>OLRK01001723.1_pt1 | contig 16582 bp, 15 predicted proteins | sample 1672911 | NCBI WGS metagenome assembly OLRK01 (sample SAMEA3136736, study PRJEB25190) | human gut metagenome | biome: human gut; feature: human-associated habitat; material: faeces | place: Austria | collected 2013 | reverse complement strand
GCTGTCCATCCCCGTTGTCTATAACTGCGGCGGCTACGAGCGCCTCCAGACGATCCGGGCGCTGCAGGATTATGTAGATATCTGGCTTCCTGATCTTAAGTATTTTGACAATGAGCTGGCCCGCAGATACTCCCGGGCAGGCGATTATTTTGAAACTGCCTCCCAGGCCATCCTTCAGATGATTTCACAGACAGGTGCTCCCCAGTTTTACACTGTCTCCTGCCAGGACGGCCCGGACTATTCCCTTATGAAACGCGGCGTTATCATCCGCCATCTGGTTCTTCCCGGACAGCGCCATGATTCCATCCGGCTGCTTCACTGGATAAAGGAAAATCTCCCCAAAGAGCAATATCTGCTAAGTATCCTAAGCCAGTATACACCTGCCTTTCACAGCACTAAATTTCCGGAATTAAACCGCCGGATCACCACCTTTGAATATGAACGTGTTGTAGATGAAGCCATTTCCCTTGGCCTTACCAATGGATTTATGCAGAAAAAAAGCAGTGCCAAAGAGGAATATACACCGCCCTTTAATTTAGAGGGCCTATAAGCCGACAACCGAAAAGGACGGATATCGAATCTTTGACTAACCACGTTCTCGATTACGATATCCGTCCTTTGACTACATCGTCCATTGGACTTTCCTCACTTTGCTTTTCTATTTTCTATATTCAGTTTTAATCCCCTCTACCATCTGTGATTGCGCTCTTATTTTTCATCTACTTACTTGTTACCAATCATTTTCTTCTTACTTTCTTTGTTTCCTTGCTATCCGGTACCTACTGTCGTCCAGATGATACTTTCTCGTCATACCACCCAACCGCTCTATATAAACTCATATATGATACTCTTGAGATAGTCATTGAAAATGTACTGTTTACTTCATCGTAAATGCTTTTTTCTTAACAGCTGTTTTTTATTTTTTTGGAATTCCTTTTTGCGCGTTTCACATTATGTAGATTGGTTTTCCTGGTCTGATTTCTCAACTTACGCTGTTTCTAAATCAGACAAAATTTACGTTTCTGGTGGACTGTACCTCCTTTTCTTAGATTTTATAACGTTGAACCGATTGTCTACGGTTCCTTAACTTCTTTCTTCTCTCTTTTGTTGTCTTTATTATAGTAAATGGCCTCTATTTTGTCAATGCTTTTTTGATATTTAATTTATCTTTTTTGTTTATTTTTATATTGTACATAATTATTATAATTGTTTCTATTTTTATACATATTTTCACTGCATTTTCTTGATAATTCACAGAATATTCTGTCTTTTTATTCTTCTTACTTTATAAAAACTTCTCTTCCTGGCTTTATATGGAATTTTATGGAGCGCTTTATGCCGGGCACAAACCCGGCATAAGCTCTAAACACCCACCGCATCCTCCTTTGGATAGCGCCGCCTGATCTTCCAGTATGTTACCATATGAGCCCCGGCAGTCACTGCCCAGGATACCGGATAGGACAGATATAAAATATCCAGTGAACGGTTGACTGCAAAGATTGTAAAAATCCACAGTATCCGAAGCCCGCATGCACCTGTAAGGGACACAAACATAGGGACAATGGAATACCCCATACCACGCAGGCTTCCCACCATACAGTCCATGATCCCGCAAAGAAAATATGGTCCGCAGATAATCATGAGCCTTCTCATTCCGTAATCCAGGACCTGTGGGTCAGAAGAATAGATCCCCAGAAGGAATCGTCCTGCTCCTACCACTGCCAGGCCTAAAATCAGTCCCACTGCAGTTACAACACCCAGGCAGATAAACAGGATACGGTTTAAGCGGCTGTATTTCTGCCCGCCCAGGTTCTGGCTGGTAAAGCTTAAATTCGTCTGGTATACTGCGTTCATAGCTGTATACACAAAACCCTCAATATTTGCAGACGCGGTATTTCCCGCCATTGCCACTGAACCAAAGGAATTAATCGAGGATTGGATCAGTACATTGGAAATAGAAAAAATAGCACCCTGCATTCCCGCCGGAAGGCCGATTTTTACAATATTTTTTAATTTCTTTTTTGTGATCCTAAGCTCCGACAGCTTAAGCTTTAAGGGACCCGGTGCATGCATCAGGCTCCTTATGATAAGAAAGGCCGAAATATGCTCTGAAATAACCGTTGCATAGGCTACTCCCTCCACTCCCATTTTCATGACAATAACAAAAAACAGATTCATGGCTACATTGACAATACCGGCAGCAAAAAGAAAGTACAAAGGCCTTCTGGTATCCCCAATGGCCCTTAAAATAGCCGCGCCAAAGTTATAAAGCATAAGAACAGGCATACCAAGAAAATAAATCCTCATGTAAAGGACTGACTGGGAAATTACATCCTCCGGAGTACCCATAAGATGCAACAGCGGCTTTGCAAGCCCTATCCCTAAGAACACCAGGAACAGGCCGCTTATAAGGCTTGTAAGGATCGCCGTATGGACTGTCTCACTGATATCCTTTTCGTTTTTCGCCCCATAATACTGGGCAGTGAGCACATTAACACCTACGGACATTCCTACAAATACATTGATCAGCAGATTAATCAGCGATGAGGTGGAGCCTACTGCCGCCAGGGCACTGCTTCCCACATAACGTCCCACAACAATAATATCTGCCGCATTAAAAAGAAGCTGCAGGATTCCTGACAGCATTAAAGGAATGGAAAATAACAGGATCTTACCCAGCAGCGGGCCATTACACATATCCATTTCATATGACTTTTTCATCGCCACCTCCCCTTTCTCACGTTACCAGTGTAGCACAGCAGGATTATTTTTACAACCGTTTCCAGGGCCCCTGGCCGCCTTGACATTTCCATATTTTTACCTTAAAATATGCCGTATTATCTATGAACATTGATTTTTGGAGGTGCAGTATCATGTCATTGACAGAGCTGTTTATCATTGCCCTTGGGCTTTCTATGGACGCCTTTGCAGTTGCCGTCTGTAAGGGGTTGGCCATGCCCGTCATGAGCTGGAGGGGCGCTTTAACTGTAGGCGCTTATTTCGGGATTTTTCAGGGCGGAATGCCCTTTATCGGCTATCTTCTCGGCTCCGGCTTCAGCCAGTCCATCAGCGCTTATGACCACTGGATCGCCTTCATCCTGCTGTCTGTTATCGGCGGAAGCATGATAAAGGAAGCCCTGGGAAGCCAGGAGGAATGTCCTGATGCATCCCTGGCATTTAAGACTATGTGTATCCTGGCCATTGCCACCAGCATTGACGCACTGGCAGTGGGAGTTACCTTTGCTTTTTTAAATGTGCCTATTCTTCCTGCCGTTACTTTTATCGGGATCGTCACCTTCTGCCTGTCTGTTATAGGTGTAAAAGCAGGCAATGTGTTCGGCTCCCGCTATAAATCAAAAGCTGAATTTACCGGAGGGCTCATCCTGATCCTCATGGGCCTTAAAATTCTTTTGGAACATCTGGGGATTTTAGGATAGTCAAAAAGAGTACGCCAGACAGCAGAAAAAACTGTCCCTGCGTACTCTTTTTCTATCAATTCCTTCAACCTGTCAGGCTCTGTTTCCGCCGTTTTTTTCCTTCTCTAACCGCACGCCGTTTTCATCCAATCTGTAGCCGTCTACCACGCAGCTGCTTTTCATGGCGCCGCTGACGCGGTCCAGGTAATACCAGTTCCCCTTGTACTGCTGCCAGCCTGTCAGCATATATCCGTCCTTGCCGAAATAGTACCAGGCATCCTTTAAATAAGCCCATGAAACAAAGTATTCTTCACGATAGCGGTATCTGTAGCCCCGGCCGTCCTGCTCCCAGTTTCCCAGATAAAACCGGCGGTATTCCGCCATTTCCTCCTCCGGGAAAACAGAGAAATAAAATCGGCTCCTCTCATCCCCCCGGCATAATTCTATCATATAACAGCGCTCCAGGGTATCATAAAGGCAGCCTGCTTCCTTCTCCCTTTCTGCTGTTTCCGGACGGATAACGGGATAGTGTTTCCCCTCCTCCAGCCCGTTTACGGTACATTCCAGATACTTGGAAGTAACACCGTTGTAGGTAATGATGTAGTAATTCATTTTTATATCAGAAAGCACTACATCCCCTGAATCAGCAGACACTGTAAAGGTATCATATTCCGATGCCCGGACTGCCTCCACATAGGTTCCATAGCCATCATATACAGAGGTCCGCCTGCTGTTTACATCCATCTGCAGTGAAACAGGAACCTGCTCTGTTACCGCCCCGGCCATGGAGGGGAACGCCGTAAGCACTGCAAAAAGCGCAGTCAGAAGCAGTGCCTGCAGGCATCCCTTAAGCTTATATCCTCCCAAAAGGCAGTCTCCTTTCTGCTTCTTTTCCCACATTTATTTTACGACGATCTTCATAAAATTCTTTTTACCGCGCTTTACAACAAGGCCGTCCCCTGAAAACTGACCCTTTTCAAACTCCGCCTTAATATCTTTGATCTGAGTTCCGTCTACGGATACACCGCCCTGCTCTACATTCCTTCTTGCCTCAGAGCGGGATGCGCAAAGGCCGCAGCGATTTAAAATTGTAAGGATATCAACCTTATCCTCCTTAAAGTCCTCATCCTGCAGCTCAAAGGTAGGAATATTTTCCATGTTTCCGCCTGCTGAAAACAGTGCTCTTGCACCATCCTGTGCCTTTGCTGCCTCTTCCTCGCCATGAACCAGCTTTGTAAGTTCAAATGCCAGGATTTCCTTTGCCTGATTTAACTGGCTTCCTTCCCACTTATCCATCTCGTCAATCTGCTCGATCGGAAGGAAGGTCAGCATGCGCAGGCATTTAAGCACATCTGCGTCAGCTACATTTCTCCAGTACTGATAGAAATCAAATGGAGAGGTCTTATTTGGGTCAAGCCATACAGCACCTGACTGGGTCTTGCCCATCTTCTTGCCCTCGGAATTTAACAGCAGAGTGATCGTCATTGCGTGAGCATCTTTTCCAAGCTTGCGGCGAATAAGCTCCGTTCCGCCCAGCATGTTGCTCCACTGGTCATCACCGCCAAACTGCATGTTGCAGCCGTAGCGCTGGAACAGCTCATAGAAATCATAGCTCTGCATCAGCATGTAGTTAAATTCAAGGAAGCTTAAGCCCTTCTCCATTCTCTGCTTGTAGCACTCTGCCCTCAGCATGTTATTTACGGAGAAGTGAGGCCCGATCTCCCGCAGGAATTCAATATAGTTCAGATCCATAAGCCACTCTGCATTGTTTACCATCAGCGCTTTTCCCTCGGAAAAATCAATAAAGCGGCTCATCTGCTTCTTAAAGCAGTCACAGTTATGCTGGATGATCTCCGGTGTCATCATGGTTCTCATGTCAGTACGGCCGGATGGGTCTCCTACCATCCCGGTACCCCCTCCGATCAAGGCGATTGGCTTATTTCCTGCCATCTGCAGGCGCTTCATCAGGCAGAGCGCCATAAAATGGCCTACATGGAGGCTGTCTGCTGTAGGGTCAAAGCCAATATAAAATACAGCCTTTCCCTCATTTACCATTTTCCGGATCTCTTCCTCATTTGTTACCTGGGCAATAAGGCCTCTGGCAACTAATTCTTCATAAATCTGCATCTTTTTCTCTCCTTTATTTTTCATTCTGCCATGATTTCGCTAAGAAAGAATTCTGCAAAGCAGGATTCTCCGCCTGCGGCGGGTTGCTTTAATAACCTAATTCCTTTCCGCCGCAGTGTGATCCTGCGGAGCATTTTTTATATCATAGGACAAACTTTCCTATGATATAAAAAAATAAACCCCGTCCTTTCTCAAAAGGACGGGGCATCTCTTCCCGTGTTACCACCTAATGTTTACAGACAGCTCGCGCAGCCCGCCTCTTCAAGTACAGGAATATGTTCCGTCCAATACTCTAGCACGATAACGTGTGCAGGAATCCGTCGCAGCCTACCAGGCAAATACCCTTCAGTGCGAAGCTCAAAGATGTATTCATAACCTGCTTTCCATGCGCCTCTCATCATCCGGCTGCTTTCTGTATGCTTCTGCAGGCTACTACTTGTTCTCGTCATAGCCTATTCATGAAATTAAGCTTAATTATAGACAGGACTTTCTGTTTTGTCAAGGCGAAAAATCTGCCCTTTACGAATCAGGCGTTGTATATTATAATGTTGCATTGAAATGTATTGTTGTAATTTCCCCGGAATTTCCGGGATGAATAAAGCGAATAAATGGGAGGCCTGGAAATTTATGGGATTCACAGTAATAAACAGCCTGCCGACTCCAGACGAAATTCGTGAGCAATTTCCTCTGGCTGAGAATCTGGCAGAAGTAAAAAAGAAAAAGGATGAAGATGTAAAAAAAATCATTACAGGACAGAGCAGCAAATTCCTGGTCATTATTGGCCCCTGCTCCGCCGATAACGAGGATGCTGTATGCGATTATGCCAACCGCCTTGCCAAAGTCCAGGAAAAAACAAAGGATAAGCTGGTGATCATCCCCCGTATTTATACAAACAAGCCGCGTACAACCGGAGAAGGCTATATGGGTATGCTTCATCAGCCCGACCCGGAAAAGAAGCCGGATATGCTGGAGGGAATCCTTGCCATCCGCCGTATGCATATGCGTGTCCTGCAGGAAACAGGAATGTCCACCGCAGACGAAATGCTTTATCCTGACAACCTGAATTATCTTTCCGATATGATGTCCTACATTGCAGTTGGCGCCCGCTCTGTGGAAAATCAGTTTCACCGCCTGGTTGCCAGCGGCTGTGATGTACCTGTTGGAATGAAAAACCCAACCAGCGGCGATTTAACCGTTATGCTTAACTCCGTAGTGGCCGCCCAGCTTCCCCACGATTTTATTTTCCGCGGAGAAGAGGTTTCCTGCCCCGGAAACCCTCTTGCACACACCATCCTGCGCGGTGCAGTCAACAAGCGGGGACAGTGTATTCCAAATTATCACTATGAAGATTTACAGCTTCTATTCCATCTTTATGAAAAGCGCAGCCTGAAAAACCCGGCCTGCATCGTGGACACCAATCACTCCAACTCCAACAAGCAGTACGGCGAGCAGGTGCGCATTGCCAAGGAGGTACTCCACAGCCGCCGCCATTCAAACGATATCAAGCACCTTGTAAAGGGCCTTATGATCGAAAGCTATATCGAGTCCGGAAGTCACAAGATCGGACAGCACTGCTATGGCCAGTCCATTACTGACCCATGCCTTGGATGGGATGAATCCGAAAAATTACTGTATGAAATTGCAGATATGGTTGACTAAAAAGATCTCGGATAATCCCTTCATATTTATTATATAAAAAACTGCTCTTTAACGGTTCAAACACCTTGGAGAGCAGCTCTTTTTTTCTAAAAAACAGAACACCTCACCGAAAAAAATACTTGCAAATTTCTCCAACCCATTTTTCTTCTACTCATTCAAAAAATCCCGTGGAGATTTTCCAAAATAATGACGAAAACTGCGATAAAAATTAGAATAGTCATTAAAGCCACAAGACTGACTAGCTACGGTAAGAGAAATGCCTTTTCGTATCATTCCCAGAGCAGCCGTTAAACGTTGTTGCAAAATAAACTGATAAGCGCTCATGCCGCAGCATCGTTTAAATGTGTGCATAAATGTATATTTATTCATAAAAAAATATCCTGCCAACGTGTCAATAGAGACAGGTTCATCCAAATGCTCCATAATATATTGACGAACCATTACTTCCATCTGCTGATCTGTATTATGGCGATTAAAAGAATATACGGAAGGCGTATTGCTGCATCTGCTGATTTTTACAAATAATTCCATCAAATAAGCTTTTCCCAGAAGGTCATCTCCAGGATTTGCGCTATCCTGAACAGAAAATAGGCAATGAATTAAATTGAAAATTTCATTATATATTTCTTGAGAATAATGATATACCGTAAAAATATCCTTTGTAAAACATTCGCAAAGATTTAATTCCGGCGAGGACAGATTTTCCAATGTTTGTCTAGAGATATGAAGTGCAATCCGCTCATACGGCTGCGTATGATCAATAAGAACAGGACAATGAGGCTGATGCTGATTTAAAAACAATATATCCTGAGGTTGCAAAAAAAAAGTGCTTCCAGCCGTTTTATACTGAATACGCCCTGATATCAATAAAAACATCTCAAAAAAATTATGGACATGGGTATACAGATGGGTGCTGTTGGTGTCTGAATAAAAAAAAATGCGAAAATCTTTGTCTATATTATATGTGTGTGCAATAAATGCTTGTCTTTTAATCTCCATTTACAAAAATCCCCCTTTTTGCTTCAATAATACCAAAAAATAATATGAAAATCATTTTTTTTAAAACAAATTAAATAATATTTTTACATCAAAAGCAAAAACAAGCAGGAATTGCAATATAATCAACATGAATTGCATGGAATATTTAGAAGAAATTAACTATAATATCATTATTCTTCAAGCCAAAAAACAAATGAAAGGGAGGATTAAATAAAATGGATATTGTACGTTTTGCAGTTGCCGGCTGCGGATTCATTGGAAACCTTCATGCCAGAGTCATCCAGTCTATTCCAAATGCACAAGTAATTGCCACGATGGATACTTGTACAAAAAGAGCTCAGGAATTAGCAGAAAAATACGAATGCTCTTGGTACGATAACGCTGAAGAAATGTTAAATAATCCACACATAGATGTGGTATCAATTTGTCTACCCTCCGGTCTTCATTGGGAGCTGACCGTAAAAGCGGCTAAAGCTGGAAAGCATGTCATATGTGAAAAGCCCATTGATATCTGTTTAGAATCCGCTCAAAAGATGGTAGATGCCTGCCGACAGCATCGGGTACAACTCGGAGTCATTATGCAGCATCGGTTTGATGAACCAGTGCTTTTATTGAAAAAAGCCATTGAAAACGGCTGGTTTGGAAAGCTGCTTTGGGGGGCATCCAGAACTATCTGGTACCGCGATGACCAATACTATTCCAATCCCTGGCGAGGAACGTGGAAGTATGACGGAGGCGGCGCTTTAATGAATCAATCCATCCACTATATTGATTTGTTACTGTCTATTATGGGAAATCCCAAAAGTATCAGCGGTAAATGTCGTACTTTGGGACACTCTCAGATTGAAACAGAAGATATAGGCTTGGCAGATATTGAATTTGAAAGCGGAGCCTTAGGAACCATTGAAGGAACTACCGTTTCTTATCCGGGATTATATGCCGAGCTGTCTATTTTTGGAGAAAAAGGAAGCGCCATCATCCGAAATGATTATTTAACTTTTTATCAATTCCAAGACGGAAAAAAAGCAGAATTTGAAACGCTTTTAAATCCAGAAGCAGCCAATCATTTGAATACCAGCCCAGCAATTAAGGATGATTCTCATCGGAAACAATATGAAGATTTCATCCAGGCAGTGTTGTTAAATCAAGATCCGGCAGTTACTGGCGAAGAAGCAATGAAAAGCCTGCATTTAATTCAGGCAATTTATGAATCTTCCCAAAAAAAATGTGAAATATATTTATAAAATCATGTCAAACATGAAAGGAGCGTATTTATGAAAAAAACATGGAAAGTATTTATTTGTTGTACAGTAGCAATGGCAATAATGGCTGGCTGTGCCTCAAAATCGCCAGAACAAACAACGGCAGCCCCTGAATCAACTGGTCAAACAAAAGCTTCTATTGAAAGTAAAAGTGATTCAAATGATAATGACTATCCAAACCGTCCTGTATCTGCAGTATGCGCTTGGAAGGTAGGTGGAGGACAGGATTTAATGGTTCGTGCCGTAGCTACTTATTTTAAAGATTATGCCAATGGTCAGTCTCTAGTCACTACAAATATCGAAGGCGGATCCAGTGTACAGGGTGTAACAGAATATATAGGATATGAGGCTGACGGTTATAACCTTCTTAGTTGGGCAACTGCTCAAACAATCAAGACCCATATGCAAGAAACAAAATATTCTATTAATGATTTTCAACCAGTCTGCAATATGGTAAGCGGAAATCCCTACATTTTGGTGCGCGCAGATTCACAGTTCCAAACCGTTAATGACTTAGTAGACTATGCAAAAGCAAATCCCGGAAAATTAACCATGGGAAATTCTGGCGCAGGTGGTGGAAACCATTTAGCAGCACTTCAATTTTGTCTAGAAGCAGGAATTGAAGTCAATCATATTGGATATGAAGGCGGTGCTGCCTCCGCTCAGGCAACATTAGGCGGCGAAGTAGATTGTTCTATGAATGTGCCATCCGAAGGGTTAACCAACGTAGAGTCTGGAGAATTAAGGATGTTATGTCTTCTTGCCCAAGAGCGTTCAGACTTTTTCCCGGATGTTCCAACAGCAAAAGAATGCGGAATAGATGTTGTAAACGAACAAAACCGCGGTTTTGTCATTCATAAAGATGTTCCTAAAGAAACAGTAAAAGCACTTGAAGCAATCTTTAAGCAGGTAAGCGAGGACGAAGGCTTCCAGCAACAAGCTAAAGAATTAAACATGGAAGTCAAATGGATGGGGATTGACGAATATACAGAATCTTTAAAGGCCGAGGATGAACTTTATAAAAATATCATTCAGAGCAATGGGCTCGGTGACAAATATTAATTATTTCCCACGGAAATAAAGGAGATGTAAACCACTATGACAAATAAAGGGGATTGTATTGCAGGTGCCGCAATTACAGCAATTGCAGTTTTTGTCTGGACAGAGGCCAGCAAATTCCCAGAAGCTCCCAGTGGATTGGGGGCTTCTGGATTTCCAAAGTTCATTGCTATATGTTTGGGATTCCTTGGCATAATTCTCACAATTACTTCCTATCTTTGCTGGAAGAAAAATCCAGAACAGGAGCAACAGGTGTTAAAAAGACATGAACTATTGGAAGCGGGTACTTTAGCAGCTACATTCTGGCTGTATGTACAGTTGGTAACACCTTTCGGTTATGTTATATCCACCATTCTCTTCAGTTTTTTGTTTATGTATATATTTGGTGAACGAAAGTGGATACGAATGGTTTTAGTAAGCGTAGGCTTTTCTGTGATTTCTTTCTTCCTGTTCCGCAATATTTTCTATATTATGCTTCCTACAGGTACATTATTTTAAAAAAGGAGGATGGCAATGGTATATGATTATGGAATGATATTTTCAAATTTATTTAATCCTTCTACCCTTTTAATGATGCTGATAGGTTGCATAGGAGGAATTATTGTAGGCGCAATACCGGGGCTTTCCGGTTCTACCGGGATTATTTTGCTTCTTCCATTAATTTATAATCTTGAAATGGTACCAGCGCTTGTAGTCATGGCTGGCATGTTCTGCGGCACTATGTATGGCGGTGCACTACCTGCAATCTTAATCCAAACACCAGGAACCCCCTCTGCAGCAATGACATCTCTGGACGGCTATCCAATGGCACAGGCAGGAAAAGCAGGAAAAGCCATTACAGTGGCCCTGGTTTCATCTGTACTGGGTGGAATCGCCTCAGGTCTTTGCCTTATGTTCATTTCTCCTTTACTAGCAAAATTTGCATTGCAGTTTCAGGGACCTGAATATTTCGCACTGGCGTTATTTGGGCTCACCCTAATTGCTGATGCCAGCAATAACTTCTTAAAAGGACTAATCACCGGATTCTTAGGGTTGCTAATGGGCTGCGTAGGAGTCGATGTAATCACTGGTTCCTCAAGATTTACCTTCGGCTCCACTATATTATTGGGTGGAGTAGGTGTTCTTCCACTGCTAGTAGGTTTGTTTGCCATGTCACACGTAATGACAGAAGTTTCTAACAAAACAGAATCCATCAAGCAAGATAAAGACTATGGCTCCTTTCGTTTAACAAAAGAAGAATGGAAATTGATTCTCTTTCCCATGCTGGTTGCTACCATTGTAGGATTTGTAGTAGGAATCGCACCTGGAGCTGGAGGAGCCATTGCCTGCATCTTAGGTTATGAAATGTCAAAGAAGGTAGCTAAACATCCTGAATTATACGGAAAAGGTTCCATCGAAGGATTAGCGGCAGCTGAATGTGCTAATAATGCCACTACTGGAGGTGATATGATTCCTCTCATTACCTTAGGCGTTCCAGGAGATGCTGTTACCGCTGTAATGCTGGGTGCCTTTATGCTTGTCGGAATCAAGCCGGGGCCAGCTCTATTTACAGACCATGGAAATGAAATGCAGACCTTTTTTATCGCTTTCATTTTAATACAGTTTGTGATTCTTATTCTAGGTGCCATTGGAACACGATTATGGATTAAAATTTTGGATATCCCTAAAAATATCTTAATGCCCTTAGTATTAATGTTCTGTTTCCTGGGTGCTTATGCGCTAGCAGGAAGTACACGTGATGCATTATTTGCACTGGCATTTGCCGTTCTTGGATATTTCATGAAAAAATTCGGTTTTCCGGCTCCTCCTATGATACTTGGACTAATTCTTGGTCCCATGGCAGAGCAAAATTTAAACCGCATGCTAATGATACATGATAGTTTTCTTGTATTATTCACTCGCCCGATCTCTGCTGTTTTAATGGCAATTTCTATTTTCACAGTAATCTGGAGCATGAGCGGAAATCTCAGAAAACAGATAAAGGAGAGAAAAAACATTGAAAACAACTAACGAATTTGATATAAAATTGGAACGCATTTATCGAGTGTTAGAACAGGAACAGCTATATGCATGCTACCTAAAGCGGCAGGATAATTTTGCATGGCTCACTTGTGGAGGAATCAATTACGTTTCTGTAGGTGATATAGGAAACTGCGGCCTGTTAATTACCCGAGATAAGCGCTATGCCATCACCAACAATATCGAAGGTCCCAGAATGCGGGAAGAAGAAAAACTAGAAGAAATGGGTTTTCAATTTCTTGAAGGAATATGGCATGACAACGGCTTTGAGCAAGCACAGATTAAAAAAATCTGTGAAGGCCGGCCTGTTGGTTATGACCATGGAAGCATGGGCTTCAATATTTCCTCCCAGATACAAAAGCAACGTTTCTCTCTAACCCCGGAAGAAGTGAAGCGTTATCTGGAAGGCGGAAAAAAGTCTCTCGTTTAATAGAAGAAACAGCAGCTTCCACCCGTCCCGGAGATACTGAATGGTCCGTAACTGCAAAAATGGCAAAAAAAGCCCGGGAAGAAGGATTGGAGATTGTTTCCCTCTTCTGCGGTTCTGATGAACGAATTACCAGCTATCGCCATGCTATTGCCACCAAAAAAGAAATCAAGACCAGAATCCAATTAGGAGGAAATGTGCGGTATAAAGGCCTTGTTTTATGTTGTACCCGATATGTAAATTTTGTGCCAGTATCAAAAGAGCTAAAAAAACAATACCTGGATAATGTGAAAATTGACTGTACTATGATAGAAAACTCTATTCCAGGTCAAAGTCTCCAGGTTCCCTTTTTATCCGGAAAACATACCTATGAGGAACTGGGTTATGGGGAAGAATTTAACAAACATCACCAAGGCGGCCCCATCGGCTACATCCCCAGAGATTACCGAGTTGACTTTTCCCATAAAGATATAATTGCAGAAAATCAGGCATTCTGCTGGAATCCATCCATCACCGGTACCAAAAGCGAAGACACCATCATTGCCACCTCAAATGGCCCCATTTTTGTTACCGGTCCCTTCCTGTTCCCAACTGTTGAACTTGAAATAAACGGTAGGCGCTATGTGCGTCCAGACATTCTGGAAAAATACTAAAAAACATGTTCAGCAGCTTAAGAGTCCCATCTTTCTGATAAAAAACCCAGAAGTGATTCAACAGCGAATCCCCTCCGGGTTTTTATATTATATCCACTTTTTTAGCTTGCCAAAGCTGTGATTCCAAAATAGGCCAGCACAATAACACCTAAGATAATACGGTAATAACCGAAGAACTTAAAATCATGCCTGCGCACATAGCCCATAAGAAACTGAATAGAATAAACGGAAACAATAAAAGCTACCAGCATTCCAAGCAGAGTATAAAACAGCTGGGGCCCTGTAAACATATTTCCTTCCAGGAAAAATTTCACCAGCTTTAAAAGGCTTGCTCCAAACATCACTGGAATACCAAGGAAAAACGAAAATTCTGCTGCTGCTCCCCTGGAACACCCTAAAACCATGGCTCCTAATATAGTTGCCCCTGAACGGGAGGTTCCCGGCACCAGAGAAAGGAGCTGAAACAGGCCAATGTAAAATGCTGTCCTTACAGAAATCTGACTCACCTTCTGGACTGACGGGTTTTCACACAGGCTGCTGCTCTCCAGCACAATAAACAGAACACCATAAATAATCAGGGTAGCTGCCACCACATATTCATTATACAAATGAGCGTCCATCCAGTCATCCAGCAAAAGTCCAAGCACTGCCGCTGGGATACATGCAATTATGATCTTAATCCACAGCGCCCAGGTGGCATCCTTCTGCCGCCCGTTTTTTGAAGGACTAAAGGGGTTTAACCGGTTAAAATACATGACTACCACTGCAAGAATCGCTCCCAGCTGAATCACAACGCGGAACACCTCTTTAAAAGCATCCGGCTGATTTAAGCCAATAATCTCATCTACCAGGATCATATGGCCTGTGCTGCTGATCGGAAGCCATTCCGTAAAGCCTTCCACAATTCCAAAAACAATGATTTTTAATATCTCTACTAAACTCATAAATGCTCCTTGCCCCATGGTTTCTCTGTCTGACAGCACACTCCCCTGCTGTCACATTTTATGTATATTCAGAGCCTCCTATTCCGCCCTGTTTTTATTCTTCCTATAAATTCTCAATCTGCCAGTCTATAGGCGAAAGGCCATTTTCTGTGAGGAACTGATTTGTTTTGCTGAAGGGCCTGCTTCCGAAAAATCCCCTGTAAGCAGACAGCGGACTTGGATGCGGAGCCTCCAGGATCAGATGCTCTGGATTTGTAAGCATAGATTTTTTTGACTGGGCCGGCCTTCCCCAGAGGATAAATACAATAGGCCTGTCCTGCTGATTTAGAATACGGATTGCTGCGTCCGTAAACTCTTCCCAGCCAATATCATGATGGGAATTTGCCTGATGGGCCCGCACAGTCAGCACCGTATTTAAAAGCAGTACCCCCTGGTCAGCCCATTTTTTCAAATATCCGTTATTGGGAATATAACAGCCCAGATCATCCTGCAGCTCCTTATAAATATTCACAAGAGAGGGCGGCGTCTCCACACCCGGCTTTACCGAAAAACAGAGTCCATGAGCCTGATCATTATTATGATACGGATCCTGCCCTAAAATCACTACCTTTACATTGGCTAAAGGCGTAAACGCAAACGCATTGAAAATATCATCCGGCGCAGGAAAAATCTGCCGGGTTTCATATTCTTTTTTTATTGTTTCATATAACTTTCTATAATAAGGCTTCTTAAATTCCGGGCTTAAAGGCCCCAGCCAATCATTGCTTATTGCTGCCATCCCGTTCACTCCTTTGTAAAATCGGCGAAACTCATGCTTAAATTCCGCTTTTTATTACCATAAAATAAAAGCATAGTTGCAACCGTTCTGCCATACGTCTTCCTGTCTGCTGTAAGCGGCAAAGAAGCATCCGGCATCCACTTTATTATTTTATCATAGTAAGCTCCGGGAAACAATGTTAAACTGAAAAATCTGCCCTTTTTGCCCTTTTATCAGCCGGTCTTTTCTTCCTTTTTTCTATCTCCTTACAGGAATCCCTCTTCCCTCCAGGTACTCCTTTAAGCTTCCTATCTCCAGCTCTTTATAATGAAACAGTGATGCCGCCAGCACTGCATCAGCCTTTCCCTCTGTCAGCGCATCATAAAAATGCTCCTTTTTTCCCGCCCCTCCGGAAGCAATTACAGGCACAGATACCCTCTGTGCGACTGCTGCTGTAAGGGCAGTATCATACCCGTTTCTGGTGCCGTCACAGTCCATGCTGGTAAGCAGGATCTCCCCTGCACCCAACCGGTCTGCCTCCATTGCCCATTCAAGGACATCCAGCCCCGTATCCAGCCTTCCTCCATGCTTATATACATTCCAGCCCGAACCATCCGGACGCCGCTTTGCATCGATGGCTACCACCACGCACTGCCTTCCGAATTTTTCCGCTGCATCTGAAATCAGCCTCGGGTTATCGATCGCTGCAGAATTAACTGATATTTTATCCGCACCCTCCCTTAAAAGAAGCTTAAAATCCTCCACTGTCCTTATTCCGCCGCCCACTGTAAATGGAATAAATACAGTCTGGGCCACTTTGCTGACCATGTCCACCACTGTCCGGCGATGATCCGAGGATGCCGTTATATCCAAAAAAACAAGTTCATCTGCACCTGCCCGGTCATAGGCCGCCCCAATCTCCACCGGGTCACCTGCATCCTGCAGATTTACAAAATTCACTCCCTTTACTACCCGCCCATTGTTTACATCCAGACAGGGGATAATCCGTTTCGTATGCATATGCCACTCTCCTATGCTTCAAACTCCAAAAAATTTTTAAGTATCCCAAGCCCAATGCGGCTGCTTTTTTCCGGATGAAACTGGCAGCCAAATACATTCCCCTGTTCCACCGCTGCATGGATCTGAACTCCATAGCAAGCAGTGGCAGCCACCAGCCCTTCATTCTCTGCCTGCAGATAATAAGAATGTACAAAATATACGTACTTCCGGTATTTATTTTCTACTTCTTCAGCAGCAAGA
>OLRK01001721.1_pt1 | contig 16625 bp, 14 predicted proteins | sample 1672911 | NCBI WGS metagenome assembly OLRK01 (sample SAMEA3136736, study PRJEB25190) | human gut metagenome | biome: human gut; feature: human-associated habitat; material: faeces | place: Austria | collected 2013 | reverse complement strand
CCAAAAGACAGCGGCAGCGAGGGCTGCAAGTATGTTTTGTGCAGCGTGCATTTTTAGCATCGCAAACAAAACCATACGTGAAGCGCACGAGCAATGCCGCGTGTATGATGGTTGCGTGCCACAAAAAATTCGTGACAGCCTCCGCCGCATAAACACAAATACCTCGACAAACCTCCATTGATACTTCACAAATCTGAACTGAAATTCACAAAATAAAAGGATTGACCTTTCTTCCCGTCTTGTTACAATAAAAGTATACAATTACAAAAGATAAAACTCCATAAATTAAGGCGGCTGATAATCCCTTTGGCGTCAATTTACAAAAGATAAAAGTTAGAGGATCTATGAATGATAAATCTAATTTGAAAAAAATATATCGGAAAGGAGGCATACATAGCCGCAGTTACAGCAGACAATCGTTGTTATATTCACAGGAAGGGATATTTTGAAAAACAAAGTAAAAAAAGACAGTGCATTTAAGGAGTTTTGGAGAGATAATGAACGTTTTGCCGACCTTTTTAACGGCGCAGTTTTTGGCGGCAGAAAAGTCATATGTGCAGAGTCACTTCATGAGATGGATACCGATGTTTCGGGAACAATCCGGCTGGGAGCACAGGATGAAAGTCTTGAGCGCCGCCGGGATATGATTAAAAAATTCGCTGCCGGGATGGAATTTGTTCTTTTAGGTGTTGAATCCCAGCAGCATATTCATTATGCGATGCCGCTTCGGAATATGCTCTATGATGGCATGGGCTATTTGAAAGAGTATCGCAGCTTTCCGAAAAGGACAGAAGCCTTTAAAACATCCGATGAATTTTTGTCAAAGATGAAAAAAGATGATAAGCTGCATCCGATTATCACGCTGACAGTCTATTATGGCGAGACACCATGGGACGGGCCTCTGAGTTTAAGGGATATGATGTCAGACATACCAAAAGAAATGGAAGGTGCTTTTTGCAACTATAACATGAACCTTTTGGAAGTGAGAAAAAGCGGTGAATATATTTTTCATAACAAAGATGTTGCCATGGCTTTTGATTTCACAAGAGCCGTTTTTGAAAATCGTACTGACGAGGTTATACAAAAATACAAGGATGTCAAAGTCGGCGAAGAAGTATGGCACTTTATTGACACGATGATTGATACAGAAAAGATGGTAGAAAAAACATACATACAAGGGAGTGGTAATATGTGTGAAGGATTAAGACTTTGGGCACAGGAAAAAGCGGATAAGGCAGCACAAGCCAGTTTAAGCCAAGGCCGGCAAGAGGGTGAACTTGCTGGACAAAAGATGATCATCGACCGCATGATAGAAAACAATCTGCCTTTGGATAAAATCGCACAGCTTATAGGATTTCCAATGGAAAAGATTCAGGAAATACTAAGCGCAGAAAAAGTATATCATTAAGATATAAACATTCGTGGACTGAAGGGGCGTGCAGAGGGAACTTTGTGCGCCTTAAATGTTGTAAATTGAGGTTTGTCAGCCCGCAGGCAGGGCTTCACGCACCGGAGGTGATTTTTTGAAACTAAACTACTTACGTATTATCAATTTCAAATCCATAAGAGATATGGAGATTAAGAATATTGAAGACGCGCTGATTCTTGTCGGGAAGAATAATACCGGCAAGACGGTTGTGATGGACGCGGTGCGGCTTGTATCACAGCCGGAGGCGAGGATTGATACCGCATGGTTTAACGAGCCGGGGCGGCATATAAAGATGGAATTTGTCCTTGGGCTGTCCGAGGATGATCTGACAATGTTTTATGAGCTGGGGCTTGTGAGCCGGTACAAAAATAAAAAGGCGTGGGAGCGGGAGTTTTTGGCAACACTTTTTTTAATTTTTTTTATTTTTTCAAATTTTTACACAATTCCCTGTGCTGTCATAGCCTCTACAACCTTCTCAAATCCGGCGATATTGGCACCTACTACGTAATTTCCTTTTGCTCCGTATTTCTCAGCAGCATCTGCCATATTGTGGCAAATATTTACCATAATACCTTTCAACTTGCTGTCAACTTCTTCGAATGTCCAGCTCAGACGTTCGCTGTTCTGTGACATCTCAAGCGCAGATGTAGCAACTCCACCAGCATTTGCAGCCTTACCTGGTGCGAACAATACACCATTTGCCTGAAGATATTCCGTAGCTTCCATTGTTGTAGGCATGTTTGCACCTTCTGCCACTGCAATAACACCGTTGGCAACTAACGCTTTTGCATCCTCTAAATGTAATTCGTTCTGAGTTGCACATGGAAGAGCGATATCCACTTTCACATTCCATACGCCTCGTCCTTCATGATATTCAGAGTTTGGACGATAATTTTTATATTCTGTCAAACGCGCACGTTTTACTTCTTTGATCTCTTTCAATGCCGCAACATCAATTCCTTCCGGATCGTATACCCATCCTGTAGAATCACTCACTGTCACAACTTTTGCTCCAAGCTCCTGTGCTTTTTGTGTTGCGTAGATTGCAACATTACCAGAACCTGACACTGCAACTGTCTTGCCTGCAAGTTCGATTCCATTTAATTTCAGCATCTCTTCTGTCAGATATAACAGACCATATCCTGTTGCTTCTGTTCTCGCAAGAGATCCACCATAACTTAATCCTTTTCCTGTAAGCACACCTTCGTATACTCCGCGAATGCGTTTGTACTGTCCGAACATGTAACCGATCTCTCTTGCTCCTGTTCCGATATCTCCTGCTGGAACGTCTGTATCTGCTCCAATATATTTACACAATTCTGTCATAAAGCTTTGGCAGAATGCCATTACTTCTCTGTCTGATTTTCCTTTTGGATCAAAATCAGAACCACCTTTTCCTCCACCGATTGGAAGTCCAGTCAATGAGTTTTTGAAAATTTGTTCAAAACCTAAGAATTTGATAATACCTAAGTTTACAGAAGGATGAAGACGTAATCCACCTTTGTATGGTCCGATCGCACTGTTGAACTGTACACGGTATCCTGTGTTAACCTGAACCTGTCCGTTATCATCTACCCAAGGCACTCGGAATTTGAACTGTCTTTCTGGTTCAACAAGTCTTTCTAAAAGCGCGTCCTTTCTGAATTTCTCTTCATTCGCTTCCACAACAACTCTAAGAGATTCCAACACCTCTTTTACAGCCTGATGAAATTCAGGTTCTGCTGGGTTTTTTTTCACAACTAATTCAATTACCTCATCTACATATGACATATTGTTTTCCTCCTAAATAATAAAATTAGCCGCACAGAATCCATCTGCACGGCCCCATTGCCTCATTACACTTTATCAGTATAACGTGTTGTCCTATGAAAGTCAAGATTTTTTTAGATAATATACTTTTTTTCCTTTTATCATATCCTCTCTCAAAATCTCGTTCTTTGTCATGTATTCAAGAAACGGATTGATAAACTCTTTCGGATTCGTCACACCCATCTTATTTTTACTGTAAAACTGTCCCACCTGAACATCCTTGATCAACTGTTCAATCTCATTTTTCCGAAGATATTCTTTCTTTTTCAGTTCCTTTTTCACAATCTTGCAGCACTTTGCATATAGCATCCTTGCAAGCTCCTGTGACTGGCTCTGTGCTTTTTTCAGTCCCCACGCATAGAGAACTGCCCCAAGAACCGCAAACATTAAAATATAGATTACATATCTACTAAGCATCTTTTCTTTCCTCTTTCAACAACACAAACTTATTGTCCCTCATAATCTCAACAAATTTAATCAGTCTTTCATAAACCGGATCCGCTTTTTTCCCAAACTCCTGCCTCACCAGCTCGGCAACCTCATGAATATCTCTTTTTCCGTCTAACTGTTTCCACACAAAGCTTCCGAGTGCATCCATCGCAATCTCGCTCTGCTTTGGTCTGTGAAATACTTTCTGTGCAAGCCAATGATAGAATCCTTTCCACTCAATGATCAGGCATACCAAACCATCTTCTTTTTCCTTCCATGCATAAGCCGGATTCTTCATAAACACATAATCCAAATAATTCTCTTTCTTTTCTTTCTTCCGTCCCATAGCTCTATCAGCCTTTCCGTTAAAATAGAGTTTTTTATATCATAACAAATTTCATGCAGCCTGTCAAAAGGCTGCATGAACACTTTACTCTTCTAATTAATTTTTATTTTCTTTTGAAAACAGTGTTACTTTGAACAGTGAACCGATAACTACAACTAAGAAGATGAGAATCGCGCCAATCTGTCCAAGTGAGAATCCTCCTAACAATTTTGTCAGATCAAGTTCCACTACAGCGAATACCGCAAGTAAAATTCCGACAAGACCTTCACCGGCAATCATACCGGAAGTATAGAGAATACCTCTGTCGATAGCAGCTTTTTTCTTTTCTTCTGAAAGACCGCGTTTCTTTTCAACAACAAGTCTTACAAGACCACCTGCCATGATACCGGCATTTAAAGAAAGTGGTAAGTACATACCTACTGCAAACGGAAGTACCGGAATTCTCAAAATCTCAACTACAATTGCGATTGCTGCACCGGCTCCGATCAATCCCCAAGGAAGATCTGCATTCATAACACCTTCCACGATCATTCTCATCATTGTAGCCTGCGCTGCCGGAAGTTCTGTTGAACCATATCCCCATGCTTCGTTGAGCAGGTAAAGTACTCCACCGATTGCAAGTGAAGATGTAAGAACACCGATCAATTCTCCCCACTGCTGTTTCTTTGGTGTGGCACCAACGATAAATCCAGTCTTCAAATCCTGAGATGTATCACCCGCAATTGCTGCTACGATACAGATAATAGAACCGATTGCGATTGCACCTTTCATACCTGTCGCACCATCGAGACCTGTTGCTTTTAATAAGATTGTCGCAATCAAAAGTGTTGCGATTGCCATACCGGATACCGGGTTATTACTGCTTCCGATCAGACCAACCATTCTAGATGATACTGTCGCAAAGAAGAAACCAAAGATTACGACGATAACTGCTCCCAATAAATTGATTGGGAATGTAGGAAGCAACCAAATTGCAATTGCAATGACTCCAACACCGATTAAGATAACCGGCATCGGCATATCCTGATCTGTTCTCAGTCCACTTGCTGCTTTTCCCTTATTATTAGACATACTCTTCATTGCCTGAGAGAACGTCTTTACAATCAATGGCAATGATTTGATCAAACTGATGATACCACCTGTTGCAACTGCACCGGCACCTATGTACTTAATGTAAGTTCCCCATAACTCACTTGGCGCAAGCGAACTGATTGGTTTTGTTCCAGGGAAGATGATCGCATCCCCTGCAAACAAGCTGATCAATGGCATCAATACGAACCAGCTGAGCACACTACCGGAGAACATGTAGCTTGCAATTCTTGGTCCACAGATGTAACCAACGCCTACAAGTGCAGGAAGCACATCCATACCGACTGCCGACCCTTTGTATGCCTTAATATCATAGTTTACACTGCTTGGGAACACTCCCAAACCGTCAGCCACAAATTTGTATACTGCCGCAATCCCAAGTCCGGAAAATACGACAGATGCTTTTGATCCTCCCTCTTCACCTGCAAGAAGTACTTCTGCACAGGCAGTTCCTTCCGGATATGGAAGCACACCGTGTTCTTCAACAATCAACGCTTTACGAAGCGGAATCATGAATAAAACACCCAATGTACCACCGACAAGTGCTATCAAGAAAATCTCAAAAAGTCCAGGTGCTTCAATTCCTTCCACACCATCTGCTGCCCACAAGAATAATGCAGGCAATGTAAAAATTGCTCCGGCCGCAACTGATTCACCAGCTGAACCGATTGTCTGTACCATGTTATTCTCTAAGATAGAATCTCTTCTGAGAATCACACGAATAATTCCCATGGAAAGAACTGCCGCAGGAATTGATGCAGACACAGTCATTCCAACTCTCAATCCAAGGTACGCATTCGCCGCACCAAAGACTACCGCCAAAAGAATACCAATGAACAGCGATGTAAATGTGAACTCTGGTACTATTTTGTCAGCGGAAATAAATGGTTTAAAATCTTTTTTGTTATCCATCCTTTTCTCTCCCATTCTTTATTATTTTAATGCTTTATCTCCACAAAGCATTATAGCACCTTTCTGTCCATAAGTCACGTACTTTTGTTTTTATTTTATATTTTTTCGTAATTTTTGCATTTTATTCAGTTTTAAATCCGCCACTTTCAATAAAATTGTCTATACTTCTCATGATGACAAATCCAATCACAAACAAAAGAATCAATGCTAAAATTAATATAAAGTTTCTCATTCTCACTCACCTCTTCTTCTACACTGTATTCTAGCAATCCTCTTGTTAAAATCTGATAAAAACAAATCTGTTTCCGTAAAGATTGTATTAAAACATTTTTTTCTTTATATAATCTTTATATTAATTTTTCTTTCTTAATGTGTTTTTAATTTACTATCTCTTATAATCTATATAGTTTATAAATAATCAAAGAGGTGATTTTTATATCTTCTATACAAAAACTTTATCATCATTTTCTTCACCTTTCGCCTATGAAGATTATTTTATTTGGATACTGCGCGATCATATGTATCGGTTCTATACTTTTGGCTCTTCCTATTTCTACAAGAAATCCGGATGCAGCCAATTTATTTACCGGTTTTTTCACAGCCACGTCTGCAACGTGCGTGACCGGTCTGATCCAGGTTGATACATACACCCATTGGTCTTTCTTCGGTCAGGGTGTCATTCTCTGTCTGATTCAGATTGGCGGAATCGGATTCATGACACTTTGCATTTCGATCATGACACTCACGAAGCGAAAGATTGGTTTGGTATCCAGATCATTGATGCAGAACTCGGTCTCTGCTCCACAAATTGGCGGAATTGTAAAAATGACACGCTTTATCATAATAGGTACGTTTTCTATTGAATTTTTAGGGGCTTTTTTACTTGCCTTTCACTTTTGTCCCAAGTTTGGGCTCTCAAAAGGAATCTGGTTCTCCATTTTCCACAGCATCTCCGCATTTTGCAATGCAGGATTTGATTTAATGGGGAGTGTACAGCCATTTTCCTCACTGACAGGAGAAGTTGGAAACTGGTATGTGAATCTTATCATTATGGCGCTTATTATCATCGGGGGACTTGGTTTCTTCGTTTGGCGGGACATATTAGCAACAAAATTACATTTTCACAAAATGCAGCTTCACACCAAACTTGTTTTGAGTGTCTCACTTTTCCTGATCGCAGCCGGCACGCTTTTGCTTTTTGTATGTGAACGTGGGACAGGTGCCTATCAGGATCTGACACTTTCCGAACAGGTCGCAGCATCAGCTTTTCAGTCTGTCAGTGCAAGAACTGCCGGATTCAACAGTGTTAACCTGTCTGCTCTGACTCAGACTGGTCGATTTCTGATTATCAGTCTGATGCTGATTGGCGGTTCCCCTGGCTCTACCGCCGGCGGAATCAAAACAACAACTTTTGCCGTTTTGGTTCTTTCTGTCATCACGACATTTCGCAGCAGAAAATCTACCGAAGTGTTCGGCAGACGCCTGGAAGACTTCATCACAAGAAAGGCAACCTGCATTTTCTTTTTGTATATTACATTCTCGTTCTCTGCGGCTATGATCATATCCAGAATTGAGAACATTGACTTTTTAGATTCTTTATTTGAAAGTGTATCGGCAATCGCAACAGTTGGACTTTCCACTGGAATCACACCGGAACTGATGCCGCTGTCTCACGCGTTGCTTGCATTTTTAATGATATTCGGAAGGGTTGGTTCCCTTACCATGCTTTTAGCTTTTTCATTTACAAGAAAACAGCTTCCATCGGCTCTGCCACTGGAAAAAATTCAACTTGGTTAAGAGGTATTGATTATGAAATCTATTTTAGTAATTGGACTTGGACGTTTCGGACGTCACATCACACGTAAATTTTTAGAGGAAGGCAATTCGGTACTTGCTGTCGAAAAAAACGAAGGGCGTGCAGACAATGCCATCAACATTCTGCCGGACATTCAGATTGCTGATGCCACAAACGAGACCTTCATCAAATCTCTTGGTGTCAATAATTTCGATCTTTGTGTAGTCGCAATCGGAGATAATTTTCAAAGCGCACTTGAGATCACTGTTCTGTTAAAAGATTTTGGAGCGAAGTACATTCTCGCCCGCGCCTGCAGAGACGTACACCGCAAATTACTGCTTAGAAACGGAGCTGATCACGTCGTCTATGCAGAACGCGAAATGGCAGAGCGTCTCGCCATCAAATATGGCTCAAAAAATATTTTTGATTACATCGAACTCACACCGGAGGTTGCGATCTGTGAAGTGGCAGTTCCAGGCAATTGGATTGGCAAAAGCATCATCGAAAAATCTATACGAAACCGGTACAACATCAGCATTCTCGCAACAAAAAAAGAAGGGAAAATCTCCCCTCTTCCAGAACCGGAACACATTTTCACCCGCGATGAAACTTTAATCATCATGGGCGAAAAGAAAGTTATCCACTCTTTTACTTATTAACAACTCGAAGCATGCGGTAGCCGATGCCGATATGTGTCTGAATATATTGCGGCTGCGACGGGTTTTCTTCAATCTTCTTTCGAAGGGTTGCCATGAAAACCCGAAGCGATGCCACATCATTATCCCACGCACTTCCCCATATTTCTCTTGTAATGTAGGTGTGCGTCAACACTTTCCCTACATTCTTTGCAAGCAGACTCAATAATTTATACTCTGTCGAAGTCAGATGCAGTTCTTTTTCTTTCAAATATACACATCCGGACACATAATCAATCCGCAGATCTCCATTAACAAATTCTGTCTGCTCCTGCGACACACTCATGTACTGCAGCCTTCTTAGCGTCACGCGAAGCCTCGCCAAAAGTTCATCCACAGAAAATGGTTTGGTCAGATAATCGTCCGCCCCTGCATCCAGCGCATCAATCTTATCACGATCTTCGCTTCTTGCACTGATTACAATAATTGGAAGATTTGACCAGGAACGAACTTTTTTAATAATCTCAATTCCATCCATATCCGGAAGTCCCAGATCCAAAAGCATAATGTCCGGCTTTTGAGACACCGACTCTAAAAGAGCCTGCACGCCGTTTGGCGCTGTATGGAAACGATAGTCCTGTGTCTCTAATGTCGTCGTGATCAGGTTCCTGATCGCTGTATCGTCCTCTACTACTAATATCAATGGTTTATTCACTTATCGTTACCTCCTCAGCCTGTAATGTAAATGAAAATATCGTTCCGCTTGGAACGTTATCCGCAACCCAAATTGTTCCGCCATGTGCATGGATAATAGATTTTGCCAAAAACAGCCCAAGTCCAAGTCCTCTTCTGCTGTCCGCCGGCTTATTCTCAGCCGTATAAAACATATCGAAAATTTTTTCTTTTGCTTCCTCTTTGATTCCCTTTCCATTGTCTGCAACCGATATTTCTATCATGTCTGCCTTTTGCACCGCAGAGACCTCTATGCGGGAACCTTCCTGTGTATATTTTATTGCATTTTCCACAAGATTGATCAGCACCTGCACTATCAATCTGGAATCCATCTTCGCAAGAAGCAATTCCTCGGACGGTTCGTACACTAGCTGATGTTCTTCCCGCTTTCTGCTAATATGCTTTAGCGCCTCCTCAATCACCTCGTCCACAAGCTCCACCTGCATATTGAGCTGCATAGAACTTTCTTCCAGGCGCGTCACGGAAAGCAGATTTTCCACAAGGTTGATCAGCCACATCGAATCGTCATAAATTCCCGTATACAGCTGTCTGCGTTTTTCTTTATCAAACGCTTCCTCGTTATTCAAAAGAATTGCCGCATTCCCCGATATACTTGTAAGCGGTGTTCGCAGATCATGCGAAATCGATCGCAGCAGATTTGCTCTCAGCTGCTCATTTTTCGCTTTTGTAACCGCCTCTTCTCGTTTTCGGTTATAGATCTCTTTCTCCAACGCCAATGCACATTCTCCCAAAATCGAGAGAAGCAGATTGCTTTCAAATGTATTTAACTGTACCCCTTTCAGAGCGATCCCGATCACACCATATACATTGTCACAATTGCGGATCGTCAAATACATACAGACTGCATCTTTTTTTACTTCTGTACCCGCACCGGCACGCTTCTTGCTCTCAAATGCGTACCGGGCAGTTTCCCGCTCTTTCGCGCTTATATAGATCTCTTTTTCCTGTTCTCCTTGCGCAAGGCAGACCGACGGCTCACAAAGAATTCCGTCTGTACATTCATAATACACGACACTTTTCCCGATCAATTTCACAATCTGTCCGGCCGCCTCTCGTATGATTTCTTCTGCGTTTTCTGCCTTCTGCAGTATCTGATTCGTCTCCAGAAGAATTTTTGTGCGATAAGCCATCAACGCCGACTGTTCTGCCTGTTTTCTGAGCTGGATCGCTAAATTACTCGCAATGATCGCCGCAAGAAATGCAATCACAAACGTAATCGGATATCCGGAATCATATGCAGTGAGTGAAAATCTCGGCTCCGTATACAAAAAATTAAAAAGCAGAACACTGCAAAGGGAGGAAAGCACACTCCACATTCTGCTTGCCGTGATCACGGCAGTGATCATAACCCCGAGCACATATACAATCAATATATTTGCTTCTGTAAACCTCAGGTAGCGAAACATCGCTCCAATCCCTGTCGCTATTGCCAAAATAACTATTGTGACACCAATTCCTTTCCAACTGTCATTGTGACGTTTGGCCCCTTGTTCTCCCATACACCTCTCCTATCAGATTGTAATTTATACCCATTATACCATACTATCAGTGAAATGTGTCTTGAAGTTTTACTCCGGTCTCATTTAACATCGCAATCAACAGCCCATATTCAAATTCCTGCAATTTTCGGCGTTCTTCCAAATAGATTCCAAGAATTCCTTTCACTTCTTTTTCGTTCTGAATCGGGATATACATCGCCTTTGCAGTCGGGAGTGTATGCGTACATGTTCCCGCGCGGTGATGATTTGCAGCTGACCACTGCGCCACTGCACGCTCCTGAGAATCCAAAAGGAACTCCAGCTGCTCCTTCGTCACGCCTTTTTTCGGAAATACAAGCGCATCATTTAAGAGTCCTTTTTCATTTACCGGATAAATGATCAAAGATAAATTCAGCAATTTTCCAACCTGTCCTGCCACTTGGTTCCACACTTCCAGCTCTGATTTACAACGTCGAAGCTTCTGACTGTTTTCCAGCAAAATCTCTGTACGGTACGCCTTTTTTACGCTCTCCCTGTTTTGCAATTTCAGTTTTCTTGTCTGAACAGCTGTAAACAGCCCCACAATAAAGAGCATCAGAAATGTAGTCGGATACCCCTTGTCATAAGCTTTTAAGGACAAATACGGCTCCGTAAAGAAAAAATTAAACGCCAGCACACTGAACATGGAAGAATACACCGCAAACAATTTATTGTCAGAGATATAAGATGACAACAATACCCCCAGAATGTACACCATAATAATGTTGGATTCCGGAAGATTCCATTTTTGTAGGACAAAGGCAACCATCGTAGTCAAAATCATTACAACCGTAATTGCAGCAAATCCCCAAAAAATTCGTTTCCACTTTTTCTCCCATCTCTCCGATCTGATATTCATCCTTGTGTGTATCTTTTTCTGCTTGATGTCCGGGATTACATAGACATCGATATTCGGTGCCCGGTTGTTAAGCTTCTCCAAAAGTTCCGGTCTTGGTTTTTGAATAAAACGGTTGTGATTTGTTCTGCCAAGAACCACTTTTGACACATTTCCGACAACTGCATACTCCGCAATCTGAAAACCGATATCTGAACCAAATACCGTCACAATCTTCGCTCCGAGCGAACGCGCAAGTTCCATGTGATTTTGAAGGCTCTGTTTTGTCTTTTCTCCTGCTTCCTGCATTTCCGGAGTCTCTACATAGATTCCTGTAAACTTTGCATGAAAAGCATATGCAAGCCGCGCAGCAGATCGAATTACCTTTGGGCTGGATTCGGCAGCCGAGATACATACGAGCACATGTTCTCCGGTATGGTATTCCATATCTCCCATAATATTTCGTTCTTCTTCCGCAATACGGTTCACACGATCCGCTGTCCTTCGCAGTGTAATCTCACGCAGTGCCGCAAGTTTTTCTCTTCGGAAAAAATGATCCAGCGCCCTCTGCGCCTGCTGCTTTTGATAAATTTTCCCTTCCTGCATACGCCTGATCAAATCTTCCGGCTCAATATCGATCACTTCCACCTGATCGGCATGGTCAAAAATGCGATCAGGGACTCTCTCCCGCACCTCGATATGCGTGATCGTCCCTACAAGATCGTTCAAACTCTCTAAATGCTGGATATTGATGGTTGTATACACATCAATTCCAGCTCTCAGTAATTCTTTTACATCCTGATATCGCTTATGGTTTCTGCATCCGGCAACATTGGTATGCGCAAGCTCATCTACCAGAATCAGTTTCGGCTTTCGTTTCAACGCCTGCTCCAGATCAAATTCCCGGAATCTCACTCCCTTATATTCAATCCAAAGCGGCGGTATCATCTCCAGTCCTTCCGTCAGCTTCAAGGTATCCGGTCTGTCATGCGGCTCAATATAACCGGCAACGACATCAATTCCATGCTTTTTTGCCTCATGCGCCGCCTCCAGCATAGTGTAAGTCTTTCCGGAGCCGGCTGCATAGCCCAAAAATATCTTTAATTTCCCACGTGTCGTCTGTTTTTGTTCTTCTTCATATTTCAGCCTTCTTAGAAGCTGTTCTGAATTTGGTCGCATCTCTTCCATCTATATGATCCCCATCGCTGCTGCAATATCCAGATTACATTTCAGTACATTTACTTTTTCTTCCCCGAAAATTCCAAGGAATTTTTCTTCTGTATGACTCTTTACGATTTCTTTGACTTTTTCTTCTGATAATCCAGAATTTTTTGCAACTGTTTCAATTTGAACTTCCGCTGCTTTCGGGCTGATATGTGGATCCAGTCCGGAACCGGAAGCTGTAAGTAAGTCAGCCGGAATATCTTCTTTCTTCACATCCGGATGCTCTTTTAAAAATGTCTCCAAATCTTTCTCCATTCGTTTTTCCAACTCCGGGTTCGAATTTCCATAATTAGAGCCTCCTGATGCAACTCCACTGTACTCTCCATTTTCTTTTTGCTCTTCTGTATATGTATTATAGTTTACAGCAGATACTCTTCCATGAAAGAAATAGTCTTCTGCAAAATCCTGTCCAATCAATTCAGAGCCGACCGCCTCTTCTGCATTTGAAATAGGTTCGCCGTTTTTATCGATCAGATTCCCGTTGGCTTTGTTTTTCATTGTAAGCTGACTAATTCCTGTCAATGCAAACGGATAGATAAATGCACAAATCACAAACATCACAAAACAAAACACAATGGATTTCCTTAACATTTTTCCAAGTTTCTTCATAGAATTTTCCTCCTTACATTCCGATCATACTAAGCAGCGGAGCAACGATCAGGTCAATCAATTTGATGCCGACAAACGGTACAATAATTCCGCCAAGTCCATAGATACTCATATTTTTCAAAAGAAGTCTTTCTGCTTTCATCGGTTTATATTTAACACCTTTCATAGCAATCGGAATCAACGCTGGAATAATAATGGCATTGAAGATCAACGCTGAAAGGATTGCACTTGCCGGTGTTGCCAAATGCATGATATTTAAAATCTGCATCTGTGGAAGTACCAGTGTAAACATTGCCGGGATGATTGCAAAGTATTTTGCAATATCATTCGCAATACTGAATGTCGTAAGAGAACCTCTTGTAATCAATAGCTGTTTTCCAATCTCTACCACTTCCAAAATTTTTGTCGGATCAGAATCCAGATCCACCATATTGGCCGCTTCTTTTGCAGCCTGTGTGCCGGAATTCATCGCAAGTCCGACATCCGCCTGTGCAAGCGCCGGCGCGTCATTTGTTCCATCACCTGTCATCGCAACCAATTTTCCTTCTGCCTGTTCCTTCTTAATCGCCTCGATTTTATCTTCCGGACGACATTCTGCGATAAACCCATCTACTCCTGCTTCCTTTGCGATTGTCGCAGCTGTGAGTGGATTATCTCCGGTACACATAATTGTTTTGATTCCAATCTCGCGAAGTCTCTCAAAACGTTCTACCAAGCCTGGTTTCACTGTATCCTTCAGATAAATCACACCATAAATTTTCTCATTGACACATACAACCAGCGGTGTTCCTCCGAGATTAGATACCTCCGCTACAATCTCTTCCAGATCTTTCGGAATGTTTCCACCTTTTTCCTTTACAAATGTCTTGATCGCATCCGAAGCGCCTTTTCTTACAATCGTTCCGTCTTTGCAATCCACACCGCTCATCTTTGTCTGTGCTGTAAATTCCACAAAATTCATGCCCTCTGTATGAAATGCTTCCGTGTCACATCCCATCTGTCTTCCAAGATCTACCGTAGATTTTCCTTCCGGAGTCTCATCAAGCAACGAAGAAAGTACACTATACTGAATCAATTCTTCTTTTTCAACACCCTCAACCGGATAAAACTCTGCTGCCAGACGGTTTCCGTATGTGATAGTTCCTGTCTTATCCAAAATCATTGTGTCGACGTCACCACAAGCCTCCACCGCTTTTCCGGACATTGCAATAACATTGAAGCGAGTAACACGATCCATACCCGCAATACCAATCGCAGAGAGAAGTCCTCCGATCGTCGTCGGAATCAGGCAAACCATCAGCGCAATCGACCATGATATCGGAATCTCTACGCCCAAATAATTTGCAAATGGATACAGCGTGATAACCACGATCATAAAAATTACTGTCAACACGATCAAAAGTGTATTCAGCGCGATCTCATTTGGTGTCTTCTGTCTGGACGCCCCCTCTACAAGAGAGATCATCTTATCCAAAAATGATTCCCCAGGTTCTGCCACAATTCGAATCTTTAACCAGTCAGATACAACTGTTGTTCCTCCTGTCACGGAAGAGAAATCTCCGCCCGATTCACGGGTTACCGGTGCAGACTCTCCTGTGATTGCGGATTCATCTACTGATGCGATTCCTTCGATGACTTCACCATCATTTGGGATGACTTCCCCCATTTTCACCAATACGATATCACCTTTTCGAAGCTCTGATGCAAAGATCATTTCTTCTTCGCCATTTTGGCGGATCACTCTTGCCTTTGTATCCTTTTTCGTCTTCTTCAAAGTTGCTGCCTGTGCTTTTCCACGTCCCTCTGCCACAGATTCCGCAAAGTTTGCAAACAACACCGTGATAAACAAAACAACTGTCACAATACCATTATAAATTCGATTTTCTCCTCCTTCACCGAATAAAGTCGGAAAAATCGTAAGCACCAATGTAATGAAAAATCCTAATTCTACGACAAACATTACCGGATTTTTTATCATATATCTCGGATCCAATTTTTGAAATGCTCCTATAATAGAAGATTTCATAATATCCGGTGTAATAAATTTCGTCTTTTCCTTTTTAGCCATGTCCCTAATCTCCTTTTCTTTGCTTTATCACATCCACATTGACAGATGCTCTGCAATCGGTCCCAATGCAAGTGCCGGGAAGAATGTCAAAGCTGCAAAAATGTAGACGATAAATACAAGGATAATCATAAATGTCACATTATCTGTTCGTAATGTTCCGATTGTCTCATTCACTTTCTTCTTTGCAAGAAGTGAACCTGCAATCGCAAGCTGTGCGATAATCGCAATATAGCGTCCGAAGAACATCGCAAGTCCGGTCGTCACATTCCAGAATGTGCTGTTGTCAGCCAAACCTTCGAATCCTGAACCATTGTTTGCCGCCGAAGAAGCATATTCATACAACACCTGCGTAAATCCATGGAATCCCGGATTCGTAATTCCATCTGTGCCTCCTGTGACAGACACAGCCAATGCTGAAAATCCTAAAACCAAAAGCGGATGAATCAAGATGACAATCGCAACCAGTTTCATTTCTTTTCCTTCAATTTTTTTATTCAAATATTCCGGTGTACGCCCTACCATCAATCCGCAGATGAACACTGCAAGGATGACATACACAACCATATTCATCAGACCGACACCTTTTCCTCCAAACACACAGTTGAGCATCATATGCAGCAACGGTACCAGTCCTCCAAGCGGTGTTAGTGAGTCATGCATATTGTTTACAGTTCCTGTCGTAAATGAAGTCGTAACGGTCGTGAATAACGAAGATTGTGCCACTCCAAACCGAACTTCTTTTCCTTCCATATTTCCGGCAGTCTGATCTACTCCCATGTCACTGATCACAGGGTTTCCTGCCATCTCTGAATGGTAGCAAAGTGTGAGTCCTACTGCAAAAAGAATTGCCATTGCTCCAAAGATTACCGCTCCTTGTCTTCCCATCAGAATCCGTTTTTTTGTCGGCATTACTGCCTGCATCTCTTTTTTCTCTTTTTTTCTGTCATGCAGCATATGTCCAAATGTGACAACACATGCTCCCGGAAGAATCATCATAGAAATCAATTCTACCATATTCGAAATGATTGTCGGATTTTCAAAAGGTGTCGTTGAGTTTGCACCAAAGAATCCCCCACCGTTTGTTCCCAGATGTTTGATGGATTCCAGCGCTGCCACAGGTCCCATTGCCAAATCCTGAAACTTTCCTTCGATGGTGTTTACTGTCACATTTCCCA
>OLRK01001719.1_pt1 | contig 16649 bp, 14 predicted proteins | sample 1672911 | NCBI WGS metagenome assembly OLRK01 (sample SAMEA3136736, study PRJEB25190) | human gut metagenome | biome: human gut; feature: human-associated habitat; material: faeces | place: Austria | collected 2013 | reverse complement strand
TATTGACCTGGCCGCTTATAAGCAGAATTCAGTTCTGCCAGTAAGTATCCATGACAGGATTTAATGTCAACTGCATCAAATCCAGCCTCCCTTGCAAGCAGGGCTGCCTCTCCGAATTTCTCTTCCAGGGATTTCAGATAATCATCTGACACAATACAACTGTCATCTGCCGGGCGCAGTTTTTCATACTCAGGATGACGATATGCAATCAGTGGTGCCGGACGTCCCTGAGGATTAGAATAACGGCCACTGTGATTTGCCTGCATTACCAGATAAGGCGCAAATCCGTTGGCCTTTCTTCCTGCCTCCTTAATTTCTTCTGTAAAGCGCTTATACTGTTCCAGATTATCTTTTGTCAACATCAACTGATGTGCACTGGAACGGCCTTCCGGGACAATGGAAATTGCCTCAAACCAGATAAGTCCGCTTCCTCCCTCTGCTTCCCGCACATAGCGACGTGTTGTAAGCTGAGAAGGAGAGCCATCCAAAAGAGCATCAGCGCCTTCCATAGGCGCAATACCCAAGCGATTCTTAAGGACAACATTTCCGAATATTAATGGTTTTGCTAGTACTGATGTATCTTCCGCAAAAGGAAGATGTACCTTTAAGTCCTCTGTTCTTGCTTTCAGTTCATCTAAGCTTTTGTAAGTAAATTTTTCATGCTGCATTGTTATTTCCTCCTGTTTCTTTTATAATAAATTTATCGCAGCAATTCAAAACGGCGAAAAAGCAGTCATTCAATTTGCTTATCAACCATCCGTTCTGAACAGTTACATTTATAAAATGAAAGGGACGTATTATGACCTACACCCATATTCCTGATATAAGCTGTTTTTACTCAGACACAGTCTGCGATGTTCTTACTGAACCAGCAGCCCATTTTGAGTATGAATTACTTCTTATTACAAACGGAACGGCCAATGCCTGTATTAATCAGCGTTCTTATTCCTTAAAAACAGGGGATTTGATTTTTATCAGCCGTCTGGAACGGCACAGCTATCTGGTAAAGGAAGAGCCTTACTGCCGCTATGTAGTTTCTTTGTCCGGCGGTTTAATCCTTTCTTATATAAAAGATACCAAGCTGGCCTCCATTTTTATCCAGCGGCCTAAGGGGTTTTCCCATGTAGTACACCTGCCAGCCTCCACCTATCAGCGAATACTGCCTCTCTTCCAGCAGCTGACCGAAGAGTATTCCCTTCAAGAAGATTTTTACAGTGCCAAAAGTGCTGCATTGTTCCTGATAATACTAATTGAACTGTACAGAACCAGCCCCGAGTACTTTCCTATGCGCTCTCATACAGAAATGTCGGATGCTGTTTTATCTGCTCAACGCTGTGTAAATGACTGCTATATGGAAAAACTGACACTGCAGAAAATCGCAGAAGCAAATTTCGTCAGCCGACACGCCCTTTCCCTGGCCTTCAAGGATATTGTAGGTATTACTTTTAAAGAATATCTTATTTTATTCAGGCTTACAGAAGCGAAAAAACTCCTTCTTACAACCGACCTCTCTGTTTCCCAGATAGGTGAAGCTGTCGGCTATGAAAACGTCAATAACTTCCTCCGCATTTTTAAAAAATGGGAGCAGATTACACCTCTGCAATACCGCAAGCACCATTCCCTCTATACTCACGAAATATCCTAACATAAAAAAAAGGAGGTCAAAAGACCTCCTGGGAAGTAAAAATATACCTTTTGTTACTTATTTATTTTGCCACTGCCAATTCCCCTCCCACTGCCAATGTTTCTGCTGCTCTCTTTTTAGTAAATACTCCCCGCTCCACCAGGCGTTCCAGCACCTGCTTCTGACGCTGTTCTGCCAGCTCTGGGTTTACTGTAGGAGCATAGCGTGACGGGGCATTTGGTACACCTGCCAGCATGGTGCTTTCATAATCTGTCATATTTTCCGGCTCTTTTCCAAAATAACCGCGGCTGGCATCCCCAATGCAGTAATAGCCATCCCCGAAATAAATGGTATTTACATAAAGCTCTAAAATTTCATTTTTCGTATATTCCTTCTCAAGGGCAAAGGACATAAAAATTTCTGCCACCTTACGTTCCATTTTCTTTTCCTGAGTAAAATACATATTTTTAGCCAGCTGCTGGGTAATAGTGCTGCCTCCCTCCACAAAGGAGCCGGCCTTTATATCATTTACAAGGGCTCTGGTAATAGCAATGGGGTCAATTCCCACATGGCCGTAGAAACGGTGATCCTCCACAGAAAGGACTGCATCCACATAAGTTTCCGGAAGCTCACCAAAAGAGGTGTATCCATCCTTGCTTCGGATATCTGCTACCTTTTCCTCCAGAGGTACCTCTGCCAGCGCCTGGCTGTACATCTGATAACCATCTGAAAGAATGCTGACACACATAAAAATTGCTCCCGCCGCCAGCACTGCCGCCAATGTTCTTAAACTTCCGCGTATGGTCATATCTGCCCCTCCTTCCGGATTTCTCACTTCCCTGCTTTTTTCATAACTTTATCATAGCATATACCCCTTGAAAATGTTTAACTATTCTCTGACTATTATCCGAACTTTTTCTAAAGATTCAGTCATATTTTCTTAAAGAATCCTGCATAAGAAAAGAAGAAGGGGAAGCTTTTGGCCAACGCCAGATTAAGGAAGTTTTTATGTAGGGTACGGTGTAACTCGGTAAAATGGGTTACGCCGTACCTTTTTGTTATGCCACAAAGCGGAAGGCCTGCGGGTTTTTCCGTATTTCCTTCATCATAGCAAGGATTTCTTGTTCGGTAGGAATATCGATCATCCCCGCCGCCGTGAAGTAAATATCCACCTTTACATAACAGTGACCGCCTGACTTGTCGTTGTTGTGAACTTCGATACGCTCAATCAATGCGTTTACAAGCGTTGGGGTAAGCTCCGTAATATCCGTCATTTCACGCAGAGTGCGGAGAAGAATCCTTAAATCCGTAACCTTTTGCTTAGCGTCCTGCAAGGTCTGCTGACTGTCGGCAACTTTCTGTGTCAACGCTTTCTGCTCTTTTTCGTAACTTTGGAGCATTTTCGCAAAACGCTCATCGGAGAGTATGCCTGTTGCGTTCTGCTCAAACACCTTTTCAATCAGCCTGTCGATTTCGGCGATTCTCCTTGTACCTTGTTCCACCACCTGCTGAAGCTTTTTGTGTTCTTTCTGACGCATAACGTTGGTTTTCTTCGCCAGCATATACAGAAATACCGTTTCGTGGCACTTCACGAAATCCGCTAAACCGCTGATGGCTTCAAACACAATTTTTTCAAGCACTACATCTCGGATATAGTGAACGGTACACTCACCACGCCCCGATTTGTAGTTAGAACAACGAAAATGTTCTTGGTTTCGTGTCATACTTTTAGCGGCAGCGAAGTGCATTTTCGCTCCACAATCATAACAATATACCAAACCTGAAAACAGACTTGTCCTGCCTGTTGCGGTAGGTCTGCGGCGGTGCTGAAGAAGCTCCTGCACCCTTAACCACTGTTCTTCTGAGATAATCGGCTCCTGCATATTCGGAATGATCTGATGTTCCTCCGCTGGCTTGTAAATGGTTTTATGCACCTTGTAGCTGACGGTGGTGGTCTTGAAATTCACCGCACATCCCGTATACTGTCGGTTTTCCAGAATACCGACAACCGTTTTTTGATCCCAACTATACGGATTAGCCGGTACTTTCTGCGCATGACTTCTGCCGATAGAGTCATAGTAGGCAGATGGAACAAGGATTTTCTCTTTTTCCAACTGTCTTGCAATCTGCGACGGGCCACGCCCGGCAAGACAAAGCGCATAGATTTTGCGCACCACTTCGGCGGCTGGATCGTCAATTAGCCATTTTTCTTTATCATTCGGGTCTTTCATATACCCAAACGGAACAGTAGAAGATACTCGTTTGCCGTTATCCGCTTTGGACTGCCATACCGCACGGATTTTCTTGGAGGTCTGCGCCGCATACCACTCATTGAAAATGTTGTGGAACGGCATCATCTCCACACCGTCGCCGGTCAAGGTATCTACTCTCTCCTGTATGGCGATAAAACGGATACCCAGTGACGGATATACCACCTGCGTCAGTCTACCCATTTCCACCTGTTCACGCCCGAAGCGAGATAGGTCTTTCACGATGATTGTGCCGATTTCCCCGTTCTCCGCCATACGCTCCATTCGTTGAAAGGACGGTCTTTGAAAGGTTGTACCCGATACTCCGTCGTCTACGAAGAACATTGTGTTCGTGAAACCTTCTTTTTTAGCAAAGTCCTGTAAAATCTGCTTTTGATTGGTTATAGAATTAGATTCCTCGTCCTTGTTGTCATCGTCCACAGAAAGCCTACAATATAACGCTGTGATTTTTTCATCTGCCTGCCCGTTTGATTTCATTGCTGTTGTCATAAATTTTTTCTCCTTTCCGACAACAGGGCATAGCAAAGGCAAGATTATCCTACTATATCCTGTTGCCTTTTTCTACTGTGCGATGATTAAATCAGCTTTTCGGACAGTATCAGTTTCTTGAATTGCTCCATCACGCATTGTCTGCTCTTTGGATTAAAATGCGTGGAGATTTCATAGGTTGTCCCGCCGATTTTCATCATAAAGTTATCTTCACCGAAACGGCGCATCTTACCGTAATCAAAAAGGCAATCCTTGCTTCGAGGAAGTAAATAATCCACGAGGCAAGCTGGCTCGTTTTCGTCTATCGGCTCAGTCGGTATGACATACACCGCTTTGTTGTTTTGCAAAATATCTATCTTCTTCATATCGTCATCTTACCTTTCGTCGCGGCTGTTTCGTTTGCGTTCAAGCCTGCGCTGATTTTCGTAGAGTAATTTCAGAATGGTATCGGTCATCTGTTTCTGCGTGTAGTTTTTCGGGAAGAATCCTCTTAAATCCTGCACCTTAAAACTGATACGCTCGGTCTGATTTGCCTTTTCCTCAGACATAATCTCATAAATACTATCCGAAGAAAGAGCAACCTGCTGTGCCGCTTTCTTCATACGGATACTCTGTGCGTGGGAAGGGGTACAGTCGTTCAGGCTCATAGCGTCAAGCAGGATTTTCTGTTGTTCTTCTGACAGATAGGACAATTCTACCGCCGGACTGAGTGCAATCACACCCTCGTCAACCTTTTGGAGCAGTTCGGGAATGAGATGGGTTAAGCGGATATAGCGGAATACTTTATCACGGCTTTCGCCCTGTTTCTTGCCGATTTCGGCGGCTGTGTCTGACTTTGTCGCAACTTGCGATAAAGTTAGATCCGTTCGCTTGCCCTGTGCTTTCATTGCCTCCATTTTCATTTTGTACGCAAAGGCTTTTTCGCTGGGGAGTATCCGTTCACGATGGAGATTGCTGTCTACCACCGCAATCATCGCTTCGTTTCGGTTGAGGGGATAAATCAAAGCAGGAACATCCGTCAGTCCTGCTTTTACGGCGGCGTGTAATCTGCGGTGTCCGCTAACCACTTCATATTCGTCCGTGTTCTCAATTGGTCGAACAATTAACGGAGAAATAATTCCCCGTGTTTTGATACTCTCAACAAGCACCTCCATATCCTCGTCGTCCAGCACCTTAAAAGGGTGTCCCTCAAAGGTGCGGAGCTTATCCACCCCGATATTCGCCGCCTTTTTCTTCGGTGGGTTAATTGTATTTATCATCGTTCATACCTTCTTTCTTTGTGCTTCATTGCTATGGCAGTTTCCATCTGCCGTTCGGTTTCGAGCAGTTTTTCAAATCTCGGTATCTTTTCGAGGATTGCCCTTGCGATGGACAGTTCTTTTCGTAAAGGCTTGATTTTTGTGGTAATATCCCTCGCTTCGGCGTTCAGCGTTTCGCTTTTTTTATGGCGGTTGCGGTTATATACCGCTTGCCGGTCCTTTTCCAAAGCGGAGATTTGCGCCCGTACTTCACTGATAAAAGCAACAAGCTCCTGCGGAGAATCAATCTGCTTCTCGCACAGGAACCTGTATTCTTCAAGGGTTTTATTTAAGTTTACAACCTCCTGCCGCATTTCAGGCGAAAGCGGGCGGGGAGCAGCAGTAGCAATATTGTTGCCTGTAATCAGCCTGCATAACTCGATAATCAGTTCAAATAATACCTGTATGCCGTCCATGCGCCGCATTTTACGGTACTCGATTTCAAATAGAAGCAACGGCGTGTATTTCGGCTTGTGAAACGGAATATATCCGACATATCGCTGATTATCTAAGAGCCGTTCACGGATAGCGGCAGGCGTATATTCCTTGCCTAAACGGTCTAATCGAATTGCCCTCTGCCAGCTTGGCGCTTTTACGGAATAGTGAGCAAAGTTTTCATCATGCTTTATCTCATAACCCATATCCTTTAAGCGGATTTCAAAGGCTTTGAAATTGGTGGACTGAGCAAGAGCGGTATCAATATCCGCTTTCAAAATTTCTCGGTGAGATAGTCCGCCGCTTTGTTTCAGCCAGTATTCCTTTTTCTTCCCACCATAAAAGTCAGCTTCTCTCAAGACGCTTTTACCGTATTCCAGACATACAGCGTCGGAGATTTCACGAAGCCTGTGGTGATCAGAGAGATGATTTTCAAACTTCCTGCCGGTCTTAAAGGATACGGAGTTTACAACAAAATGGTTGTGGAGATTATCGGTATTGAGGTGGGTGGTAACAACAATTTCATATTCCTTGCCCCACATACGCCTTGCGGTTTCCAAACCGATTTTGTGCACTTCTTCGGGTGTAACCTCGCCCGTCCGAAAACTCTGATAGCCGTGATACGCCACATTGCCGCCTGTTTTTCCGAAGCGTTTCTTGGTTGCCGTCATACGCTCATAAGCCCGCTTCGCATTGCAGTTGATACCGCTGACATACATTTGCTTATCTGTTTTATTGTCATTAGAAACATACTGCAAGGCGGTGTAGAGATCGCTGTCCACATACTTTTTGTCGATGGTTTTATCGGGATTTTCCGCATAGTCGATGACCTCTTTCAGTCTGTTTTTAACAGGCCAAAATCCCGTAGTTGCCATTTACACCGCCTGCCTTTCCTTTTGCGGTAAGATTAGCTCGGCGGTAATATCATCAATTAGAGTAATAATTTTTTCTTCCGTATCCGCAGAAATTTTACCCTCGCAAGCGATATAAAGTTCATCCAACTTGCCGCTGAAAGAGAAGAATACTTCGGGTAAAACAGCCCTCGGCATATATCCCAAAGCACGCTGGCGGAGATATTCCGATACGGACAGACCGCATCTTTCGGCGTTGCGCTCAATTAGATTTTTCTCTTTTGAGCTGACACGGATAAACAGATTTTTATTTTTAATTTCGTTCATAACATCAGTCCTTTCTTTGTTTTTTAGGGGATTGGGGATTTCCCCAAAGAACAATCGGCTCTCAAAGCCGATTGAAGCGGAAACTGTCAATACAGTTTCCCTGCTTGTTACAGCATACGACATCTCCGCTGCCTTTTCCGTGGGTGTTTTGCCGGTCTGCCTGAATGTCGTTTTTCTATCCCTGCCCCGGAGTCTCACCACAGCGTCGTTTCGCTCTCTCTGCTCACACAAGAGGTCTTGGCAAAGTCATATCCCATCCAGCCGGTCATTCAGTTGTAACCGGCTTTCGGGCAACAAAAAAAGCCGGCACACAAATGCGTACCGACTTCCCGCAAAAGAATAGACTTATCCCCTGCGGTGGTGGCTTCACATTCATGTAACCGGCTTTGAAATTCAAAGTCGAAACTGTCCTTTTCGCTTTTCTGACTGCCGACAGTTCAAGGCAGTTTCAGAAGCAGGGGTATTTTCTCTTAGCATACCGCAGGCGTTGTCCGGCTCGCAGCCGTCTATCCAAAATCTGTGAAGAAAGATATTCAGTTATTCCTCTCTTACGATATTATTTTATTATACTGGATAGAACGACTGTTTGTCAATAATTACCGAATAAGTTTTGAATATTTTTTCCACGAGCGGGAAATACTATTTAGTTATAGTTTAAAAAAATGGAACTTAATTGATATCCCAATTACTTTTGACGCACAATTTTAGAATAGTGTCTGCATATAGTTGTTGCCATTTTCAAAACTGTATGGTATAATAATTGCGTACATTATTCATTTCTTGCGTGCGGAAAGTTGGTGTCTGCTTGAGTAAAAAAGAAATTTTAAAAACGGTAATTGAAAATAACGGCGGCATTGCAAAAACTTCAGATTTTGCCGCTAACGGGATAAATAAATACGAGGTAGCGGCTTTTTGTAAAGAAGGAGTCATTGAAAGAATTCGCAGAGGATTTTATCAGCTCCCCCAAAGTAAAAGTATTACAGAAGAACAACTCATACGGGAGCTTCTTCCGCAGGGAATTATTTGTGTGGAGTCCGCTTTGTTTCACTACGGATATAGTGATTTTTCTCCCCGTGAATGGTCGATTGCTGTTCCGAGAACAGCGTCCCGTGCTGTAAAGAACATTGAAGAATTTCCGATGAAAGCTTACTATATTCAAAAGGAATTTTTAGATATAGGTAAGTCCACAAGCAATTTTAACGGTGTAATACTGCCTGTGTATGATCGTGAACGAACAATATGCGATTGTTTTAAGTACCGCACAAAACTTGACAACGAAATTTTTAATAAGGCTGTCAATGCCTATGCTGCTGATGAAAAAAAGAACCTTGCAAATTTGTCTAAATACGCAAAGAAAATGAAGCTTTATACAAAGGTTATGAATGTAATGGAGGTGCTGCTTAATGGCTGATATAGCTGCGTCCGTGCTGGCACGGCTCAAAAACAAAGCTGCTGAAAGCGGCAGAAGCTATCAGCTCTGCTTGCAACTCTTTTGCCAAGAGGAATTTTTGCGCCGTTTGGAAAAGTCTAAGTATGCTGAAAACCTCGTGTTGAAAGGCGGCTTGTTCCTCTATTCCCTTACTGACTTTGATAGCCGAGTAACGGTTGATGTAGATTTTTTGCTTCGGAAAATACCCAATACACCGGAACAGTTAAGGGGTATACTTGAGGAAATTATTGCAGTTCATACTGGCAATGATTTTGTTACCTTTGAGATAAAGGATGTTGCACCTATTGCCGTTGCGAAGAAATATGCTGGTATAGGTGCATCAATAGTTGCTCGTATAAAAAACACACGCACACCGTTTAGTATTGATTTCGGTGTTGGCGATGTCATCGTCCCAAAGCAGGAAAAACGAAAGATTCCAACGCAGCTTGAAGATTTCGACTCCCCAATGGTCAATACCTATTCCATTGAAACGACTGTTGCTGAGAAAATTGACGCAATCCTCAGTCTGATGGAGTTTTCCAGCCGCATGAAAGACTATTACGATATTTATTATCTTGCTAATAAATTTGATTTTGACGGTAATGTGCTTAGCGAAGCACTCAGAAGAACCTTTCAGAACCGTGAGCACAATTTTACGGTAGAACAATTTGAACAAGTTATGAGTTTCGATGAAGATACAGCAATGCAGAAGAAATGGAAAGCGTTTGTCCGTAAAATTGGCACCAAAACCGATGATTACAGTACCGTGCTGAAAACAATAAAAGTTTTCCTGACAAAACCGTTTACAGCGGCGGTCGGGGGCAAAGAATTTACCCCAAAATGGTCTGCCAATAATGGCGAGTGGATATAAGGGAGAAAGAAAAATGGAATGTAAAGATATATTAAATTTAATCGCAATAATTGTAATTCCCATAGCTGCTGTCTTGATTGGACAGTATTTACAAAACAGAGCAGAAATAAGAAAAGATAAAATGCAGATTTTTAAGACACTTATGACCTCGCGAATATATGGATGGACACAGGAAAGCGTACATTGTCTTAATATAATTGATATTGTGTTTGCAGACGATAAAACAGTTCGTGATGCTTGGAAAGATTTATATGACAAGTATTGCGTTCAAAACCCAGACGCAGCACAACTTAAAAAAATCCAAAATGCACAGTACAAATTGCTGGAAACTATATCAAAATCTCTTGGATATAAAGATAAGGTTACTTGGGAAACAATTCAAAACCCATATGTTCCAGACGGAATGATTAAGCAATGGCAAGAGCAAGCTAAATCTCAACAAGCATATAATACTTTGTTAAATTCAATGGCTAATATTTTACCAAAAGAGCAGAAAAATACGGAGGAGCAGAAATGAGCACGAATATATCAAAACAAAAGCGTGAGGACTTGCTGAATAAAATCAAAGAAATCCGAGCCTTTATTTCTGCTGCACCACAGAACGAGAACACAGGCAATCTGCTTTCCTATCTTTCCGACCTTGAGAAAGATGTAAACGGCAAGAAATATGGTCTTGTATTTGAGGAACACCGTGAAGAAATTGATGAGGTATTGGACACACATACCCCTGTACTGACCGAAGGCAAAGACCTTTTCATCGACAACGGCGGTCAGATGAATTTTCTTATAGAGGGTGATAATCTTGCTTCATTGAAGCTGTTAGAAAAAACGCATAAGGGCAAAATCGACCTTATCTACATAGATCCGCCGTATAATACAATGAGTTCGGGATTCACATATTCCGATAACTTAGTTGATAACAGAGATAATTATAGACATTCTAAGTGGGCTTCTTTTATGAGACATCGTTTGGAATTTGCTCGTACACTGCTGTCGCCAACAGGATGTATATTTATCTCAATTGATGATAATGAATTTGCCTCACTAAAATTAGTATGTGATGAGGTGTTTGGCTGGCAAAACTTCGTTACTTCCTGTATGTGGCAAAAAATACACAGCATAAAGAACGATGCTAAATATATATCTGTAAATCATGATTTTATTTTCGTTTATGCCAAGAACATTGATATGCTAAAATTCAACCTTCTTGATCGTACAAATGAGATGAATAATCGTTACAAAAATCCTGATAATGATCCAAGAGGTCCCTGGCAATCAGGAGATTTGGTTGCAAACGAAATCCGTGCTAACGGCAATTTTGATGTAGTTGGTCCCACTGGCAAAGTCTTCAATGTCCCCGAAGGAAAACACTGGGTGTATTCAGAAGAAAATATGCGTTATTTAATTGCTGAAAATAGAATTTGGTTTGGAAAGAATGGTACCTCTTTTCCACGAAAAAAGCGTTATTTAACAGAAGTACAGCAGGGGCGTACTCCAGATTCTTGGTGGACAAGTGCTGAGGTTGGACATAATCAAGAAGGTGCTCGTGAGCTAAAAGCGATTTTTGATGGTAAAGTTGTGTTCACAAATCCTAAACCGACACGCTTAATTGAACGAATTATTAAGATGGGTTCTAAAGATGATAGTACAATACTTGACTTCTTTGCAGGTAGTGGTACAACAGGACATGCTGTTTTAAAATATAACAAAGAACATGAAAACAGCAACCGTAAGTTTATCCTCTGCACGAATAACGAGAATAATATTTGCCGAGATGTCACTTATGAACGCATTAAGCGAGTGATTAACAAAGAGGGATATGCCGCAAGTCTTAAATATTATAAAGTTGACTATATTCCGATTTCAGACCGTATGTACTATGAATACGCAGATGAACTTTTAAAGCATATCCGTGAACTTGTTGAACTTGAAAATGGTGTGAATTTCACGGGCAATACTGAAATTGCTATCGTGCTGACCGAAGAAGAACTTGACGAGTTTATATCCCATATTGATGAAAACTGCAAAAAGCTATACTTAGGGCACGATATTCTGATGGATGCACAGCAAGCACAAGTTTTGAAAGATAGGAAGATTACAGTAAATATTATTCCTGATTATTATTATAAAGAATTGGAGGGCTAAAAAATGGATATTACCCTTGCAAATTTTCAGATAAAAGCTATCGCTGATTTAACTGTCGCAATGGAACAGCCGAATAGGGATATTATCCTTAAAAGCTGTACGGGAAGCGGAAAAACCATTATACTCACTCATTTTATGGACGAATATTTCAAAAGCAATCATAAGACGGTATTTATTTGGCTTACTCCCGGCAAGGGCAACCTTGAAGAACAAAGCAAAGAAAAAATGGATCGGTATATCCACGGAAGCCAGACAAAACTGCTGTCCGACATTATGACCGCCGGTTTTGAAGAAAACGACGCTTGCTTTATTAACTGGGAAAAGCTGACAAAGAAAGGCAATAATGCTCTTAAAGACAGCGAACGCACTAATTTTATTGAGCATATACGCAATGCTCTTGACAATGGTTTGAACTTTAAAATCATCGTCGATGAATCCCATCAAAATGATACGATAAAGGCGGATGATATTATTGAGCTTTTCCATTCAGATAAAATAATCCGTTGCTCTGCCACGCCTAAAAATTATAAAAATGCTATTTTGATTGATATTCCCGAAGAAGATGTTATAGCGGAAGGTCTAATAAAAAAGCTGCTTATCATCAACGAAAATTTTGAGCAGCATATCAGCGTCGATGATCAAATTACATATCTGCTTGATAAAGCTATTGATAAACAGCGGGAGCTTCGTTCGGAATATCTGAATCAAAAGGCGGAAATCAATCCCCTTATTATCGTACAAATTCCAAATAAGTCTGACGCTTTACTTGACAGAGTTGAAGAATATTTTGAAAGCAAGGGGATTACTTACGAGAATAATTCACTTGCCGTATGGCTCTCTGACAAGAAACAAAATCTTGAAGATATCGAGGAACCGAACGCAGAACCTATCGCAGTTATTATCAAACAGGCTATAGCAACCGGCTGGGATTGCCCTCGTGCTCAAATTCTTGTAAAGCTTCGTGATAATATGAGCGAGGTATTTGAAATTCAGACTATCGGACGGATTCGTCGCATGCCTGAAGCCAAACACTATGAGAGCGATTTGCTTGATAGCTGTTATCTGTATACTTTGGATGAAAAATTTACAGAAAGTGTAAAGCTGAGCTTAGGCAAAGGGGCACTTGATGCATACAAGGTGTTTTTAAAGCCAGAGCATCGTTCCTTTACACTTATCAGCGAATATAAAACCGATGTCCCGTATCCCCGTGATGCAAAACTATCTCTTAAAGTAATACACAAGTATTTTGAAAAGAAATATCATATTACAAACGATACCGTTAAAAACAAAGCCCTGCTGGAAGCACACGGTTATTCCTTTGCCGAGGATATCATTGACTATACAAAGTCAGGTTCTGTAAGCACTTTATCAAAAGAAAATATTGCTGAATTGAACGATATTTCAATACATGAACCATTAAGCACACATAAACACGGTAAGGAATATCACCATTGTGTCGCAGAGATAGGATATAAGGTAAATTTGGATTACAATAGCACGAATACAATTATGCGTAAATTGTTCCTTAACGGATTGCGTTGTGATTCCAAAATTCTAAAAATTGAAACAAGGGAGCTATATGCTTTCATAATCAATAATAAGCGTTTATTGATTGAGGATGTTCGTGATGCTATGGCGGATGAATCTCTGCAACTGACTTTGGCAATTCCGAAAACAACGGAAAAACCCATCGGTTTTCCTTTAGAAATGATTTTTACCTACGATGGAACTGCAAAATCACAAACAGAGTTTACGAAGAATGTATATAAGGGATATCTTTTTTCCGCTGAAAAGCGTTCCCTGCCCGAAAAACTTTTTGAACGCTATTGTGAGAACAGCAAAAATATTCATTGGTTTTACAAGAACGGAGATAAGGGCATTGAATATTTCTCAATCGTTTATACGGATAACTTTGGAAAACAAAAGTCATTTTATCCTGATTATGTCGTTGGAACAACTGACGGCAAGGTGTGGATAATCGAAACAAAAGGTGGATTTACTAAAACGGGTGACAGTGAGGATATTGATAAGTATACTGCCAAAAAGTTTGGAGTATTAAAATCTTATACCGAGAAATACAAGCTGCTCGGCGGTATTGTTCGGCAGGATAAGCAAAGCAGTGAACTTTGCATTTGTATAGATACTTATTCTAACGATATTAAAAGTGACAGTTGGAAACTGCTATCCGATGTATTATAAGGAAGGAAAGATAAAAAATGAGAAGTCAAGGACCAAAGAAAAATGTTCCAATTTACTTTTATTATCTTACAATTTCAAAGCAAAAGGATAGTAACGATTCTTCCACTTACGATATGCAACAAATAGTGGATTCATTTTCAAAATTATTACCATACATTACTTCAAAAGATCTGACCGATAGGAAGAAGGACATCACAAGTTCAGAAAAGGTTGTATGGCTTGATTCATATGAAGATTTGAAAAATGGAAACTACAATGTTATTTTTAAGTCTGCAAAATACAATCACGTCAGAAATGAGATTGATACTGAAACAATGACCGAATTGGGTACTCGTAAGCGTCAGCAAGATGGCGATGAAGAGAAGACACATTTGTGCATTCGTCTTGCCAAAGGACAATGTCGTTTCCTTGCAGTACATGAAAGCAATCATTATGGTATATCTATAAATTGTATTATTGACTACCTTAATACACAATTTGTAAATTACAATGAAGATACCGATGACAAGTACCACTATACTTTATCACATGAGATTATGCCGGGAGATGATTTCCTATCTTCATTAAAAAATGCACGAACAACTTCAGCCCTGAAATTGACTGTCAGCAAAGAAGATATCAAAGACGATTTTATGCGATTTGCAGATCGCAATGATATTGACGATGAAGTTGAAATTTGGCTTAAGCGTCCTAAAGGTGCTAAAAAGTTTCCAGACAACCTAATCAAGGCATATTATGATGATTTGCAAAGTAATAATAGAATAAAAAAGATTTCTGTAAAAGGGACAAATGCTTCAGGTCAATTTGAGATTGATACCGATCTTATGAAAATGAAACATTATTTATCAGTCGTAGCTGAAGCCGTAACCAACGAGGTAAACAGTTCGGATTTCTTTGGAAAAGCGCAAGAATTCATAGAAGAAACGAGGAATAAGACATGAAAAATATAATTTTTGTTCCAATCAAAGATTATTTTATCTCAAGGAAAAAGGTCTTTATCAAATTCCTCATTCCAATGCTGGTTGCCTTGACCGCATTGCTATTAGCAATATTTTTCAATATCGGCAATTCAGAAAAAGTTTTGTTGACTTTTTCTGGGTTTATAGATACACAGATAAACATCGTAGCAATTTTAATTTCTTTTTCTGTAGCGATTATTACAATTTTAGTATCTGCGGACAACAATAATATACAGTGCCTAAAAGAAACCGAGTCAAACAAAAAGCAATATAAGCCGGTTAATGGAAAGCAATTATCCTTATTTCAGATTTTACTTTCTAATATAGCTTACAATGTTATTGTTGAGATTATATATTTAGTAGGGCTTATAGTGATTTCTCTAATGCAGAATCTTTTACCGATTATAACTTTAAAATACATTACATCTATTTGTATCTTTATTATCTTACATATATTATTTGTATTGCTTGAATCGGTAGCACAAATGTATCTTACTTTTTGGGCAAATAAAAAGTGATAAGTGATAAATGGGGCCGTTGCAAAATTCATAAGTGAAGTATCAGATTCAGAGCAGACAAAAGGGGCTATCGGTAAATACCATTTTTTAGTTTCCCAATCTTAAAATAAGAATCTCCCGTAGAAATCAGTGTTTCTTATACCTGATCTTCTATGGGAGATTCTTATTTTTTCTTTTCTGTATGTATTTTAGGGCATAAAGACCCCTTAACTGCATTTTTAAAAGCATTCTTTTTCTAAGCAGTCTTTTCTTCGGTTTTTCCTTCAAATTTTTGAATCTTATCATGAAGAAAACGGTGATATTTGTTTATATTTCTTCCCATTGCATACAGCATAAATTCTTTATATACTTTTTCTGCTGTTCGGTAATTAAACCGGCGAAAGTTGTCGTTTTCTTTGATGTCTCCAAAATGTCCTTCTGTCTGAATGGAACGGATCTGACGGTTTAAAATCCCTTTCTCACTTTGGATGTTTGCATGGGATTCTTCTTTCAATGTTTCCCATTGTTCATTGATCTTCATGACCTTATTTTTCTCTTCATCTTTTTCAGCATCATATTTATAAAGACATTTTGCTTTATGTATGCAGCCGCTGCAATCAGCACATCCATATACCTCAAAAGTCTGTGTATAGTCAGCCTGTTTTTTTGTCTCTGTTCGGATATGATGAAGTTCCCTTCCGTCATGACAGACATAATAGAGTTCATCCTCGAACATTTGTGTTCTCATGTTGTAATACTTTCCGATATCTTCTCTATAAGCACGTGTTTTCCGTTTTTCATGATCCTGCAACTTGATGTAACTGGATATTTTGCTGTTTTTTAAATACAGCAGATTTTTCTCGCTGCAATAGCCACTGTCTGCCGTAACTTCTTCCAGAATATCGCCAAATGCCTGCTTATGTTTCTCCAGGACTGGGATCAGGGTATTATAGTCTGTGCGGTCATTACTTACATAAGCCTGGACAATAAAATAATTCTCCACTGCTATCTGAACATTATATGCTGCTTTTAATTGTCCGTTCAGCATATGGTCTTCCTTCATCCTCATAAAGGTGGCTTCTAAATCTGTTTTGGAATAACTGTTCTGATCCTTTCCCATGATTTTAAAACACTCTTTATATCCCATGAGACGTTCACCACAGCTTTCCAGTTCCTCATATAGCTGCTGGATTTCTGATCTTCTCTTTCCTTTTCCATAAACAAACGTAATGTGTTCCTGCTCCGCGATCTGCAT
>OLRK01001717.1_pt1 | contig 16655 bp, 14 predicted proteins | sample 1672911 | NCBI WGS metagenome assembly OLRK01 (sample SAMEA3136736, study PRJEB25190) | human gut metagenome | biome: human gut; feature: human-associated habitat; material: faeces | place: Austria | collected 2013 | reverse complement strand
TACTGTAATCAGCATGATGGGCTATGACTGGTCTAAAGACCTTGTTCACGTTCCTTACGGCTTAGTCAGCTTAAAGGGTGGAAAATTATCAACACGTAAAGGCAATGTCATTTACGCAGAAGATATTTTAAACGAATCCATACAGAAAATTAAAGATATCATCAACGAGAAGAATCCTGAACTTCCAAACAAAGAAGAAGTTGCTCATCAGGTCGGTATCGGCGCAATTCTCTTTAACGACTTATACAATCAGAGAATTAAAGATGTCACTTTCGACTGGGAAAAGATTCTCAACTTTGACGGCGAGACCGGCCCATATGTTCAGTACACATATGCCCGTGCCGCAAGTGTTTTAAGAAAAATCGGTGATGTTCCTGCGACAATCGACTATAGTGCACTGACTGACGAAGCATCCATGGCTCTCTTAAAAGAGATTTCAAGATATGCTTCTGTCGTTAAAGATGCTTCTGAAAAATATGAACCATCAGTTGTCGCACGTTTTGCTGTTGCAGTTGCACAGGCATTCAACAAATTCTATCATGAATGTCAGATTAATGTTAAAGACGAGACACTTAAATACACCCGTGCAAACATCGTTGCAATCACAAAAAATGTATTAAAAGACGCTCTTGGACTTCTCGGAATCTCCTGCCCTGAGCAGATGTAAACTAATATTAAATATTACACAAAATTCTTAAAAAACAACCAAACACATTCAATGTTTCACGTGAAACATTCTTCAGCGCTGCGGAATAAATATTTTCTGCAGCGCTTTTTACTATTGTTCCTATTGTAAATTTCAGTTTGTAAGTATGTTGCAAAACGCTTACTATCACACTGGAAAGACGATGCAACAGTTTTGCGATACGCTGCGTTGCCTACGAAGTCCGCGCGCTTATTGTCGGCAGTCGCGCAAATATGAAACATACGCGCTTTGTGCCGACGCTAGCGCAGACTTCATAACGGCAGCCTTGCTATCATCGCTGTAAACTGTGCACCGTCCTTCCAGCTGAATATCATCATAAGACGCTTGGCATCATACTTCCACTTAATGTGCAGATATAAGACAGCAAGTATAGTATTTTTGCCCATATTTTCAGGAGATATCTGTCCGTCATTTTCTAAAAGTCGCATAGCACATGGAAACTCTCCATACAGCTCTGTCATAAAGAACATCCCTTCATTTACCAATGTTTCACGTGAAACATTTTTATTTATTTCCCCATTCTTATGGATATGTCCCCAAAACTATGTTATAATTGTTTTTAAATGAACTGAAATTGCCATTTATTGAAGATTCACGGCATTTTCTGTTTTACATTAAACCATTACCGGCATTAGCATGTGAATATTTATTTTCCATAGCTGATGTAATATAGAAAGAGGCATTTTTATGAGCAGAATTATTTCTATTGCAAATCAGAAAGGCGGCGTCGGAAAAACAACAACAACTATCAATTTATCCGCCTGTTTAGCTGAAAAGAACAAAAAAGTGCTTGTCGTTGATATTGATCCACAGGGAAATACAAGCAGCGGACTCGGAATAGATAAAGATAACATAGAAAACACAATATATGAGCTGTTTTTAGATGAATGTTCCCTTGAAGAATGTGTGCAAAAAAGTATTGTAGACAATTTAGATGTTATTCCGTCAAATATCAATCTGTCAGGCGCTGAAATTGAACTTATTTCTATTGAAGACAAAGAATATTTATTAAAGAATATTCTTGATCCGCTTCGCAGCCGCTATGACTATATTCTTATCGACTGCCCACCGTCATTAAACTTACTTACTGTCAATGCAATGACGGCATCTGATACTGTTTTAGTTCCTATTCAGTGCGAATATTATGCACTCGAAGGATTGACACAGCTCATTCACACGATCGACTTAATTACAGACAGATTAAATGACAAACTTGAAATCGAAGGTATTGTATTCACAATGTATGATGCCCGCACAAATCTTTCAACACAAGTTGTTGAGAATGTTAAAGAAAATTTAGACAGACGTATATATAAAACAATTATTCCGCGAAATGTCCGTCTTGCAGAAGCGCCAAGCTACGGTATGCCAATTATCATGTATGATTCCAAATCATCCGGCGCAGAAGCTTACAGATTTTTAGCAGAAGAAGTCATAGAAAGGGAGACTGAAGGAGAATGGCTGTAAAGAAAAAAGGCGGACTTGGCAAGGGATTGGACTCCCTTATCCCAAGCAATAAAGTACAAACGCACACAAGTGAAAAAACAGGCTCAAAATCTGAAAAAATCGTTGAAAAGATTGTTGAAGTACCTGTAGAGAAAGTTGTTGAAAAAATCGTTGAAAAACCGGTTGAGAAGATTGTCGAAGTACCCGTAGAAAAAATTATTGAAAAAGTTATTGAAAAACCGGTTGAAATTATGATTAAGGTTGATGAAATTGAGCCAAATAGAAGTCAGCCAAGAAAAAACTTTGATGAAGATTCGCTTCACGAACTGGCCGAATCTATTCGGCACGTCGGTGTTATCCAGCCTCTGCTGCTGCAAAAAGCTGACGGTTATTACCAGATTATTGCCGGCGAACGGCGCTGGAGAGCTGCAAGACTTGCCGGATTAACAGAAATTCCCGCGATTATTAAAGAATTTTCACCAATGGAGACAGTTGAAGTTGCACTCATTGAAAATATTCAGCGTGAAGACTTAAACCCAATTGAAGAAGCTCAGGCTTTTCAGCGTCTGATTTCAGAATTTGGATTAAAACAGGATGAAGCTGCAGAAAGAGTTTCCAAGAGCCGTACCGCTGTCACAAATGCACTCCGGCTTTTGAAGCTGGACGAACGTGTACAGCAGATGATTATTGACAGTATGATTTCAAGTGGTCACGGACGTGCGCTTTTAGCCATCTCTGACGCCGAGCTTCAATATAATATTGCAACACGGATCTTTGACAATTCCATGAGTGTCCGGGAAACAGAACGTCTTGTCAAAGAACTTTGCTCAGAAAAACCTGAGAAACAAAAACCCGAAGCGCCGTCACTTGAAACTCAGCTTGCCTATCAGTCTATCGAAGAAAAAATCAAAAACATTATGGGCACAAAGGTCACAATCAAGACAAAAGCAAACAATAAAGGAAAAATTGAAATTGAATACTACTCTATGGATGATTTTGAAAGAATTGTTGACTTACTGGAATCCCTGCAATAACATACCAGACGTACAATATGCAGGACAATGATTTTACGATCAAAAGCACTCAATATCTAAACAAAAACAGCTGCATCATATGCAAACAAACATATGATGCAGCTGTTTTTGTTTCACGTGAAACTTTTTCAAAAAATCTTACCATCACTTAGCAAATCGGCTCTTTTGACGGTTTTCCCGCCTTACGCGGATACGCTTTTTTGGTCGCCTCTTTCTTTTCAATCACAACAAGACTTCTTTCAATATCTGTCTCCGAAAGGACAAATGTATGAACATCCTTTATTGTTCCACCCAAAACTCTTACAGCTTTTTTCGCCTGTTCCAGTTCCTCACTAATATTTCCAGATTTATATGGGATAAAACTGCCCCCGACACAGACGAAAGGCATACAATATTCAGATAATGTTGAAAGATTAGCGACTGCTCTTGAAACACAATAGTCAAACTGCTCCCTGAAATCCTTCTGACGGCCGTAATCTTCTGCCCGGCCGTGATAACCTTCAATCTGCTCAAGCGCAAGCGCTTCAATAACTTCATTTAAAAAGGCGATGCGCTTATTTAAAGAATCAAGCAGCGTCACTTTAAGCTTCGGAAAAACAATTTTCAAAGGTATTCCGGGAAACCCTGCACCTGTGCCTAAATCCAAAAGCGTTTTACCATCAAGGGCAGCTTCCGCATTTTTTTGTCCACCAAACACATTTGCCAAAGCAAGACTATCCACAAAATGTTTGTTGACAACTTCCTCAAATTCCGTAATTGCTGTAAGATTCATAACCTTATTTTTCTCAACAAGCATTTCATAATACATCATTAACTGATCATACTGGCGCTCGCTCAGAGAAAATCCTGCGGCATACAGCCTGTCTTTTAAATATTCCTTATTTTTCATTTATTAACTCCACTTATAAGAACTCTGTTATTTAATTAGTCATCTAACTTCTTTTTGAAATTGGCATATAGTCCGTGCAAACAGAAACAGCCAAATATTGTTCAGAAAAATGAATCTCAAATTATCATAGTCCGCCTCTATTTTTGATGGCGAAGCTGTTCAAGATAAATAAGAAGTACTGACACATCCGCCGGTGAAACACCAGAAATTCTTGATGCCTGACCGACAGAAGCCGGACGGATTGCCGAAAGCTTCTGTTTTGCCTCGATTCTAAGACCGTTAATTTCCATATAATCAATATCTTCCGGAAGCTTTTTCGACTCCAGTTTTTTAAACTGCTCCACCTGCTTCATCTGACGCGTAATATAACCGTCATATTTTATATTTATGTCAACCTGTTCAATAACATCTGCCGGAAGCGGCTGTCTGTCATGATCCAGCGGTGCCAGCGCCTCATAGCTTAATTCCGGCCGTCGTATAAGTTCTGCCAGAGAAACTGCTGTCTTTAACGGTGTGCTTTCGTACCGCTCAAGAAGTGCCTGAACCTCCTTATTGCCGCCAATATGAATATTGCTGACGCGCTCAATTTCTGCCGCAATCATTTTCTCTTTTTCCAAAAGCCAATCATAACGCGCTTTACTTATTAGTCCGACTTCATAACCAAGCTTCGTCAGACGCAAATCCGCGTTATCCTGACGGAGAAGCAAACGGTATTCTGCTCTCGATGTCATCATTCGATATGGCTCTTTCGTTTCTTTTGTTACCAAATCATCAATCAGCACACCAATATAACCTTCCGAACGTTTGATAATCAACGGATCACGTCCAAGAAGTTTCATTGCCGCATTAATACCTGCCACAAGCCCCTGAGCCGCCGCCTCCTCATAGCCTGAACTTCCGTTAAACTGACCGCCGCTGAAAAGTCCGCTGACATTTTTAAATTCCAGAGACGATTTTAACTGGGTAGCCGGAATACAGTCGTATTCAATCGCATAAGCATTACGCACAATTTTCGCATTTTCGAGGCCGGCCACAGAACGGTACATTCTGTACTGGACATCCTCAGGCAAAGAACTCGACATGCCGCCGATATACATTTCATTCGTATAATTGCCCTCCGGTTCAATAAATACCTGATGTCTTTCCTTGTCTGCAAATTTGACAACCTTATCCTCAATGGACGGACAATATCTCGGTCCGGTTCCCTCAATCACACCGGCATAAATCGGCGAGCGGTCAAGATTTTCACGTATAATCTCATGCGTTTCCTTGTTTGTATATGTGAGCCAGCATGATACCTGTGGCTTTTGTATATCTTCCGGATTTGTCGTAAATGAAAATGGCACAACGCGTTCATCGCCAAGCTGTTCTTCCATTTTCGAAAAGTCAATTGTCCGCCTGTCAATTCTTGCAGGCGTTCCCGTCTTAAAACGTACAAGCGAAATACCAAGTCTTGTAAGCGCCTCTGACAGACTGTTGGCCGCCTGAAGTCCGTTCGGTCCTGTATAAGTAATCGTCTCTCCGCAAAGACAGCGCGCCTTTAAATAAGTTCCTGTCGCAAGCACCGCCGCACGGCATGGATAAATACCACCCGTATGCGTGACAACACCGCTGACCTGATTATTTTCTGTAAGAATATCAACAATCTCAGCCTGCTTTACCGTCAGATTTTCCTGATTTTCAAGCACGCGGCGCATTTCGCGTGTATAATCAGCCTTATCCGCCTGTGCGCGAAGTGAATGTACGGCGGGTCCTTTAGATTTATTCAGCATTTTTGACTGAATAAAAGTCTTGTCAATCACCTTGCCCATCTCGCCGCCAAGCGCATCAATCTCACGCACAAGATGTCCTTTAGAGCTGCCGCCGATATTCGGATTACACGGCATGAGGGCAATACTCTCCACACTCACCGTAAATACAATTGTCTTAAGTCCCAGTCTTGCACAGGCAAGCGCCGCTTCACAGCCGGCATGGCCCGCACCAATGACTGCAACGTCATATGCTTCATATGTGTATGACATAAATTTCCTCCATTTTAGTTATCTGTACGCTTACTTGCCCATACAGAAATCACTGAATATTGTGTCGATTAAATCTTCACCGACAGACTCGCCGATAATACTTCCAAGCTGCTCGTAGCTATTCATCAAATCAATTGAGAAAAAGTCTTCCGGCATTCCGTCCTCAATACTTTTAAGCACAAGCTTAAGACTTTCCATCGCATCAGCAATCGCCGTTTTATGCCGGACATTTGTAATATAAATCTCATCATTAAATGAAATATCTCCGCCGAAAAACATATCTTTTAAAATCTGCTCAAAGGCATCGATGCCTTTTTCCTCTTTCGCTGAAATCTCAGCAACCGGCTTGTCAATATACTGTGCTATTCTATCCTTTGTAATGACTGTATTCAAGTCAATTTTATTAATAAGAACAATCGCCTTTTTATCCTTAATAAGCTCGATAATCTGATGATCATTCTCATCAAGCTCTTTTGAACCGTCAACAACATAAATAACGAGATCTGCATCTTCTGCGAAGTTTTTTGCCTTATCAACACCGATTTTTTCGACAATATCTGTCGTATCTCTGATGCCTGCCGTATCCACAATGTTTAAAGGAATACCGTGGATATTAATAAACTCCTCCAGCGTATCTCTCGTTGTTCCTGCAATATCCGTCACAATCGCCCGCTCATCGCCGACAAGAATATTTAAAAGTGAAGATTTTCCGGCATTCGGCTTTCCGACAATCACGGTCTTTATGCCTTCCTTCATCATGCGGCCGTTATCTGCCGAATCATAAAGCTTCTGAAGGTCTTTTAAATCATTCTCAACCTTATTTTTAAGCTCATCGCCAAAATTGTCTGCATTAATATGCTCAGGATCATCAAGCGCTGCCTCGATAAAAGCAACACTGCCAATAATATGGCTTCTTATTTCTTTAATCTTCTGCTGTATATTACCTTTCAGCTGTCTCACTGAACCGGCAAGCGCCATCTCATTTTTTGCATTAATTACATCAATCACAGCTTCAGCCTGAGACAGGTCAATACGGCCGTTTAAAAATGCCCGCTTTGTAAACTCTCCCGGTTCAGCCGGACGCGCCCCGTACTTTATGACAGTTTCCAAAAGCTTTTTCATCACAATAACGCCGCCGTGACAATCTATCTCGACAACATCCTCTTTTGTATAGCTGTTTGGCCCTCTCATAAGAAGCACAAGGACTTCATCAATCAAATCGTCACCATCATAAATATAGCCGTAATGAATCGTATGGCTCGGTGCGTTTTGAAGACGCTTTTTATTTTGAGGACTTCTGTATATTTTATCAACAATTTCTATCGCTTCACTGCCGCTTAACCGTACCTTTCCGATACCTGAATTTGTCATTCCCGTTGATATTGCGGCGATTGTATCCTTAATCATGGCCTTTCCTCCTCATTTTTCATACTTTTGCGATATACACAGTACACGATATGATCATACACTCTGTATATCACAAAAACCCCCATCTTGCTTAAAAGACGGGGGCTTCAATATTACTGAACATTTTCCGAATGATAACCGTTCTTTCTGTAGTCTCTGTTATGACGCTTTAATGTTACAACAACCTTGCGGTAAGGCTCATCGCCCTCGCTGTGTGTTTCAACGTATTTGTCATTCTGAAGCGCTGAATGAATAATACGGCGTTCATACGGATTCATCGGTTCAAGAGATATCGGTCTGCGGCTGCGCTTTACCTTATAAGCAATATTTCTTGCCAATGTTTCGAGCGTTTCTTTTCTGCGCTCTCTGTAATTTTCAGTATCAATCTTTACACGGACATACGCATCGCTTTCCTTATTCACGACAAGGCTTATAATATATTGAAGGGAATCTAATGTCTGACCACGTTTTCCTATCAATACACCCATCTCGTCACCGGAAAAATTAATATCCATATTACGGTTTTCTTCATCATACTGAATTTCTGCTTTAACATCAAGCTTCATTGCCTTAAATAAGTCGTTAAGAAACTCATATGTAAAGTCAACCAAATTAAACTTTTTACGGACACGGATCACTGCATCTGTTTTACCGATAAAACCTAAAAATCCGGCGCTGCCCTTTTCAATCACTTCATATTCTATCTTATCACTTGTTGTTTCAAGCTTTAATAATGCTGCTGTAATCGCATCATCTACAGTTTTGGCACTGATTTCAATATATTCGCTCATTTTATTGAAAACCTCCCGACCACTATCACTTTTTGTTCTTATTGTTATAATTTTTATCTTTCAACATATTAGCGATATTGGCAATATTTGCATTTTCAGGCTCTCCCTTTTTGCCCTTCTTATGCTTACTGTTACTATCCTCATTGGAAGATACCGACGGCTGATTCACCTTCACAGGACTTTGCTTTTTATTATCCACTGCACTGCCAAGTTTCTCTGTGGAAGTATTTGCAATCTCTTTAATTGATTTGCGTTTCTGAACTTCTTCAAAATTCTTTGTGCTCATCTTTGCATATTCTTCAAACTTAGACGGCTTATCGCCACGCTTCTCAGCCTTCTTCTTTGCTTTCGCCTTATTTTCCTCAATAATCTTATCAAGACCTTTTTTATCAATCATCTTGTTAGCTAAAACCATCGTAATTGTTCTGAATACCGCACTGGCAATCCAGTAAATACCAATACCTACCTGGAAAGAGAAACCGATGAATACTGAGAATAACGGCATCATGACATTCATCATCTTCATAGAACTTGCCATAGGGTTTTCATCACTATTTGCCTGAGGCTGTGATGCCTGTGAAATCTTCACGCTGGCATACTGCGTTACACCGGAAAGGATTGGAATCAATGCACCCGGCCACCATCCTGCTGCCGTTGGTGTATTGGCAATATTTAAACCGCCGATAAATGAGTTGACATGCTCAATCTCCGGTGTATAAGCTGCAATGGCATTGACAACATCCGGCGCTGCAGAAAATGCGTCCGAAACAGCCGGAAAATCTGTAAACCTTAAATTATATAAAAAGTCTACAATTTTATTCATATTTGAAAAATCAAAGCTTGTTACTCTGACACCAAGGTCGTTAATCAATCCGGTAACAATCTCACCGCCGTTTGATACTCTGCTGATTGGCTCTGCAATCTGCATGTATAAATCATTCAGTGAATTTACATATGCAGGCACTGCATAAATAACCTGATACAATGCAAACAAAATCGGAAGCTGAATCAACATATAAAGACAGCCGCCTGTCGGGCTTGAGCCATATTTCTGATAAACTGCTGATGTTTCAGCCTGCATTCTCCTTACTGAAACCTCATCTCTCTTGCCCTTATATTTTGCCTGAATCTTTTGGAGTTCAGGGTTCATCACTGCCATCATCTTAGATGACTTCTGCTGCTTGATTGTCAACGGAAGCAAAAGAAGATTGACAATTAATGTAAACAGAATAATTGCCAAACCGATATTAGGAATACCAATCATCTCAAGAAATTCATAAATCGCATTAATAATGAATCCGAGAACCGTGGCAAAAGGTCCTAATATTCCGCCGACCTTCGTCAATACGAGAAACTCCACCGTGCTACCTCCTTATTTACGGCACCGGGTCATAACCGCCCTTTGCGAACGGATGACACCTTAATATTCTTTTTATTGCGAGAAAACCTCCCTTAAAAGGTCCATACTTTTCAATAGCTTCGATTGCGTATTGAGAACATGTGGGTATATAAATGCAGTGAAAACGCTTCATCGGCGATATATACTTCCGATAAAAGCGTATCATGGCAAGCATTATTTTCTTCAAAATATTCATACTTATCCCATCTTTTCTGTAATATGATGAAGACCGGCAAGGTGCATCAGCGCACTCTCTATGTCATGATAACCGGCTTCCTTTGCTGTTACTCGTGCAATAACGACTATATCTAGGCCATGAAAAAATCTCTGCTCATTCAGTCTGTAGCTTTCTCTGACCAAACGAGTAATTCTGTGTCTGACGACACTATTACCAACTTTCTTACTGACAGATATCCCCAAATGGTTGCTGTTCGTTTGATTTTCCAATACATACATGACAAGATATCTGTTCGCATACGATTTGCCTTTTTTATAAACAAGGCCAAAATCCCTGTTCTTTTTCAATGAGTCTGAAAAATCCATAATCTTCCTTTTCCTTAATTAACGGAGCTTACTGTTGTCAAAGCCCCCAGACATTTCCCAACTACAAGTTTCTTCTTTATTATATATAGAAGCAATATTAAACAGTGCCATCATTGATTACTTTCTCGGAAACGTTCTGTTTTCGTTATCTTTATAAAGAAAAAGGTCACAAATATGCGACCTAAGCTGATAATCTCTTTCTTCCTTTAGCTCTCCTTGCAGCTAAAACTTTTCTGCCGTTAGCTGTTCTCATTCTCTTTCTGAAACCATGCTCTTTAGCTCTCTGTCTCTTTTTAGGCTGGAATGTCATCTTCATCTGTATGCACCTCCTTCTTTTTGGAAATAGCACTGTCTAAATCCTGCAGTTTCCCACAAACAAAATAATGCTATTTTATTAGATAAAATATCTACTCTATTATATTAATTTGTCCCCGCTTCGTCAAGTGATTTTATAAAATTTATAAAAGAATTATTCATGCGGCAGCTCAAAAGAAGTATGTATTTTATGATATGAGCCTGTGAAAGAGTTTCCCACAAAAAAGTTATCCACAAAGCCATAATTTACATAACTTTATCCACATTTTGTGGATAACTTGTGTATAACTTGCGGAAAACCTGTTTATAACTTTTGGAAATTCAACATTATTCCCTAAAAAGTGTTGATTTTTCAAGGTTTTGTCGTTTGTTGATATTTGGGATAAAATTTTTGACTTATCCCCCAAGATTAAAATGGAAACATTTTATGTAAATTATTATTGTTATCCACATTTATCACGCCGAAAAAAGTTTTTTCAACAAAACAGCGATTTTGTTTACATTATTGCATTGTAAAAAAACCGTTTTTGTTATAGAATAGATAATAATAAACTTATAATTAGGGGTATTGTGATGATAAATGTAATTAAAGAAAAATGGGATGAGATTCTCGAACTTATGAAAATAGAACATGACATCTCCGACGCCGCTTTTAAAACATGGGTAAAAGCACTTTACGTCCACTCTGTCAGAGGCAGTAAGGTTTATGTAACCATCAAAGATGAGCTGGCAACAGGGATTGATTATGTAATCAAAAAATACAAAATTCCACTTCAGGTTGCGATATGTGAAGTATTGGACTGCCAGCTTGATGTGGATATCGTAGCGCCGGATGCCATTGCGGAGATGGTGCCGGATGCCAGAGAAACAAAGGCTGCGCCTCAGGCGAAGGCCAACCTTATTAATACGAATCTCAATCCCCGCTACACTTTCGACACCTTCGTTGTCGGAAAAAATAATGAGCTGGCGCATGCTACAGCGCTTGCAGTTGCGGAAGATCCCGGTATTTACGGCAACCCTCTGTTTATATACGGCGGTGTTGGTCTTGGAAAGACGCATCTTATGCATTCCATCGCCCACTATGTTTTGCAGCGCCGCGCAAACGCCCGTATTTTATATGTAACTTCCGAAGAATTTACAAACGAGCTGATTACAGCGATCCGTACAAATCATAATGAAGAATTTAGAAATAAATATAGAAATCTGGACATGCTCTTAATAGATGATATCCAGTTTATCGTCGGACGTGAGAGTACGCAGGAAGAATTTTTCCATACATTCAACACGCTCTATGCAGCCAAAAAGCAGATTGTTATTTCATCAGATAAACCGCCGAAGGATATTGAAAACCTTGAAGACAGACTTATTTCAAGATTTAAAGTCGGCTTAACTGTTGATATTCAGCCGCCAAACTATGAGACACGTATGGCCATCTTAAGTAAATATGCCGAGCTTGATAATATCAATATTAATCAGGAATGTATGCACTATGTTGCCGACAATATCAAATCAAATATCCGAGAACTTGAGGGCGCTTTAAATCAGATTCATAATCTTTCAAGACTTAAAAACCGGCCGATTGAGATGGATTTAGTGAGGGAAGCACTGGAAAATATTATTACACCTGACCTTGCAAAACCAGTCACAGCCGAATCAATTATTAATATTGTCGCCGAACATTTCAATATTTCCACGGCAGATATTATCGGCCATAAGCGCAGTAAGGATATTGCATACCCTCGGCAGATTTGTATGTATCTTTGCCGTCATATGACAGAAAGTCCTCTGCAGTCTATCGGCAATGCCTTAGGCAAAAAGGATCATACGACCATTATTCATGGTATTGAAAAAATTGAAAAGTCTATGGAAACGGATGAATCACTGAAGAATACGATTGATATTCTTATAAAGAAGATTAATCCGTCAAAATAAATTTTTTTTAAAATATTTTTATCCACAATTTATATACCGATAAAACACAATTTTATCCACAATACGCCGCGCGTGGAAATTTTAGATACATTTATTGTGGATAACCGGTGAAAAACATGTGAATTGTTTATGGACAACTTTTTCCTGCAATTTCTGCCGTTTTCAGCCTGTGGATAAACAGGGATCCATTCACATGTTTACGCCTTGTTATTCACATAGTTATTCGTGACCAAATCCGTTGATTTTTATGATAAAAAACGACTTATCAACATATCCACGCCCCCTACGACGACTACGACGAAAGTGAATACATTTATATATTTATATGCCGACAACACGAAGTTATTCACATTTATCAACATAAAGGAGACAAGACTTATGAAAATCATTTGCAGTAAATCAAACCTTGTTTCAGGTGTTAATACTGTTTTAAAGGCTGTGCCCGGAAAAACAACAATGCCTATTCTTGAATGTATTTTAATAGACACAACAGACGGCGTTATTAAATTAACAGCAAACGATATGGAACTTGGTATCGAAACAATCATTGACGGCGATGTCCTTGATAAAGGAAAAATCGCACTTGAAGCAAAGCTTTTTTCAGAAATTGTAAGAAAACTTCCCGACAGTGAAGTTACAATAGAAACTGATGAAAATTTTCAGGCAAAAATCCGCTGTGAAAAAGCAAAGTTTAATATTGCCGGCCGTTCAGGCGATGATTTTGCTTATCTGCCTCAAATTGAAAGAATCAATCCGATGATTCTTTCTCAATTTTCATTAAAAGAAATTATCCGACAGACAATTTTTTCAATTGCAGACAATGACAGCAATAAATTGATGACCGGAGAGTTATTTGAAATCAGCGGCAGCGAAATGAAAGTTGTTTCTCTTGACGGACATCGTATTTCTATAAGAAAAATAGAACTCAAAGAAGACTATAATCCGATTAAAGTTGTTGTTCCTGGGAAAACTCTCAATGAAGTAAGTAAAATTTTAAGCGGCGGCGTTGATGATAACGTCAATTTGTTCTTTACAGACAGACATATTGTTTTTGAGTTTGACAATACGACAGTTGTCAGCCGTCTGATTGAAGGTCAGTATTTCAGAATTGAACAAATGCTCTCCAGTGATTATGAAACAAAAATCACAATTAATAAAAAAGAACTGCAAAGCTGTATTGAGCGCGCATCGCTTTTAGTTAAAGAAGGTGACAAAAAACCGATTATCATTCATATCGGCGACGGTTCACTGGAATTAAAAATTACTTCGATGATTGGTTCAATGAATGAAGATATTGATATCCATAAAGAGGGCAAGGATTTGACGATTGGTTTTAATCCGAAATTTATTTTGGACGCCCTGCGTGTGATTGATGATGAAGCCATTGATATTTATCTTGTGAATCCGAAAGCACCATGTTTTATCAGAGATGAGAAACAGCAGTATATTTATCTCATTCTTCCGGTGAATATTAATGCAGGCTGATGCATAAGTGTAATAAAAAATTATCAGGAGGAAGATTTTCATGGAAGAAATTAAATTACGGGATGAATTTATAAAACTCGGACAGGCTTTAAAAGCTGCGGCCTTAGTGTCATCGGGTGTTGAGGCAAAGATCGTCATTTTAGACGGCGAGGTCAAGGTCAATGGTGAAGTATGTACACAGAGAGGCAAAAAGCTGTATGACGGTGACATTGCAGAATATGCCGGCAGCCAGATTAAAATTGTTAAATAGTTGGTGTTTAGTGTGATTATAAAATCGCTTGAACTGAAAAATTACAGAAATTATGAAGCTTTGTCTCTTGAGCTGTCACCGGGAACGAATATTTTTTTCGGGGATAATGCCCAGGGAAAGACAAATATTCTTGAGGCTGTTTATATGTGTGCAACGTCAAAGTCGCACAGAGGCAGCCGGGATAAAGAGATGATACGTTTTGGTCAGGATGATGCCCATTTGTGTATGCGTCTTGAAAAAAGCGGCGTCTTACATAAGATTGATATCCATTTGAAAAAAAATAAAGTGAAAGGCATTGCTGTCGATGGGTTGGTTATTAAAAAATATGCCCAGCTTTTCGGTGTTGTCAACGCTGTTCTTTTTTCGCCGGAGGATTTGGGCATTATAAAAAACGGTCCGGGCGAGCGCAGACGTTTTATTGATATGGAGCTATGCCAGCTGAATAAGCTTTATATGAGTTATCTTATGGATTACACGAAGGTGTTAAATCAGAGAAATAATCTTTTAAAACAGCTTGGCGGCGATAATGCGCTTTTAGAAACGCTGGATGTATGGGATATGCAGCTTGTGCGCTGCGGAAGCTTTCTTGTTTCGGAGCGTCAGCGTTTTGTCGGCGAGCTCAATGAAATTATCGGCGATATCCATTATAAGCTCAGCGGCGGCCGGGAAAAGCTTTCGATTGCCTATGAGCCGAGTGTGGATGTACCGGCCTATGAAAAGAAATTATTTTCAAAAAGAAATTATGATATAAAGACGAAAACGACTTCAGTGGGGCCGCACCGGGATGATATCAGTTTCCTTATCGGAGATATTGATATACGCCGGTTTGGTTCTCAGGGGCAGCAAAGAACCGCCGCACTTTCTTTAAAGCTTGCGGAAATTGAACTTGTCCGAAGGGTAACCGGAGATCAGCCGGTACTTCTTTTGGACGATGTTCTCTCGGAGCTTGACAGCAGCCGTCAGAATTATCTTCTTGAGAGTATTAAAGATATTCAGACGATGATTACGTGTACGGGGCTTGATGATTTTGTCAATCATCGTTTTGAGATTGACAGAGTTTATCATGTTGCCGGCGGTGAAGTAAAGTGTAACAGTAAACCGATGGAATACAAGGAGGAACATTATGAGTGAAGAATATGGTGCAAGTCAGATTCAGATTCTTGAAGGACTTGAAGCAGTCAGAAAAAGACCGGGTATGTATATCGGCAGCACATCAGAGAGAGGTCTGCATCATTTGGTGTATGAAATCGTCGATAATGCTGTTGACGAAGCGCTGGCCGGTTTCTGCAATACAATTTATGTCAAAATTAACGGGGACAATTCTATCACTGTAAAAGATAATGGCCGCGGTATTCCGGTAGATATTCAGAAAAAAGCAGGAAAATCAGCCGTTGAGGTCGTTTTTACGATTCTTCATGCCGGCGGAAAATTCGGCGGCGGAGGATATAAGGTATCCGGCGGTCTTCACGGTGTTGGTGCCTCTGTTGTTAATGCCCTTTCTAACTGGCTTGAGGTCCGTGTATTTAAGGACGGAAAAATTTATAAGCAGCGTTACGAGAAAGGAAAGCCATGTTATGAACTTAAGGTTGTCGGCGATACAGATGAACAGGGAACAGAAGTATGCTTTAAGCCGGACGATACAATTTTTGAAACGACCGTTTATGAATACAGCATTCTTGAAGAACGATTAAGAGAGACAGCTTTTCTTACAAAGGGACTTCGCATTGAACTTGAAGATGCCCGTGAAGGCTGTGAAAAGAAAAAGGTTTTCCATTATGAGGGCGGTATTAAGGAGTATGTTTCATATTTGAACAAAAATAAAGATGTTCTTTATGAGCAGATTATTTATTGCGAGGGTATGAAGGACGGCGTTTATGTAGAGGTTGCACTTCAGCATAACGATTCTTATAACGAGAATATTTACAGCTATGTCAATAATATTACGACACCGGAAGGCGGTACGCATCTGACCGGTTTTAGAAATGCGCTGACAAAGACATTTAATGATTATGCGAGAAAAAATAAGCTGCTCAAAGAAAATGAGCCGAGTCTTGTCGGCGAGGATATCCGTGAAGGTATGGCGGCGATTATCAGCGTAAAAATCGGAGAGCCTCAGTTTGAGGGGCAGACAAAGCAGAAGCTTGGCAATAGTGAGGCGAGAGGCGCCGTAGATTCTGTTGTCAGTGAAAAGGTGATGATTTTCCTTGAGCAGAATCCTGCGGTGGCAAAACTGATTATTGATAAGGCTCTGATGGCCCAGAGAGCACGTGATGCGGCGAGAAAGGCACGTGATCTGACACGCAGAAAGTCGGCGCTTGATACGATGGCACTTCCGGGAAAGCTTGCTGATTGTTCGGACAAGAATCCTGAAAATTGTGAGATTTACATCGTTGAGGGTGATTCTGCCGGCGGCTCTGCAAAGACGGCACGTTCCCGT
>OLRK01001714.1_pt1 | contig 16685 bp, 13 predicted proteins | sample 1672911 | NCBI WGS metagenome assembly OLRK01 (sample SAMEA3136736, study PRJEB25190) | human gut metagenome | biome: human gut; feature: human-associated habitat; material: faeces | place: Austria | collected 2013 | reverse complement strand
GCAGGACGTTTTTCCATGGCATCTGTTCTAGGTGGTATTGCAAGGTCATCGGATGCGTGACCAGTTCCATGCCGCAGTCGAGTGAACCGTCGCTTTTGATGTACAGATTCTGTGCGTCCTCGTTGGCAATGTTCAGGATTTCGCCAGCATTCTTGTGGCTCTTGCCATTGCCGTCGATCTCCAATTCGACACCGAAGAAGCGTTCGTTGCTGCGCTCTCCGTGGAAAATCAATCGCGGTGTGTAACTGTAATCGTGGATCGTCGCCTGCTGCAAACGAGCTTGCAGGCAGTCATAGCACAGCGGTTCGTCCTCGTCGTCATCCTCGTAGTAGGCATCGCTGTACGAAATCACGCGTCCGCAGCGTTCACAATGGGTATAGTGTCGTTCGTAGCAATGCTCGCATAATGTGATGTTTTCATCTCCGTGATCGTCCGAGAGGAACAGTCGCTCTCCACAGCAATCACAAACAGTCGTGTACATGTCCACGCAGTCCGGGCACAAAATCGTATCGGCTACCATCGTACAGGCATCCGCGGTACTCGCTCGCCGCAGCGCTCACAGACATAGAAATGATCGCTCATAATGCAGTCCTCCTTTAATATTCTTCTGCCAACAGCATGGTGATGTGGTCGGGATCTTCGATGATGTAGACCTTGGCATCAAAAGGCTGTTCGCCCGGGATCACGACAACATGCTTATATTCCGGCTGCTCCTGAGCATGCTCAATACGCTGGCGGTCGCCATCACAGGATAAATGGAAGATTTGTAAGTAATCCCGCTCTGGCACTTCCATACTGTCGCGCATGTACCATAAGAGGGCTTGCAGCCAAGGTGGAATGGTGGTCTGGATACCACGGGTGATGTAACAGGGTTTCATCTGGATCAGCTCCTTATAGAATAGTAAAAGCCGAAGGATTTCTCCTTCGGCTTCATTGTTATAGTATGTATGTGATTTTAGGACAGATCCATATATATAAACGCAGCTTCAACTTGTTATTAATATGGCTGATCATTTGCTATCTCCTGCGTTGTAGTTTGTCAAAACCACACGCGTCGAAAGTCTCAAATTCTTGCGTTTTTGTTCGATTTATAATATAATAATATCATAAATATTCGTTTTTCTGTCTTCTTAAGTACATGGTCAGAGACAGGCGCAGATCTTCGCACTGTATGATCGGATGACAGTATTCAGAACGATGTTGATATTTTGGAGGGCGTATGGAACATAAGGGTTTCCGGCATTGGCGCAATACGATTACAGGTAGAATTATCATTGGCTTTCTTGTCAGTACATTGATCCCAACCATTATTATTGTAACGTTATTGTGTTTGCAGTTTGAACAAAATTTTCGAACAACGGCAAAGGAGCAGATGAAAATATCCGGTTCTCTGGTAGCAGATCTTTTGGACCGTCAATTTGACAATATCAACACCATTACCATGGCGCCTTATTATAACAGTTACTTCTCCTCTCGTATCGCTATGAATGCTTCGGACCCGGATTATCAATCGGAATATCTGGCATTTCAAGATGAAATGCAGCAGCTTTTTAATCTGACCACATATTCCAGTTCTGATATTATGGATCTGGCGATCTGGTCGGACGGTCTTGCGCTTTACCATATTTTATACGATGAAGATTGGTATCCTTCTATGCTGCAAAATATCACAGAGCAGCCTTGGTATTCTTATACATTGGAGTTGAAGGGAAAACTGGCATTTACTCCTGCTGTCAATGCAGCGTCTATCCAAAAGGATACCCTTTTAGACACGTCTTTTTTCTTCATTACCCGTCAAATTCGTAATATCTATAATTTAGATCAGACCAATCTCGTGATTTTGACACTGAGCACCAATACGCTGGATGCACAGCTGAAGAATCTAAATCTGCTCTATAATTCATTTGTAAGTATTACGAACGAGCGTGGAGAATTGATCTATTCAAGCCTTCCGTTGACAAGTGAAATGCTTCAGCAGATTCTTACAAAAACAGAATTTCATGCTGACGGAAGCAGTTGGTATGGAGAGTCCTTCCAGCTGAAAAATTATGATCTTACCGTGCATGTAGCGCACTGCCTGGACGAACTGCACTGGCAGATTTTTTCTATTGTCTGCAGTGCCGCCGCGTTATATCTTGCCGGGCTTTTCGTGGCATATCTGCTGTTTCGACGCTATAATCGTTGGATCACGGCATCTATCCAGCCTCTATTGGATACGTTCTCACGAATTGAGGATGGAGATCTGGAAACCCACTGCGCAAATTTGCCGGTAGAGGAATTTAACCATCTGAGCGTTTCAGTCAATCAGATGATCGATCAGCTCAACGAGCGCATTCGCAGAGAGTATCTTATGACGATTCAGCAGAAATCGCTGCAGCTTTATGCACTTCAATCCCAGATTCAGCCTCATTTTCTGAATAATACACTCTATTGCTTCATTGCATTGAACCAGTTGAGAGAACGCTCTACGCTTAATTCTGCGTTGTATAGTTTATCTCATTTGCTGCGCTATGTGCTTAGTAAGGAACAATACACCAGCTTGGGACAGGAATGTGCTTTTCTGGAAGATTATTTAAAGCTGCAGAAACTGCGCTTTGCAGACCGCCTTTCTTACGAGATCACATGTACAGACGATCTGCGTTCAATCCGAGTTCCGCGTCTTCTTCTGCAGCCTTTGCTGGAAAATGCCATTATCCACGGTATTGAACCCAGTGAATCCCCCTGCTATTGTCATTTGATCTGTGAGAAAAAGCAGAACAACCTTATGCTGACAATTGCTGATAATGGTGTTGGCTTCTGTCAGGATGAATTCGAACAAAAATTAAAAGAGGCCATTGCCATCACCGCCACGCCCAATTCGGCTGCATTCCGTGCCAGCACCCGAGAGAAGACATCGATCGGTATTTATTATGTGCAGGAACGCTTGAAAATGTGGTCCGATAAGGCAACATTGCAGATTCGGAGAGATGGTGAACTGACTGTCGCAGAAATCGCAATTCCTCTGGAGGAAATATCCTATGAAACTTCTGATTGTTGATGATGAACCATTGATCCATAAATCGATTGAATACTGCTTCGGTGAGCTCCAAGAGCAAGACGTTGTGTTATACCATGCCTATAATGGTGCTGATATGCTCCAACAGCTGGAAAATCAGCCTGTAGATGGTGTGTTGGTAGATATTCAAATGCCGGGTCTCAATGGGCTCATGTCTATTCAGGAAGCGAAGAAACGGCGTCCGGAGATCGAGTACTATATCATGAGCGGTTTCAGCGAATTTGAATACGCCAAAGAAGCGGTCCACTTGGGCGTTACCGAATATTTGATCAAGCCACTCTCGCCGGAGGACTTGTCTCGTGTCATTACCGACATTAGAAATAAGCAGCAAAAAAAGTCGGCTCAGATTTTAGAGTCTTTCCGTACATGGCTGGTAGCTGGCCTGCATCGTCATGAGGTGTCGTATCTTTATACGCCGGGCTATTATGTTGTATTTGCGTTGCTGACTTATGACAGTGCAAACGATGAAAATGCTTTCTGGGTGCCTGACTTTGGAGATTTCCGGCAGCATGTGCTTTCATTGCCGTGCGATGAGGGTTTACTCTTGCTGGCAGTCTCTTCTGCACCTGCGCCCATTCATACGTTTTTTAAACAATTTCCGAAAGCAGGGCTGCCTCATGGGATCACGGTATTCATCTCTGCTGTTTGTTCTGACTCCGCTGCGGCGTTCGCAGAAATGAGAAAACTGCTGGATGCCGCTCCGCTTCGAGTCATACACGGAATGGAGATATGTTATGATCATGCGCTGCTGCCGCAGTCAGGTGAACAACAAAAAACGTGGGCTGCGTGCTTGGTGCAACTCCGAGATGCCTACTTTGCGAAAGATTACCAGACGTATGTTAGGCTGCATGCGCGAGTAAGGAGAGGGCTGAAAGAGATACCGGAGCGTCATCTGACTCATGTGAGCAATTTTTTAAGTTGTTTGTTCGATCGTGAAGTGTCTAACAGCGGAGAAGAAATTCTGCAAGCACTCCAGATCGGAGAGCAGGATCTGCTTCGTCGGCAGCCGACGATCGACCGGACGGATAGCGTTATGAACTATATCGAGCATCACTATTGCGAAGAGCTGTCCATTGCCGAGCTGGCGGTCATGTTTGATTTGACGCCCAATTACCTAAGCAGTCTGCTTAAAAGCCGCAAAAATATTAAATTTACCGATTATCTTACTGCACTTCGCCTCCGAAAAGCAAAAGAGCTCCTTCTGTCCACCGACCTGTCCGTCAAAGAAATTTCAGAACAGGTTGGATATCACAGTCAGAGCCATTTTACAAAGTTATTTTTAAAAAATGTGAACTATACTCCTGCGGAGTTCAAGCATAAGTTTTCAGGTAAATCCGTGAAAGAATGAATTCCAACCTGATCTAAGGTAGTCAGGTCAGGAAATAGACGATACACGCCGCCCGGGATCAGGCTGTCATAGTGAGCCTTGAGTTTCAGGGTCTCGCGCAGATGATACGCTGAGTTTTCGTGGATTCCTTTTCTGGAGAGCAGATCGATCATACGAGCCTCTACAGTCAGACGCTTCGCGGTGCACATCAGATCACACAGGTTAATGATCTCTTCATAGGGCGTATAGGTATGATTGCGGATAAACTCTGTACGAAATGCGTTTTCCGGTAAATATCCCCCGGCTACGCAGGTATCATCGTTGTTGAGATAAGAGTGGGTCAGGCACACTGCCGCATATCGATCATCAATTCCCAAGCTCTTTAAATATTTGTATCCCAGAATGTCATGGAACACTACCTCTTTGGTGTTTCGCTTGCCAATGTCATGGATCATTCCTAGAATTTGTGCAAACTCAGCATCCAGCCCTATCGCCGCAGCAATCACTCCGGCAGTTTCTCCGACACACTTTCCATGAGCGATCCACCCACGGTTGATGGGATTCTTTTCATGCTCGGCCAGCATATCTAAAACTTGACTTTTTGTTAATTCCATAAGTATTCTCCTTATTGCTTGAAAAGACGGATCTCGGCTCAAGATTTGCCAAGATCCGTCTTTTTGTGTGCTTATATTGCGAGGAAATCAAGCATAAAATGCTGCGGTTTCGTCGTACATATTCTGTACAGCTTCCTCCGGGCTCATGCCTGCAATGATGACTTCCTGCACATACTTTCCGATAACATTGTCCTTGATTTCAGCGTATGCTTCGTCAAACGGCAGTTTTACAAAGTACTCCAGCTGATCTACGGCGATGTCCAGATAGGGATACTGTGCCAGCGTTTCCTGATAGATTTCAGAGTTTACTGCTGCGTCGCTGGTGGGCAGATAACCAGTCATTGCTGCGTATTTGCCAGCTACATCTCCGCTGCACATATACTTCATAAAGGTCCAAACGGCCTGCTTTTCCTCCTCGGAGAGGTTCGTGCCGAAGGATACCAGGTTAGAACCACCGGGGATAGCAGCATAGGTGACATCCTTCGGGATAAAGGCAACGCCTACTTCGAAATCGCTATTGTCTGCCAGGCTTCTGTACTGCGAAGAGCTCTGCATGGTGATGTTGCAGATCCCAGCCATGAAAGCGTTGCGGAGCGCTGAAAGAGAAGAGTAGTCATCGCCATCCGGGAGATACAGCGAGCCATCGTTTACCATATCCAGCCACAGCTGCAGAGGCTTGGTACCAGACTCGTTGTTAAATCCGATATTGTTACCCTCATCGTTATATACCTGACCGCCGGCAGTGAGCATCAATGCCAGATAGTACCAGGAGTCACCCAAGGGACAACCGTAACCATAGACTCCGTTCGCCGAGTCGGTAGTAGCTGCAGCCGCAGCACGCAGTTCGTCCCAGGTAGCCGGAGCTTCATCGAAACCTGCTGCCTTCAGGGCATCTACATTGTAATACATTACCGGAACACTGCGGCCATTGGGCAGCGATACCAACTTGTCCTCATAGTAGGAATAGTCCATGACACCGGGGTAAAGATCGTCTACATCAAACTCGGTGTCTGCTTCTGCGTAAGGCGTCAGATCCAACAGGCAGTCAGCAGCTGCGTATGTGCCGACTCTTGTTACCTCGATCTGAGCGATAGCAGGACCATTTCCGGCAGAAACTGCGGCCTGAATCTTAGTGCCGCCGGTCGTATAATCACCCTGATAGATGCAGTCTACATGGATATCGTCCTGCGAAGCGTTGAATTCGTCTACGATCTCCTGTACTACTTCACCGGTGGTACCGCCCATGGAGTGCCAAAACTCCAGCGAAATCGGTCCATCTGCTTCCTGAGTCTGGGCATCGCTGCCGCCGGCGCCGCCGCATCCTGTCAGTGCTGTCAGCATCATTGTTGAGGCGAGCAGCAGTGCTGTGTACTTTTTCATGATATTCTCTCTCCTTTTTTCATTTTTTACTTGTTGTTTTTATTGTACTATTTAATGCCGGAATAGACAAAAGCATTTCTGATTTTCTTGCTCGCGAAGATGTACAGCACCAGCATGGGCAAAACGAGCAGCAGGTTACCAGCCATAATTACATTCCAGCGCTGCAAGCTATCGGCATCCTTCAGCAGCGCGATACCAATCGGCAGCGTGCGGAATGCATCCTTACTGGTCATGATCAAAGGCCAGAAATAGTTGTTCCAGTTAGAGATAAAGGACAGAAGACCGATGGTGATCAGAGCGGATTTTGCCATAGGCATCATGATGCGGAACATGACTTTGATTTCGCTGGCATTATCCAACTTAGCGGCCTCAATGACCTCCGTGGGAACCTGCATGAAATACTGTCGCAGAAGGAAGATACCAAACGGGTTGGAGATAAAGGGGATAATCAACGCCACGTATGTATCCATTAGTCCCGCCTTGCTGAACATGAAATAGATCGGCAAGAACGTAATCTGCATGGGGATCATCTGACCCAGCATAACCAGAGCAAACAGAACCGGCTTGGCACGAAAGCTGAATTTAGAAAGGCTGTACGCAGCCGGAACAATAATCAGATACTGCAAGACGACAACGCAGACACAGACGATGATCGAGTTGCCCAGGTATTGCCATACATCGATGGTTTTGAATACTTCGATGAAGTTGTCCAGATTCAGCTGCCCGGGAATCAGAGTGGGCGGCACTGCAATGGTTTCCTGCAGGGTTTGGAACGATGCGCTGATCATCCAGAAGAAGGGGAAGGCCATAATGAGGATCATGATGAGCTTGCCCAAACCGTCCAAACCGGTCAGAGCACGCTCTAATGTCTTATTTCTCTCTTTCATGTGCTTCATACCTCCTTATTGATAATGTACGCGCCGCTTGCTGACCTGGAACTGAATAATCGTAATCAGGCATACAAAGATCAGCAATACCACACCGGCAGCGCAAGCCTGTCCGGGCTTACCATAGCGGTAGGCATAGTCATAAATATAGTATACCAGCGTGTTGGTCGCATTGATCGGACCGCCGCCGGTCATAATGCTGACGCTGTCGAATACCTTAAACGATGCAATCGTAGCAACGACGGTTACAAAAAGGATGGTCGGAGAGATCATCGGAAGCGTGATCTTGAAGAATGTCCGAATCTTGGGCGTGTCATCCATTTCGGCCGCCTCATAGACGCTGGTAGGGATATTCTGGATAGCAGCCATGATCAGCAGTACGTAATAGCCCAGGCTCTTCCAAATAGAAACCAGCGCGACCGACCAAAGTGCAGTTTTCGGATCAGAGATCCATGTGCCCTCCGGCAGGCCCAGCATACTCAGCACGGTGTTGAACAGACCGTTTTTAGAATCCATCATCCATAAAAAGAGCGTTGCGACCGATACCATGGAAATGATGTGCGGAGTGAACATCAGCGTCTGTGTTACGCCATTGAGCCGCTTGTTCTTCTTCGAATTGAGCCATGCAGCCAGGATTACAGCAAGAACCACGGTAAAACCGACCGAAATCAGCGTATATACTAGGGTGTTTACGAGCACCTTATGGAAATCACTGGACTGCATTAGAGTCTGGTAATTTTTAAATCCAACGAAATCGGGATGCGCCGTGATCAGGTTTCCGCCGAATAATGAGCGATATACCAGATAGCACAGCGGATATACCGTGAAGGCAAAGAGTAGAATGGTGGCCGGAGCCATCAAAATATAGCCCATAAGGCGTTCCCGGCGCTCGTTTTTACTGAGCCGCGTGCCGGCGCTTGTCATTTTCGCTTTCATACCCGGCCTCCAAACGCGGAGATTACCGCACACTTTTCTGCTTCGCCAAAAGGAATACGCATGGTGTCCGTACCAAAGAGCAGCATGTCGCGGAAGGAAACGCCCACCTGAAGCGCTGCGCCATCGTCCACGTCCATCTCGCTCTTGCACATGATCACGCCAAAGGGTGTCTGCAGCGAATAAATGATTTCTGCGCCCAGCATCTCTTTCGTTTGGATCTTGGCCGGGATCATAATACCATCATCTGCCGAAGCATTCTGCATGCGAACCTTTTCCGGACGGAATCCTAATTTCAGTCCCTCCGGCAGGAAGCCATCCAGAATGTTGGTTTGTGGACTGCCGACAAACTGAGCGGTATAGATGCAATTGGGATTGTTGTAGAGCTCACGCGGAGAACTCTGCTGTACGATTTTACCGCGATCCATCAGCACGATGTCGTCTGCCATAGACATTGCTTCCACCTGATCATGGGTAACATAGACAAAGGTCGTTCCCATGCGCTTGTGCATGTTGATGAGCTCTACGCGCATCTGTGCTCTCAGCTTAGCATCCAGGTTGGACAAAGGCTCATCCATCATAAATACTTTCGGCTCTTTTACCATCGCTCTGGCCAGCGCCACGCGCTGTCTCTGGCCGCCGGATAAGTTTGCAGGTTTTCTGCCCAGATAGTCGGTCAGACCTACGATTTCTGAGACTTCCTTGATACGGCGCTTGCGCTCTTCCCGCGGAACTTTCTTGTTTTCCAGTCCGAACTCAATATTTTGCTCCACGGTCATTGTGGGATACAAGGCGTAATTCTGGAATACCATGGAGATATCGCGCTTGCCGGGTGCTACATCGTTGACGCGCTGGCCATCGATAAAAATATCGCCATCAGTGATGCTTTCCAGTCCGGTAATCATACGCAGCGTGGTGGATTTACCGCAGCCCGAGGGGCCTACAAGAACGGTAAAAGAACCATCTCGGATCTCCAGATTCAGATTTTCGATCACGACATCATTGCCGTATGCTTTTTTTACGTTTACCAAAGAAATCGAACTCATTACTTTCCCTCCTGTCTCTCAAGTGCAAGCTGATTATAGCATGACACTTTGACATATCGCTTTGCGATTTTCTCGGACATGCCTGCTTCTTTCTACGATTATCGATAAATTTCGCATCTCTGCATTTCTGGTATTTGTGCAAAGTGCAAAATTCCTTTTCACGGTTATTGGTCGATATCACAAATTGCTCTGCATGGCCGATCTCGTCAGTAAATCGCATATTTTATCGGAAATCCATTGAAATCTGCCCTGACGGCCACCGTTCCAATGCGGAGAACAGTAAAAATCAAGCAATATATCGGCATATTCTGAAAAAAATTATGGCTTGCTCTCGCTTTTTGAATGTGCTATAGTTACGAACTATAACATGACAGAGAGCAGGATTGTATGGCTCCTGCGGAAAGGGGACTTTATGGACGTATCTCAAACTACTACCACCGTATTACATGAAATTAGCTATCTGGATGCTGTATTTCGCATTTTGTGTGCCATGGCAATTGGCATTATTGTCGGCGTTGAGCGCGGTAGAAGCCAACGTCCGGCTGGTATGCGCACCCACATGCTGGTCGCCCTGGGTGCATGTATGACGATGATTGTAAGCAATTTCCTTTTTGTTGACTTCCGCCCATTGGGAGCAACGCCGGACCCTGCACGTTTGGGGGCACAGGTCGTTTCTGGTGTCGGTTTTTTGGGTGCGGGTACGATCATGCGTGAAGGCCTCTCGATCAAGGGACTGACTACAGCTGCAAGTATTTGGGCCGTTGCCTGTCTGGGGCTTGCGGCCGGTGCGGGGTATTACGTCATTGCATTGACTGGAGCAGGTGCAGTTTACGCGACTCTGACCGTTTTTGAGAGCGTCCAGCGCAAGATGAATGTCAGCCGGCATACAACCCTTGCGCTAGACATGGAATGCACTGATTTGTCCGGTGTTATGCATGATCTTAATCGCTTTGCGCTTCAAGAGAATGCGACACTATCGCATGTACAGTTTGATGAAACAGAACAGCGTAGCGTTTATCATTTAACCGCTGTTGCTGTCTTTCATAGCGCCCACCCGCAGGCAGACCAAGCATTTTTTCTGGAAAAACTCGGAGGGAACGCAAATCTTCGCAAGCTGGAAACTACACAATACTGATCTTTGTTGAGGCAAAAGAGTCTCTGTTGTCTTCATATTAGAGAACAAAACACTTTTTATAGTTACTTTTGGAGCAGTGGATATTCATCTTTTCCTGTGCCAGTGAACGCGTTTTAGGTGTAATCTCGTGCTATATATGAAATTTAGCTCTGGTTAATTTTGTGTCTGAATAGTTTATAATAGTTATCTATTAGTAACCTCTAATCCATTCTTTCGGCAAGCCACTTGTAAACCTACTATTTGTGTCAACTCGAATGATCAAGTGGCCGAATGATCTGGAAGTTATATAACACAAAAACGGAGTGTGTTCATGCATTCCAGAAAATAAAAGAGGCTGACCCAAAGGTCAGCCTCTTTTATTTGGTTATAAGACGAAACGTGCGGAAACGATCGCATGTTTCATAGTTGTAGCCCTTTGATCGAGAATTTTGACTGTAATGTAAAAGCAAGCATTGCTTTTACAAGCCTGCTTACAATGGTTTCCTCAGGGCTGCATATAGACTTATCATGCTTTCTGATCAATTTTTTTGTTGTAGACCTTATGACGCTTTCTTTTGTGGCGCAATATCTTTAGATTGCTATTCACCAAATATTTCATAGATCTAGCGACAGATGATATACCAGCTAGGCATCTTCAGTTTACATGGTTCACAGACTATCTGCTTAGGCATCCGGATTACTTATGTATTCGAGCGTACATTTCTCGATGCCGTACGCACATTCCTGCTGATCGGTTGCGCAATCTTATGATAACTAAATCCACATACATATTTTGTTGAATACTTCTCCGAAAATAAGTATATAAGGTTTTATGGGATATCTGAATGGGAAGAGTTGTTGGATGATATTCTAAAGATTTGGGAATATGGAATTTTCATATCGAAGTCTAAAATTTGGGTGCAAAGGATATGATGTTGACACGGTAGGGAAAAATAAGAAAGCGATAAAAGAAATACCTAGAGAATCCGTTGAAGGCAGACCGAGCAAGTGATTTATTTAACCCGTTTATGGGTAATCAGTTGGCAGGCCAATAAAACGTTGCCCGTCGCATTAGAGATATACTCCAAAATAAATACCCTCATTTCCGCTATAATCGGTTACTTACACATTGCAACGAAATTTGACAGTGATTTCGGTGATATTTATGCGATTCTTGGGAAATTGGTGGCGTTCCAGATAATCATAGAGCAGGCGGATCGGCAGCGTACCCTGCGTCAAGGTGTCTTGTCCAATAATGAAATCCACAATACCTTTTTGTACCATCAGTATATTCTTAGAGGTTACATCATGGATAATGACATGGACTTTTTTCGGTAAGTTTGCATGTTCGATTGCACGGCATACACCGGTACGTCCGGAAGAGGTGATGTAAATGCCGCTCAGTTCTGCGTCTGACTCCAGCATACGCTGGGTGATGCGTTCGGATAGTTGGTTATCGGAATAGGAGCATTGCGGGTGTAAAATGTGAATTTCCGGAAAGTTTTCTCTCATTTCATCCAGAAATCCTGTTAACCGCTGTGAGTCTGCGTAATGACCGGTGCGCTGACCCAAGATAGGCAGAATGTTGCCGCGTCCTTGCGTGACCATGCCCATCAAGGCTGCTGCAGCATGTCCCGATGCAATATTATCCGGGCCCACATAGGCAATACGGTTTGCGTCTGCGATATCTGTATTGAGTGTTACGATGGGAATACCGCTCTCTTCAGATAAGACATTAATTTTATCCCGGATCAGTGTGTTTGCCAGCGGCATCAGGGCCAAACCGTCGATCTGCTCGATCTCTACCAATTCATCGATGAGCATGAGCTGGTGGTGTACATCCATATCATCCATAGTGCGCACGATTGTCGTAACATTGGGGATGAGTTCTCGCTCGGAGAAATCTTTGAGAAGTTCAGATAGTGTCTGCACGAATGCAGAGTGCGCAGAGTGCAGTACGATTCCGATGCGCCATTGTTTGGTTTGCTGGGTGACAAGTCGGAGCGAGATGTAGCCCATTTCTCGAGCGACCTCGCGGATATGTTCTGCAACTGATTCCCGCACGCCTGATTTATGGTGCAGCGCACGGTCTACGGTTCCACGCGATACACCACACCTGTCGGCGATCTGCTGCATGGTTACCATGAGCGTAAACCTCCTCTTATATTGAGATAACTATACTATACCACAAAATATCAGACTGTACCAGATGTTACAAATGCACGAAAGTACGGAGGAGACACACTGAAAAATGACAGAAAAACAGGGAAAAGATATTATTTATCCAAAAATATATCGAAGAAATTAGTTATATTAACGATATAATACACGAATAAATGATAGTGAGTTGCATCTGTTGTAATTGTTTTCAACATCTGTTATACTGCTCTTGTCAGTTGAAAACGTGCACAGCACGATAGAAACCTCTTTGGACAGAGGGGTGTAAGGGAGAGACAAAGATATGGATTTTTTTAGTTCAATGACATGGATCGCAATCACATTTTTATTCTTTACCGTTTTGGTTGCGGTTATTTCCGGATGGAAAACAAAGGGCGATCAGCTGGACACAGCCGAGGGATATTTCCTTGCAGGACGAGGGCTTCCGGGCATCGTCATTGCAGGCTCGCTGCTGTTGACTAACCTGTCTGCCGAGCAGCTGGTCGGCACGAATGGTCAGGGATGGGCTTCGGATATGAGTCCCATTGGCTGGGAAGTTGGTTCACTATTTACATTGTTTGCGCTGGCCTTTTGCTTTTTGCCAACGTATCTGAAGATGGGGGCAACTACGATGCCGCAGCTGATGGAAGCGCGGTTCGGACGCAATACAAAACTGATGTTTTCGTTCATCATCGTGGTCATGTATTCCATTCTCAATCTGCCGGTTATTCTATACTCCGGCGCGGTAGTGTTTGAGAACATTTTCGATGTTTCCGGCATTTTGGGAATCAGTAAATTTCAGGCTGTTGCCATTCTGTGTGTGATTATCGGTATCATCGGCGGCTGTTATGCGATCTTCGGCGGCCTCAAGGCAGTTGCCGTATCCGATACCATCAATGGCATTGGTTTGATTATCGGAGGATTGATGATTCCGTTTTTGGCGCTGGCACTGCTTGGACATGAGACAACAGGCGGCGGTATCATCGAGGGCGTGCAGTTTCTCATGCAAAATGAGCCGGAAAAGCTCAATGCATGGGCTGCGTGGGATGCAGCAGAACCGGCTCTGCCATGGCCGCTGATCTTCACGGGCATGTTCTTTAACAACCTTTACTGGTGGTGCACAAACCAGTCCTTCGTGCAGCGTGCACTGGCAGCCAAAAGCCTGAAAGAAGGGCAAAAGGGTGCCATCTATTGTGGATTCCTCAAGACGATTGGATTTTTCTATCTGGTTTTGCCAGGCATCATCGCGTACCATCTGCCGTCCATTCAGGACAAGCTGCAAGCGGCAGGCAGCAGCGCGATTGACTTTGCCTATCCCGCGTTGGTAACAGCTGTGGTACCCAAGCCTGTAATGGGATTTTTTGCGGCGGTGCTGTTCGGCGCAATCCTGTCCTCGTTTAACTCGGTGCTCAACTCGGCCTCTACCATGTTTACCCTTGATCTGTACCGCACAGTAATCAACCCGCAAGCGTCTGATGTCAAGTGTGTAAAGGTCGGCAAAATATATGGTACGATTGCCGGCGCGATTTCGATTTGTGTATCTCCGTTTGTTATGTACGCCCAAGGCATCACGACCTTCCTCAATTCTATGAGTCAGTTCGTTTCCTTGCCCATCCTGTTTACGGTACTGGGCGCACTGATTTTCCGTAAGGTACCCAGATATGCCCCCAAGCTCATTACGGTTGTACATGTGGTGGCTTATGGCGCGTTTATGGTAATCAAGCCCTGCTATCCCACATCCGGTGAACCGATTCATTATCTCTATGTAATTGCAGTCCTGTTTGTTGTGGAATTTTTCATCATGTGGTATCTCAACCGCTATAAAGGCGTAGAAGAATATGTGCCGCAGGACATTGGCGCAGTGGATCTGACGCCTTGGAAGTATCGTTATATTGTGTCTGCTGTAGGTGTTTTGCTTGCAATTGGTATTTATATCCTGTTCTCCCCGATTGGCATTGCAGCGTAATGCAAAAAATATAAAACACAAAGAAAGGAAATCACGATTATGAAAATTGGATTTAACGAAGCAAACGACCGTTTCTGCAAGGGTCACAGCGTTATGAATGATCTGGAGCTGTGCGAAAAGTATGGTTTTGACTTTATCGACATTCAGTCTGAATGTCTCAACCGCGATTTGGACGCAGGCAAGGTAACACTGGAGGAACTCGGCGCGTGGTTTGCGTCCCATCATCTCAAAATGCTGTCCTATAATGCGCTGTGCTTCTTCAATATGAAAGAAACGCAGGCAGAAAAGGATGCTGTCATGGCCGAACTCGACGAAATTATCCGCCGTTGTGACATTCTTGGCTGCAAGATGATCGTTGTTGTACCGTCTAAGGACATGCAGGCGCGTGGCCTGACCCCGACGCGCAAGGAGATCCGCGAGGACGCAGTTGCCGTGCTCAAAGAGATGGTCAAGAAGTGCGAGCCGCACGGTATCAAGCTCAGTCTGGAGTTCTGTGGCGAGCCGTCCATGACCATTAACCGTTTCGAGGATGCATATGCAATCGTGGAAGCCGTCGATTCTCCGTATGTGGGTCTGACCCTCGACCAGTACCACTTCTACGCAATGGGATCGGGCTGGGATGCTCTGGAGAAGGCCGATGGCAAGAAGATTTTTGTCTGGCACTTGAACGGTACTGAGGACCTGCCCTGTGGCTGTTACTACAACAACGACGAGAAGCGTATGTGGCCGGATGCAGATGGTGACTGCCTGCCGCACAAGCGCTACGCAGATACGCTCAAGCAGATCGGTTTCGAGGGTGACTGCTGTACGATCGAGATTTTCCGTCCGGAGTACTATGAGATGACACAGGAAGAAAACATCAGAAAGTCGGCCGAAGTGACCAAGGCACATGTCGCCAAATATGCACAGTTCTAAAAGTAGCCATACAAAATGGATTGTTTGCTGATGCGAACGAAAAACTGTAAGAAAGGAGAAGTTTTATGAGTGATCTGAAAAAGATGGGCACATTACTTCTGGTATCTGCACTGTTGACCACTATGGGTACTGGCTGTGGTGGAAGCACGGTATCAGGCGATACCGCTTCCGGAGAAGAAGCTTCCGGTACATCTACCATTTCCATTGTGTTCAAGACCACGGCAAATGAATATACGCAGTATATGATGGCGGGCGCCCAGGAAGCGGCTGAAAAGTACGGTGTTGCAGTGGAGATGAAAGGCGCATCCTCGGAAACGTCTTATGATGAGCAGCAGAATATCATTGAAACCGATCTGAACTCTGGTAAGTATGATGCAATGATTATCGCACCGCTGCAGGGCGATATGGCAGCTACCTTAGTGAGTGGAGCGAATATACCAATTTTTGCAATCGATACAGATTTTGACGCAGAGGAAAAGGTTTCTTTCATCGGCATTGGTCAGGAAGATGCTGCGGCCAGCGGCGGTGAAGCGGCAGTCGCAGCAGCAAAAGAAGCTGGATGGACGGACATTAAGGCTGCTTATATTGCCGGTGTTCAGGGTGACTCGACGGCAGAAGCGCGCAAGAGCGGCTTCCAGAAGGGTATTGAAGCGGCAGGCGGCACGTTCCTTGTTGACGAAATTCAATATGCAGATGCTGTCGCAGACAAAGCAGCAAATTGCATGGAAGCCATTATGCAGAACCATCCGGATGGAATTGCGATCGTTTGCTGTCACAATGATGACTGCGCGATGGCTGCAGCGCGTACCGCGCAGGGAAATCCGGCATTTGAAAATACCATTTTTGTCGGCTTTGATGGCAATGTCTCTGCTGCGCAGTCCATTCTTGAGGGCGGCGAAACCATGACGGTAGCACAGAGCGGTTACGATCAGGGTTATCGTGCAGTCGAAACGGTTGTGAATTATCTCAGCGGAGAAGATGTCGCAAGCTTTGTGGATTGCGGTACACAAATCGTGGATGAAAGTTCTGCACAGGCCTATCTGGATGAGCTTAAGGAACAGATGGGAGATTCTCTGAACTTTTGATAAAACGTGACGTGTAAGGCGATTGCACATATACATATTTATTACAAATGACTCATTAGACAAAGGAGAGATTTCTATGTCAACTGTAAAAATTGGCGTCGTAGGCTGCGGCCGAATCGGCAAATTGCACATCGACAACCTGATCAATGCTGTTCCGGGCGTTGAGGTTATCGCTGTTGCTGACCCCATGATCGACAAGTCCGGTG
>OLRK01001713.1_pt1 | contig 16697 bp, 16 predicted proteins | sample 1672911 | NCBI WGS metagenome assembly OLRK01 (sample SAMEA3136736, study PRJEB25190) | human gut metagenome | biome: human gut; feature: human-associated habitat; material: faeces | place: Austria | collected 2013 | reverse complement strand
TGCGCACACGGCGGCGCATTTCCCTTTCCGTATACTGGAAGCTGTCCTCCCGGTTATTGTAGCGGATGCTGCCGCCCAGTCCCATAATGCGCAGGCCCTTCCACACATACACGCTGTCGTCCACACAAATGCATCCGCCAGGTTCATTTTCCCTGTAACTGCCGTCGTGGTTGCCGTGGACATAGAGTACCGGGGCATGGGTAAAGCTGGCGAGAAAGGACAGATAGCGGCTGTCCAGATCTCCGCACGATATGATGAGGTCTATATTTTCAAGTTTGCTTTTGTCAAAGTAGTCCCATAATGATTCGGACTCTTTATCTGCAAGTACTAAAATTTTCATATCCTTAAAACCTTTTCTAAACTAATCTGCATCTAAAACGCCCTGAAGAAGGACAATCGGACGGGCTTCTTCTTTTAACTCGTCGATGCTTGGAATTGAGCCGATAACATTTTCGGCGAGCCAGTCCATTTTGATAATTTCTTCAGGCGTCAGTACGTCCTTTGCTCCGGTCTGAATGATGCCTTCCTGAGCATAGAGTGCGCCGGAAAACGGGTTGAAGTCGCCGGTACATATGGTCTGCTTTAAAAGGTTGATCAGACGCTTTGTGCCAATCGGAAGACGTTCTGAGTAAATGACGTCAATGACGCCGGCAGACATGCCCCACCAGTAATTGATGGCCTGTGTTGTGCCGGAAATATCATCATTTTTCCATGTGCCGTTTAAAATACTTTTAATAATCAGCTCATACATAGCGCCCCAATGCCATACAGGCATGGATAAGTTGACAGGGGTGCTGCCGTCGGTATAGTAAAGACCAAACTGTCTTGAAATATGTTCCGGTGTAATCATTTCTTTGTTGGAAATGTAGTGGACATCGTTGTCACGGAAATTTTTCTCAATATCCCGGTCTTTGACCGTTGACCATTCAAGGTAAACCTTTGCACGCGGATTGACAAGTTTGGCGCCGAGGGCAAAAGCATTAATATTGGCGGTCATACCGTAGATCGGATAGTCGGCGATATAGCCGAGCCGGCCGTTTTCGGCAAGGGCGCCCGCAATGGCACCGGTCAGAAATTTTGCTTCATACATACGTCCGTAATAGGTGCGGATATATCTGTGTGATGTATTCAATGAGCAGTTGAGGATTCTTATATCCGGGTGGTCGATGGCTGCTTTTAAGCTGGCGCCGAGAAGCTGCGGCGTCGTTGTAAAAATGGTGTCGTAGCCATCATGAATCGCCATGTCGATGACATCATAGGCATTTTCAGGGAGCACGTTTTCGATGCAGCAAGTTTCAATTTTATCGCCGAAAACCTGTTCCGCATGGGTTCGCCCAAGCTCATGGCCATAAGTCCATGCCGATGTTTTTGTTGATTTGTCATGAATAAAAGCCGCCCGCACCTTTGACGGTGTTGGTGAAATAAGCTTGGACAAAAGTGTCTGGCGCGGCGCGTCATCATTTGGCTGCATGACAAGTGCAATCGGTTCTTCCTCCTGATGCATGAGAAACTCATCCCATATTTTGGAGAGATTTGTCCGGAGCTCAGACGGCTGTGCATCTAAAAGCTGCGGATAGCCGTAAATCGTAATGTAGGCAAGCATGGCGTCAGCCTTTGTGATGGAAAGTTTTTTACCGCCTTTGGCGTCATATTCTTTTGAAAAATGCAGATAGGATGAACGGAAGAAAGCTTTTTCTTCACTTGTCCATACGTGTTCAGTGCTTCCTGCAACAATTTCCATCAGTTTTTTAAAGCTGCCTTCTTTTGAAAATTCAATATAATTAATGCCTGTCACTTTATAAAAATCCAAAAATTCATAGTACAGGACAATGTCAAGGTCGTTTGGATCATATTTCGGAACATAACGTGTGACAGTGCCGTAAACACTGACGCCGTTTAAAAATTTGGATACGCTGACACGTTTGTTGCCCTCAACAATATAGAAACGGTTCATGAATTCATAGGCTTTGACCGGATCTCTTTGTCCGATATCAAGCATAGAGTCATAAAGATGTGTCCATTTTAGGGCAAATTCGGTTGTGTCCTCTAAAAGCGGCATAAAATTGCCGGCAAAGGCTGTCGTGCGGCCCTGAGTGCTTGTGCCTACAATAAGCTCAAGCGGAATATCGACGAGTCCGAGGTCTGTACGTGTTTCAATATCTGTGTGAGATAAAAGGTCATCCAGCACAGGCAGGTAAGGATATTCGCCGTTTGTGAGACGGGAACGATATTCCTTCTGACCAAGCCGGAGCGCTTTTTCATAATCTGAGCTTGCCATAATCCACCTCCGTGAAAGCTTTGAATGATCCTAAAAAGGGAGCTATAGAAAGATAGCTGCTTCCAAAAATATTGTATGATAAAATCTATTGTAAAGGAAAAACAAATATCTTTCAAGGCGTTGGAACGGAAAAAATTTTGTAAAAATGATTACATGAGCGGCGCAAACGGCAGGAATATACTTTCCATGAAATGTTCTTTCTGACTCCGGTTTTTAAATTGTTCCCACGTATAAGGCGTACAATGGGATATATCGTTGTCATAAATAGAATTATATTTTTGTACAAGCTTATTTTCATAGAAAACACCGCATACTTCATCATCGACCATCAGACTTCGCATATCCATATTTACAGAACCGATGCAGCATAATTCGTCGTCAACAGTCATTGTTTTTGCATGAATATACCCTTTGTATTTATAGACCTTTGTACCATATTCCAAAAGCTGGCCGCTGTAGTAATTTGTGACCGGATCAAGAAAGAAGCTTGCCTTGATGCCCGGAATCATAAGTTCAATTTCAACACCGGAAGCGGCGGCTGTTTTAAGGGCGTCAAGAATGGAGGCATCCGGTATAAAATAAGGCGACTGGATGCGGATACGCTTTTTGGCGCTTCGGATCATACTTAAATAACACATTTTGACGGCTTCCTTGTCGGTATCGACGCCGCCGGCAATAAATTGGCATAAAGATGAAGTTTCATTATATGTCGGACGTTGCATCTGATTGATGTAAGCAATCGTATATTGCCAGTCGCGGCGCTTGATGGAACAAATCCAGTCTTTTAAAAAATAGGTTGTCAAAACAGAGGCGCATGAGCCGACAAGACGGATCTGCGTATCCCGCCACGGATTTTTGACTTTATCCATATTTGCATATTGTTTTCCGATGTTCATGCCGCCGATATAAGCAATTTTCTGATCAATAGATACAATTTTTCTATGGCTTCGGTAATGTGTAAAATATGGTTTGACGCGGACAACCTTTCCGCCTGCGTCAATGAGCGGTTTAAACATCTTTTGTGGTGTGGACAAATTGGCAATGAAATCACACATTACCCATACCGTAACACCTTCTTTAGCTTTTTGTGTCAGAAATTTTACGAGGTCTTCACCGACCGTATCATGGTGAATCGTATAAAATTCTATGAAAATACTTTTTTTGGCTTGTCTGATATCATGGAACAGCTGTGTATAGTGGCTTCTGCCGTTTGTAAAAAAGTCAGTCTGTTCACAGCAGGTCAGCGGACTTGCATTATAGACCGTATTAAAATGGGAAACCTGTAAATTGGCTGCGGATAGCCGGTTTTCATCAATAGAAGCCGGCGCCGGCAAATGAACATTGTAAGGCTGTTTTTTTAACTTATTTTTCCTGAAAGCAGCAGTCAGCTTAATGGCGGCGGTGCTTCCGAAGATAAGATATAAAATCGTGCCTGCATAGGGTACACAAATCATAATAACTACCCATAGAAGTGCTTCTGTCGGACGTTTGCGTTCAACAAAAATAACCATAAGGATTAAAGAAATATAAATGATAAATAAAATTAGATGCAGCATATCAATACCCCCCTGTTATTGTGTATCTAATACTATAATACGATGACGGATAGGGGGCTCGTCAACATAATTATTCTAAAATTTCTATGAACTCTGATAATTATGGGAAAATATAACGAAAATAACAACTTTTCTTTTTTGGACTTTTTGATATAATGATGTTTGTATTAAAAGGTTATTTTAGACAGGAGTAATATTTTGAGAGAGACAGTAAAAAATCACCGCAGGCCGAGAGGAACGGCAGTAAAGAATCACCGCGGGCCGAAAGGAACGGCGGCAAAAAACAGGCGGATGTCCGGCGGGACGGCAGTTTATAAAAAGAAGATTCAGATAAAACTGATTGCGGCGGGAATATGTCTTGCAGCTGCCGTTTTATTGCAGCTTGCGGCAAGAAATTTTTCCGGTTTTGCAGAATTTTATGCAGCGTATATTTATCCGGTATGGGTGAATACTTTAGGAAGACTGATGGCATTTTTTCCTGTATCTATGGTGGAAATTTTGCTGTATATACTTATTTTTTTAAGTGTGCTCTGGCTGATAAGGCTTGTGTTTTTCAGAAAAGGCCGGCGCAGGCAGACAGCATTGCAGGGCTTTTTGACAGCGATTGTTTTTGCATCGGCTCTGTTTTTATCTTATACAGTGAATTGCGGCATTAATTATCACAGACATACATTTGCCGAGGAAAGCGGCCTTGAGATGAAGGAAAGACCGGCAGAAGAACTTCTGGCGCTTTGTGAAAAGCTGACGGATGAGGTGAACGGCTATTCTGCACAGATTAAGCGGAATAAGAAAGGGCTTTGTGTGCTTGAGACAGAGCAGGAGGCGCGGGCTGTTTCGGCAATGCAGGCAGCTGCCGGGGAATTTCCGGCGCTTGACGGCTATTATCCAAAGCCTAAAGGCGTTATTGTGTCACAGATTTTATCTTATCAGCAGCTGACCGGTGTTTATTCGCCGTTTACGGTGGAGGCTAATTATAACAGGCATATGATATCCTACAATAAACCATTTACGATGTGCCATGAGCTGTCGCATCTGCGCGGTTTTATGAGAGAAGATGAAGCTAATTTTATTGCTTATATCGCCTGTATGGCTTCGGATGATATTGATTTTAATTACAGCGGTGCCCTGACAGGATGGGGGTATGCCACGAATGCGCTGTATAAAGTGGACGAGGTTTCATATCATATGCTTTATGAGCGGCTTCTTCCGGAAGTGAAGGCAGAGCTCGCGGCAAATAGTGCATTTTGGGACAGCTATGATGGAAAGATTGCCGAGGCGGCAGATAAAGTCAATGATACATATTTAAAGGCAAATAATCAGACCGATGGTGTCCAAAGTTACAGCAGAATGGTCGATTTAATGTTAGCCTATGAAGATAGAGGAGGAAACAGCGATGATGATATCAACTAAAGGGCGTTATGCCTTAAAAATTATGATAGATTTAGCAGAAAATACAGGAGAGCGTCCTGTCAGCATTAAAAGTATTTCGGGAAGACAGGATATTTCGGTAAAGTATATTGAGCAGATTATATCGTCGCTTGTAAAGTCAGATCTCGTAAAAAGCGTGCGCGGCAGTCAGGGCGGTTATTTTCTGACGCGATGCCCAAAGGATTATTCGGTCGGCGAGATTTTAAGAGCGGCTGAGGGCGGCATATCTCCTGTAGAATGTGTGAGTGCGGATAAAACACCGTGTGAAAAGGAGAATATATGCCTGCTGCGTCCGCTTTGGGAAGAATTGGATGAAGCTGTCAATAAGGTGCTTGACAGTCATTCACTGGCAGACCTTATGTGCAGAAATTAGTTTTTCAATCATGGAATAATTCATCTGTCAATCTGCCAACAATTCATCTTGACAACGGCCGGAGTCAGTGCTAATATAAAAACATAACAAATCATACTTAATGACTAGGAATTAAAAATAAACTATTTTTCAGGAGGAAAATTTCCATGAGCAGAGTTGTTTATTTAGATAATGCGGCGACAACAAAGACAAGCCCGGAAGTCTTAAAAGCGATGCTTCCGTATTTTAGTGAGCATTACGGCAATCCGAGCAGTATTTACAGCATTGGCGGCGAGGCAAAGATGGCGGTCGATGATGCGCGGGCAGCTGTTGCCAAAGCTATCGGCGCAAAGCCGGAGGAAATTTATTTTACAGCCGGCGGTTCAGAGGCAGATAACTGGGCGATTAAGATGTCTGCTGAAAATCTTTCTAAAAAAGGAAAGCATATCATTACATCGGCAATCGAGCATCATGCAGTGCTTCATACGTGCGAATATCTTGAAAAGCACGGTTTTGAGGTGACGTATGTCGGCGTGGATGCGGACGGTATTATTAAACTGGACGAGCTGGAAGTGGCGATTCGCCCGGATACGATTCTTATTACAGTGATGGCGGCCAATAATGAAATCGGTACACTTCAGCCGGTCAGAGAAATCGGAGCCATTGCAAAGAAGCACGGCGTTCTTTTCCATACAGATGCGGTTCAGGCGTTTGGACATTGCCCGATTGATGTGAATAAGGATAACATTGATATGTTAAGTGCCAGCGGTCACAAGATTAACGGCCCTAAGGGTATCGGATTTTTATATGTACGAAAAGGCATCCGTCTGACAAATCTGATCCATGGCGGACAGCAGGAGCGCGGACGCCGTGCCGGTACTGAAAATGTTCCGGGTATTGTCGGACTTGGCGCGGCTGCGGCTGAGGCAGTGGCAAAGATGGATGCGCGGGCAGCCTATGAAGCAGAGCTTCGGGATTATATGATTGCGCGTATTCTCAAGGAAATTCCGTATGTGCGCCTTAACGGCCACAGTCAGAAGCGGCTTCCGAACAATGTTAATGTAAGCATCCGTTTTATTGAGGGCGAGGCTCTTTTGATGATGCTTGATATGAAGGGTATTTGCGGCTCCAGTGGTTCAGCATGTACATCGGGTTCTCTTGATCCGTCTCATGTGCTTTTAGCGATCGGTCTGCCTCATGCTATTGCCCATGGTTCATTAAGACTGACATTGAGCGACGAGACAACAAAGGAAGATGTAGATTATACAGTGGATGAATTAAAGAAAATTGTAGAGCGCTTAAGAGGTATGTCACCGCTCTATGAAGATTTTGTAAAACACGGAACAGAAGAATTTTAAGAAGCGGAGGAAAGATGATGTATAGTGAAAAGGTGTTAGACCATTTTGAAAATCCGAGAAATATGGGTGAAATTGAAAATGCCAGCGGCGTAGGTACGGTAGGCAATGCCAAGTGCGGCGATATTATGAGAATGTATCTTGATATTGATGATAACGGCATTATTCAGGACGTTAAGTTTAAAACATACGGCTGCGGTGCGGCTGTAGCGACAAGCAGCATGGCAACAGAGCTTGTGAAGGGCAAGACAATTCAGGAAGCTTTAAAGGTAACAAATAAAGCTGTGATGGAAGCGCTTGACGGGCTGCCTCCGGTAAAGATCCACTGTTCACTGCTTGCCGAGGAAGCGATTCATGCAGCGCTTTGGGATTATGCTGAAAAGCATGGCATTACAATTGAGGGACTTGAAAAACCGAAGGCAGATATCAGCGAATAAAAATTGTTTTTTGGTAAATATTCCATATTGACAAATTGGATTTCAGGGTGTCGCAGTTGCGGCACCCTGATTTTTTGCCGTAAAATCAAGGGTTTTGTAAAAATACTATATATTGTGTCAAAAAACTTATAAAAACTATATTTTGTGTAGTTTTCCGTATAGCTTTTTATGGAAGGCAGTGATATAATGGACATCGGTTCAAAAACAAAGACGCCGTAAGGCGTGGGATATAGATGAAGGAGAATGATTAGGATGAGGATTATTAAAAGAGACGGACGGGAAGTGGCGTATAACCGGAGTAAGATTATAATGGCGATCAGCAAAGCGAATGCAGAGGTGCCGGACGAGGAAAAGGTGACAGAAGATAAAATTGAGGAAATTGTCACATATATTGAGAGTAAAAACCGCAAGCGTATGCTTGTTGAGGATATACAGGATATTATCGAGCAGCGTCTCATGGCAGAGGGTAAGTTTGACTTGGCGAAAGCGTATATTATTTACCGCTACAAAAGAGAACTTGTGCGTAAGGCAAATACAACGGATGATTCAATTCTTAGCCTGATTAAAAACAGCAATAAGGATGTCATGGAGGAAAACTCCAATAAAAATGCGGTTGTCGCTTCAACCCAGAGAGATTTGATTGCCGGCGAGGTGTCAAAGGACTTGACAAAACGTCTGCTTCTCCCGGAGAAGATTACAAAAGCGCATGAGGAAGGTGTGCTTCATTTCCATGACGCCGACTATTTTGTACAGTCTATTTTTAACTGCTGTCTCATTAATATTAAAGACATGCTTGATAATGGTACTGTGATGAATGGCAAGCTTATTGAAAGTCCGAAAAGCTTTCAGGTGGCCTGCACTGTCATGACACAGATTATTTCGGCAGTGGCAAGCAGCCAGTACGGCGGTCAGTCTGTCGATGTGCGTCATCTCGGAAAATATTTAAGAAAGAGCTACAATAAATATAAAGCGGCTGTGACAGAGGAATTTGGCGACAGCCTTGATAATGAAACCGTTGAGAGAATTGTCCGTCTGAGATTAAAGGATGAGTTAAAGTCGGGCGTTCAGACAATCCAGTATCAGATTAATACATTAATGACAACAAACGGCCAGTCACCGTTTGTTACATTGTTTTTAAATCTTGATCCGAACGATGAGTACGTGGAAGAAAATGCCATGATTATCGAGGAGATTTTAAGACAGCGGCTTGAAGGTATTAAAAATGAGATGGGTGTTTATGTCACACCGGCATTTCCTAAACTTATTTATGTTCTTGACGAGCATAACTGCTTAAAGGGCGGAAAGTATGACTATATTACAAAACTTGCCGTAAAATGCTCTGCAAAACGTCTTTACCCGGATTATATTTCCGCAAAGAAAATGCGTGAAAACTATGAGGGCAATGTTTTCAGCTGTATGGGCTGCCGGAGCTTCTTAACACCGTGGAAGGATGAGAACGGGGAATATAAATTTGAGGGACGTTTTAATCAGGGCGTTGTCAGCTTAAACCTGCCTCAGATTGGTATTATTGCAAAGGGTGATGAGGATGTTTTCTGGAAGCTTCTTGACGAGCGTCTTGACCTTTGTTATGAAGCGCTGATGTGCCGCCATAATGCATTGATGGGCACGACATCGGATGTGAGTCCGATTCACTGGCAGTACGGCGCTATTGCCCGCCTTAAAAAGGGTGAGAAGATTGACAAGCTTTTATTAAACGGCTATTCAACCATTTCCTTAGGTTATATCGGCCTTTATGAGGTGACAAAGCTGATGAAGGGTGTCAGCCATACAGAGCCTGAAGGACTTGAATTTGCCCTTCGCGTGATGAACCGTTTAAGAGAGGCAACAGATACATGGAAAAAAGATACAGGTATTCATTTCGGACTTTACGGCACGCCGGCAGAGTCACTCTGCTACCGTTTCGCAAGAATTGATCTGGAGCGCTTCGGTGAAATTGAGGATGTGACAGACAAGGGCTATTATACAAACTCTTATCATGTCGATGTCCGCGAAAAAATAGACGCCTTCAGCAAGTTCACATTTGAGAGCCAGTTCCAGAAGATTTCTTCCGGCGGTGCGATTTCTTATGTGGAAATACCGAATATGCGTCACAATCTTGAGGCGCTTGAGGAAGTTGTCAAGTTTATTTATGACAATATCCAGTATGCCGAGTTTAATACAAAATCTGATTACTGCCACGTGTGCGGCTACGACGGCGAAATTATCATCAATGATGATAATGAATGGGAATGCCCGCAGTGCGGCAATAAAGATCACGCCAAAATGAACGTCACAAGAAGAACATGCGGCTACCTCGGCGAAAACTTCTGGAACGTCGGAAAAACAAAAGAAATCAAAGCCAGAGTGCTGCATCTGTAGAAAGGAAGTTTTCTGCCATGTATTATGCAGATATTAAACAATATGATGTTGCCAATGGTCCGGGCGTTCGTGTTTCTCTTTTTGTCAGCGGCTGTAATCACCGCTGTAAAAACTGTTTCAACGAGGAAGCGTGGGATTTTAAATTCGGCAATGAATTTACGGAAAAAGAGGCCGATCAGATTATTGAATATATGAAGCCGGATTACGTGGGCGGCATTACCCTCCTTGGCGGTGAGCCGATGGAGTATGTCAATCAGAAAGGGCTTCTGCCGCTTGTAAAACGTATTCGGGAAACATATCCTCATAAGAGCATATGGTGTTTTACCGGTTATCTTTTTGATAAGGATATTTTAGAAAATATGTATGAGAAGTGGCCGGAAACGAGAGCGCTTTTATCTTATTTTGATGTGATGGTGGACGGCAAATTCGTGGAAGAATTAAAAAGCCTTTCTCTGCGGTTTAAGGGTTCATCAAACCAGCGCACGATTGACGTTCAGAAGTCATTAAAAGAGGGGAAAGTTGTTTTGATGGAAGGGTATAACGGATAAAAAGATGGCGCAAGGGACAAATCACAGAGACTGCCCCTTGCGCCTTTTTTAGTTTCCGCATTCAATGCTGATACGGTTAAATTGTCCGAGCAGGTCATCGATGGTGAGCTGCTTTTTTTCTTTGCCGTCGGCGTCAATGACAGCCTCGCCCTGATGCATCATTAAAAGCCGGCTGCCATATTCAACGGCATAGCGGAGATTATGGGTAACCATCATTGTCGTCAGCTGTTTCTCACGGACAAGTTTGTCTGTTAATTCCATAATTAAATCGGCTGTTTTTGGATCTAAAGCGGCGGTGTGCTCGTCAAGAATGAGAAAATCAATGGGTGTCATTGTTGACATCAAAAGCGCCATTGCCTGACGCTGTCCGCCGGAAAGAGAGCCGACCTTGACATCCAGTTTATTTTCAAGTCCGAGATTTAAGTCGGATAAAAGTGTTTTATAATAGTCAATTCTTTTTTTGTCTGTTCCTCGTCTTAAGTTAAAAGACTTTGCCTTGTTGTCAGCAATGGACATATTTTCAAGAATTGTCATTGCCGGACACGTACCAAGCGCCGGATTTTGAAAAACGCGGCCGATACGGCGGTAGCGCTTATAGCTTTTCTCATTTGTAATATCTTTGCCATCCATGATAAGACAGCCGCTGTCTACAGGAATTGTACCGCAGATAATATTTAAAAGGGAGGTTTTTCCGGAACCGTTGCTGCCGATAATCGAAACAAGGTCGCCCTTATTGACCGTCAGATTAAAATCTTTAAAAAGGCACATTTCATTGACGGTTCCCGGATTATAATATTTATTGATATTTTTTAATTCAAGCATTTGTTTTCACCTTCCTTTTTTTGTCCATGCTGATAACAAGGATAATTAAGAATAAAATAGCAGTAATCAGTTTCATGCTCGATGAATCAAGACCGCAGGCAATGGCGGCGGCGACGCAGGCCTTGTAAATGATTGAGCCGATAAGCACCGATGAGGTTGCTCTTAAAATAGTTATATTTTTAAAAAGGTTTGTTCCAATAATGACACTTGCGAGGCCGATAACGATTGTGCCTGTGCCCATGGAAATATCAAAAAACCGTTCTTCGTGGGCATAGACGGCGCCGCCTAAGGCGACAAGACCGTTGGACAGGGCAAGCCCTACAATTTTAACAAGACCGGCATCTTTGGCAAGGCAGGTGACAAGCTGATCATTGTCGCCGACGGCTCTTAAAAGATAGCCGGATTTTGTCTTTAAATAGGCGTCCAGTAAATATTTTGCAATGAAAGTGACAATAATGATAATGATCAGTGTCATATAAGGTTTTATGCTTTCCGGCACAAAGCTGTCTAACAGACGGTTGTCAAAAATCGTTTCTTTTGAAAAAAGCGGCAGGTTCGCTTTGCCTGCAATTTTTAAGTTGATTGTGTAAAGAGCGGTCATCATAATGATACCGGAGAGTAAATCGCGCACCTTTAATTTGACGTGGATGAGTCCGGTAAGCATACCGGCAAGGACGCCGCAGCCAAAAGAAATCAGCAGTGTCAAATAAGGGTTTATGCCCTTCGTTACAAGGACTGCAGCCACGGCGGCGCCGAGAGGAAAGCTTCCGTCTACCGTCAGGTCAGGAAAGTCCAATATTTTATAAGTCATATATACACCAAGTGCCATAATTCCGAAAATAAGGCCCTGTTCCAAAATGCCTAAAATGATATCCATAAAAGCCCTCCTGCATTGAAAAGTAAGTTATTCTGTAATTTCTGTAAAAATTTCTGCGTCCTTTGTAACGCTCTCATCGACGGTCAGCGAAAGATTTTCGGCAGCCTTTGAATTAAAGTAAACGCTGTAGCTGTCAAATGTTTCGTAAGCCATATCTTTGGCGGAAGCTTCGCCTTTTAAAACTTTTGCGGCCATTTCACCGGTTTTTTTGCCAAGCTCCACGTAATCAATACCGGCTGCGGCGAGACACCCAAGCTTTACCTGTTCAATTTCACTGCCGAAAACAGGAATGTTTTTTTCATTTGCTTTGGCAAGAATGGTCGGAAGTCCCTGAACAACAGTGTTGTCTGTCAGGTTTGTAAGGCAGTCAACCTTTGAGAGAATATTGTCGGCTGCTAAAGGAATATCGGCTGTTGTACTGATGCCGGCTTCGACAATTTCAAAGCCGTAATCGCCGGCTTTTTCTTTATATTCTTTAATGGCGGATTCTGAATTAACTTCACTTGTTGTATATAAAATACCGATGGATTTAGCATCAGGCAATACTTTGCGGATTAAATCAAGCTGTGCCTCTACAGGGAGCTTGTCAGAAGTGCCAGTTGCATTTTTTGTCGGCATTTTGCTTTCGTCGGCAATCTCTGCGGCTACGGGATCGGTCACCGCCGTATAAATCACAGGAATATCCGTATCCATGGCAGCATTGATACAGCTTTGGGCGCTCGGTGTGGCAATGGCGCATATTAAATCAACCTTGTCAGAAACAAATTGAGATGCAATCTGGCTTGCAGCGCCTGAATCTGCCTGTGCATTTTGGAAGTCAATGGTCAAGTTTTTGCCTTCCTCAAAGCCTGCGGCTTTCAAGCCTTCAATAAAGCCTTCCCGGCAATTGTCAAGAGAACCGTGCTCTGCATACTGTGTGATACCGATTGTATAAGTCGCTTCATCGCCGGATGATGCCGGTGAACCGGTATTTTTGCTGCCGCAGCCTGAAAGTAAGCCGGCGGTCATACAGATACAAAAGATTGATGTGATAAGATTTTTTTTCATAATGATTCCTCCTGTTTTGGCAAAACCGAGCTGGAGATAAAGCGTGATACGCAATATACAAAAAACCGCCTCAGGCGCAGCTTTCCTGCACTTGAGACGGTAATAAAATCTTATTATCGCGGTACCACTCAAATTGACAAATCAATTGTCCACTCTTTTATGCACTAACATGCACACCTTATTGATAACGGGTTTGGTTCCCGGTGCTGCCTACTTTTTGTCATTTCAGAGCACCCTCGAAAGCCCATTCAGCCAGCGCATCCATGCCGCATTCCCACCATCAGCGGCTCTCTGTGATATCAGACAAAGGCTTACTCCTCTTTCTCGTCGGTTTTGATTGATATAATTTATTTTCTACTACACTAATACTTTAACACACAAATGTCAAGTCTTTTTTTAAAAATAATTTCAGTTTTTTAAAAATAGGATATGATGATTTTCAGAAAATGTGTATACACAGTATCATTTTTGGAAAAATTCGGTTATGATAGAATGTAATACTGTGGCTAAAGGTGGACGGGCCGGCAGTAAAACGGTTAAAATCTCAGAAAGGAGACGGCCATGGAAAAGTTTTTACGTCTGACGGCATGGACAGCGCCTGTGCCGCCGCTGTATGGCAGCTTTCATATATTTGTTGCTGTGTTTGGAATTGGGGCAGCTTACTTTGCGGCACGTTGTCTTGGCCGCAAGGCATATGAGAAAACACAGGGGGGCTTTGGGGTTTGCGTTCGTGCTCTCGATGTACGGCGCCGGACGGTGTCTGCGGTCGGCCTTGTGCTTTTGATATCTGAGATTTATAAACAGCTTTTTTGCTTTTATATTGTGGACGGTGGTGTGTATGACTGGCACAGGCTGCCGTTTCAGCTTTGCAGTCTGCCGATGTATTTTTGCCTTATACTGCCATGGCTTAAAGGCGGCCGGGCAGAAACGATACTCAGTACATTTATGGCAGATTTTAATTTAATGGGTGCGGTCATGGCTTTCGCAGATCCGTCAGGCTTTTTTTCAAAATATATGATTCTGACAGTTCACGGTGTTTTGTGGCATATTCTTGTCATATTTATCGGCTTTTTTGTCATTTTTGCGAATATGGCGGATGTGACATCGGTAAAAAGCTTTCGGAAGATATTGCCGCTGTTTTTTGTATGCTGCTGCACGGCAGCAGCGATGAATGTGTGCTTTCATCCGTACGGCGGCGCCAATATGTTTTACATTGATCCATATACACCGTCGGTACAGCTTGTATTCAGAGACATTGCCGCGCGGTGGGGAATAGCTGCCGGAAATATCATTTATATCGCGGCAATGGTTTTAGGCGGCTTCATCTGCCATCTGCTGCTTGTGAGACTTTGGGGACGCCGCCGATAAAGCGGGGAACATTGTAATATTAAATGCAACAAGAGAGATTTTTAAAATTTCTCTGTTGCATTTTTTTACTTTATAGGAAAGTTCGATCTTTATCGAACTTTTGAATGAAAAAAGCCTGCACAAAGGCAGGCATGAGAAGAAGATGACACTGTTTAGAAGATATAAAAGCCTTCTACACCAGCCTCATCGGCAAATAAATCATCTTCGTTTAAAAAGTAATCCATATCCAAAAGGTCATCCTCGCTCATATTGCGAATGTCCTTAGATGTCATTCCTTCCGGTGGATTAGCAATGTATTTTTTGCGTAATTCCTCGATATTAGATTTCATGGCGTCATTCCTCCTTTTTAGAGGATTATATCACAGAAAGATGTTATGCAGAAGAACGCTTTCCGAGAGATTTGGACATTGCTCTCTCATAGAGTTCTTCGAGGGATACGCGTTTATGATTATAATAGAGCTCCAAAAGCTCCATTTTGTGTTTACAGTTGGGACATTCTAAAGGATCATAACCGAAAGAAGAAAGAATGGCGGTTCGCCATTGGTTGAGATTTCGGTAAAAACGATGCTTGCTTTTCGCGACAGCACGATAAAGTTTTTTGTCTGTTTTTCGATGTCTGGCATATAAGCCACCATATCAAATCATTTTGAAATGTTTTTCAGGGATATGGCGGATTAATCGTTTGATGAAATCAATGGCTGGAAGAGTTTCTACGATGTATTTATTATCCTCATGCCGATTGTAATGGAAAGTAACAGTATTACCATCATAGTTATCTATTCTAGATGTAGCAATTACAGGTCGACCAAGATACCGACCAATGTATTTGATCACTGTTTTAGGATCAGAAAGATTAGGCTTGGCATAGACATAGAAGCCCTGTTTGTGATCGCTGTAACATTTGGATTTGACTTTTTTAAAAGAAGATCCAATTCTAAATTCCATTTCATTCAGGAGTGCAGTACGGAAAGCATTGCGAAGGTAGGAGTAGTTAAAATGTTTGACATGACGCCAGAAGCCATCATCACTAAACCCACCTTCTGAAAGAAGGCAGTGGATATGAGGATTCCATTTGAGGTCTCTGCCAAAGGTATGTAAAACCATGATAAAGCCGGGAGTAAAGTTTTTGGATTTATTGATTTTAAAAAACATACGGGAAATGACGCTGTTAACTGCATGAAAAAGACAGTTGAGAAGGGAGCGGTCATGGAGAAAAAAATCCCGGAGATTTTCATCAATGGTAAACACGCAATGGCGATGAGGGATATTAACCAGTTTAAAGGACATACTGGTAGTGCGATTCATGGAATACTTATTTCCGCAGGTAGGGCAAAAACGGCTGTGACAGCGAAAAGGAACAAATTTGAGTTTCCCACAATGAGGGCAGCCGTACATGGCACCGCCGAAAGAAGGATCACCACAGTTTATCATTTTATCAATATTTTCCATCTCAGTTTTTCTGGGATGAAGGGTATATTTTATTTCCTCATAATAGTCGGTAAAGATTTTTTGTAAGATATTCATAACTCTATTATGCAGGAAAAAGTAACAAAAAGAAACCCCTAACCCCTCATGAATGAGGGGAAGGGGAGTTGAATAGGCGAAGCCTATTTGTTCTTGTATTTAAGCCGATTGGAGGGATTGATATATTGCGTAAATATAAAAAAATAACGTATTCCGATAGGAAACGGATCGAAAAAATGTACAAAAATGATGTTGATATAGCCATGATTGCATTAGATATTGGAGTTGCCCGACAGACGATTTATCGAGAGATAAAGCGTGGTGAAGATGAGAATGGTAACTATAACGCGGATATAGCGCAGTTACGATATGTTTATGGAAATAGCAATATGTAGCTAGAAAAACAGCACCTTGAAAATTGAATATAGAAAATCTGAAATAAGCTTTGGTTTATAGAAGTTGTAAATGTTTATAGGCAAGAAAGGAAAAGGTGAAAAAATTGAAACAAGGTGTTTTAATATGGGATGCTGAAATCGAAAGATATCGTGTAAGGTATTCTTTAGAGGAGTTTTCAGCCGGATTGCACTGTGGAGAAGGCTTGGAGGTTAAAATTGGAAACCGATATGTGCCTACAAGAATAGAGTATAAAATCGGTGTCGGATATTATTTGGTGGGCATTAATACATGTGCATTAAGTGGAATTATGGTGAGATATTAAAAATATAAACTGGAAAAATTGATTTTGGGGTGTATAATAAATTAGTTGATTGTCTTGAAAAATGCTTG
>OLRK01001710.1_pt1 | contig 16710 bp, 13 predicted proteins | sample 1672911 | NCBI WGS metagenome assembly OLRK01 (sample SAMEA3136736, study PRJEB25190) | human gut metagenome | biome: human gut; feature: human-associated habitat; material: faeces | place: Austria | collected 2013 | reverse complement strand
GTGGAGGCCCCGGATCACGAGACCTGTGAAAGGTATGTGGATCAGGTGATCGAGGTCATGAGGAAAAACGGCCATATCATAGAAAAATAAAGGAAATGCAGACAGGCGGCCAGGTAGCTTTCATATCCGGCCGCCATAGCTTTACAGAATATACTTGGAAGGACCGGACGGCCAGGCCGTTCGGGAAAGGAATCAGTGACAATGAAGAAGTATGATTACGTGCTGGTGGGAGCCGGGCTCTACAGCGGCGTATTTGCCTATCTGGCGGGAAAACAGGGGAAGAAGTGCCTGGTGGTGGAGCGCCGGGACCACATGGGCGGAAATGTGTACTGCGAGGACATCGAGGGCATTCATGTGCACAAGTACGGGGCTCACATTTTCCACACCAGCAACCGCAAAGTATGGGATTTCGTAAACAGCCTGGCGGATTTCAACCGCTATACCAACAGTCCCGTGGCCAATTTCAAAGGGCAGATGTACAATATGCCTTTCAATATGAATACTTTCAGCAAAATGTGGGGCATTTCCACCCCGGCGCAGGCGAAGGCCATCATCGAGCAGCAGCGCAGCGGAATCCAGGGGGAGCCGAAAAACCTGGAGGAGCAGGCCATCAGCCTGGTGGGCATCGACATTTACCGGAAACTGGTGAAGGGCTACACGGAAAAACAGTGGGGCCGGGAGTGCCGCGACCTGCCGGCCTTTATCATCAAGCGCCTGCCGGTGCGCTACACCTACGACAACAACTATTTCAACGACCTTTACCAGGGAATCCCCATCGGCGGCTACAATGTGATTGTGGACAAGCTCTTTGAGGGCTGCGACGTGGAGCTGGGAAAGGACTACCTGAAGGATAAGGAATACTACGACAGCCTGGGAGAAAAGGTGGTGTATACCGGAACCATCGACGAGTATTTCGGGTTCTGCTTTGGGAAACTGGAGTACCGGAGCCTGCGGTTTGAGACGGAGGTGAAGGACACGGACAACTACCAGGGCGTGGCCGTGGTGAACTACACGGACCGGGAGACGCCTTATACCAGGATCATCGAGCACAAGCACTTTGAGTTCGGCACCCAGGAGAAAACGGTGATCACCAGGGAGTATCCGGTGGACTGGAAAGAGGGCATGGAGCCTTATTATCCGGTAAACGATGAGAAAAACCAGGAGCTTTACCGGCAGTACGAGGAGCTGGCGAAAAAGGAAAGCCAGGTGATCTTCGGCGGCCGCCTGGGAGAGTACCGGTACTACGATATGGACAAGGTGATTGAGTCGGCGATGAACGCGGCGGAGCGGGAGCTGGCGTAAGAGAAAATCGGTGTAAGAAAACCAAAAGACGCGAAAAACGAGCGGATGGGAAATGCCGCTCGTTTTTTGTATAGTTGTGTCACAGAAAAAATAGACTCCCTGCTGGGTTATTGACCTTTTGACACCCTAGTCATTGTCTCAAAAACTCTCTTATTGAAATGGATCTGCTGTTTTATAGTATTTTAAATATTAGTAAATCGTAACCAAGTAAATTTGTAAAAATTATTGACCATTGCTTGCTTGTAAAGTATAATTAAGTAAATCATAAAACACGAATTTTCCACAGGGAGGTACACCTATGTTCATAGGAAGAGAAAACGAGCTTAATACATTAAACAGGCTCTATCATTCCCATAAATTCGAGTTCGCCGTTATTTACGGTCGCCGCCGTGTGGGTAAAACTGCCCTCATCAACGAATTTGTAAAGGATAAAGATAATATTTTCTTTACCGGCGTTGAAACCAACGCAAAGCAAAATCTTGATAACCTTTCAAGAAGTATTATGGAATATAATACAGGAATTGTAACGGGAGCTTCCTTTAATAATTTTCAGATGGCTCTTGAACACGTTTTTGAACTTGCCAAGACAAAAAAAATTGTGTTTGTCATTGACGAGTACCCTTATGTTGCCCGTGCATCCAAAAGCCTTGCTTCCACGCTTCAGCTTTTAATTGATAAAAATAAGGACACATCAAAGCTATTCTTGATTCTTTGTGGCAGCTCTATGTCTTATATGGAAGATCACGTTTTGGCATATAAGGCTCCCCTTTACGGAAGAAGAACGGCACAGTTCAAAATTAAGCCCTTTGAATTTTTAGAGGCTTGCCGTTATTTTAAAAATTTTTCCGACGAGGAAAAGGCTTTGGCTTATGGTGTTGTGGGCGGAACACCCCAGTATCTGATGCAGATTGACGATACCCTTTCCATCGAAGAAAATATAAAAAACACGCACCTGAATCCGTCGTCGTTTATATTTGAAGAACCAAATAACCTCTTAAAGCAAGAGGTGCGTGAACCTGCTATTTATAATGCGGTGATTACTGCTATTGCCACCGGCTCGTCCAAAATGAACGAAATATCGAATAAAATAGACGAAGACACAAGCGTGTGTGCTACCTATATCAGAAATCTGATTACGCTCGGTATTGTTAAAAAAGAATCGCCTTATGGCGAAAAGTCCACTCGCAAGACGATCTACTCTATCGAGGATAATATGTTCCGCTTTTGGTATCGCTTTGTGCCGGAAAACATCTCCGTTATTTCAAGAGGCGCTGTCGATTTGGCATATAACCGCATCGCTCCCGAACTTTCCTCTTATATGGGCGGCGTTTTCGAGGATATTTGCAAACAGTATCTTTGGAAACTACTTCTTGAGGGCAAGTGTGCGGTGAATTTCACCGATCTTGGTCGTTGGTGGGGAGCAAACCCTAAAACGAAATCTCAAGAAGAAATCGACATTATGGGAGCGGATAAAGACACCGTCCTTTTGGCCGAGTGCAAATGGACAAACGAAAAGGTTGACCTTGGCGTGCTGGAAACACTTGTTGAGCGCAGCACCCTGTTCAGTTACAAGAAGACGCATTTTTATCTTTTTGCAAAAACAGGCTTTACCAAAGGCTGTATTGACAGAGCAAACGAAATGGGTAACGTAACCCTCGTTATCTATGAGGATATATTGAAGGCGTAAAGAGCTATTCTACAAGTATATTTTTCTCAAGCAACAGTTCGTTGGCATCAAGAGGGCGAAATTTGTCGGTGGTTGAGGGGAAATAAACCTGAACAGGAGCAAAAAGAAAGAGACAGTCCTGCAGAGAATTCAGACTTAGAAAAAGCTCGAATTCTCTGGGATTGTCTCTTTCTTGTATGTCTTGACTACGTCATATAGTCACTTGAATTACTGCTACGCCAAAAGTTCCCTCAAGGCGGCGCACAGAAGGGCGTCGTCCTCCCGGTTGCGGACGGCGACGCGCACGTACTGTCGGTCTCCGGGGAGCTTGGAGGAGAGATCCTTGATAAACAGGTTGTAGCGGTTTAACAGCAGTTCCGTGAGCTGCCGGGAGGTCATGCCCGTGATCTCCGCCATAAGGTAGTCCGCCTGGGAGGGGATGACCCGGATGCCGGGGATTTTCGCCAGCTCATTGGCGAACCATTCCCGTTCTTCCTTCAGCCGGACCAGGGATGCGGCGTAGTCCTTGCGGTATTTTTCCTCAATCTGGAGGTAGAACTCCGCCAGGGAGTTGATATTCCAGATGGAAACCTCTTTTTTGATTTCCGCAATCAGATCACGGTCCCCGCTGGCGGCGATGCCGAGGCGCAGGCCGGGAACGCCGTAGGACTTGGAGATGCTCTTGATCACGATCAGGTGCGGATTGGCGTCTAAGAGCTCCTCACAGAGGATGGTGGCGTTTTCCTCAGATGCGAAATCCACAAAGGATTCGTCCACAATCAGCCGGATTCCCGCCGATTTTGTCCACTGGATCAGCCGGAGAATATCTGCTCTGGGGATGTAGTTTCCAGTGGGGTTGTCCGGGTTTATAATTACCAGATGTTTGATGCCCTTGTCTTCAAAGAAACGGATGATGTCTTTGGCCCCGTACCGGAAGTCCGGGTGCTGGGTCTGGAAGACCACCAGGTCCTCCGCCCGGTAGCGGTTGGAATATTCCTCGAAGGTGGGGCGGATGACGCCCATTTTTCCGTCCGTCTGCTCCAGAATGACTTTGATCAGCTCCGCGGCGCCATTTCCGGGGACGATTTGATCCTGGCGCAGGCCGAAGTTTCTGGCGGCCAGGAGGGAATTTACGTACATTCCCGACGGGTACTGGCATACCAGGCTGTCAAAATTGGCCTTCATCTCGTCCAGCATTTTCCGGGGCGGGTAGTAGCAGTTGATCAGATAGCAGAAATCCACCATTTTCGGATAGCGCCAGTAGCCGCCGTACCGTCTCTGAATCAGGGGCAGACGGGCATTGTCCTCCGCAAAGAGGGATTCGGCGATGTCCAGATCCTGAATGTCGTCGATCTCATACCACTTCTGGCTGTCGTCCAGGCGCTTGGCTTTGATGCCGGGATGGTCCAGCATGACGATCACCTTTAACACCTGCTCATAGTATTCGTTGTTCCCCAGAGCCTTGGTGTAGGCTTCTAAGAAGGGGACGTAGTGGGTGACGGAAAAATCTTTGCTGAATTTATATAAGTTCACGGTTTTATAATAGTCGGCTGTGTCGGTGAAGGAGAACTTGCTCCCGGGGATCATGGCCTCGATGTCGTCGTTTTCCGACAGTTTCACGCAGGTGCCGTCCATCCAGGACTCGTATTTTGCCACCAGGGCCAGGCTTTCCCGCGGATCCTCCACCAGGCAGCGGATCACGGAATCCTCAAAAATGATGTCGGACTCTAAAAGCAGGGTGTCTTCCGCCGTCAGGTATTCGCTGGCCAGGGCCAGGGAGTAAATGTTGTTGGTCTTATCGTAAATGGGGTTGTCGATGAAACAGATGGGGGTCTTTACGTCCAGGGACGCGATGTGATCTCGCAGTTTCTGCCCCTCGTATCCAGTCACAATGACGATTCTGGAAAGGTTCAGACCGTCTAACTGCCCCAGAGTGCGGTTGATGAGGGGGACGCCGTTTACCTTTACCATACATTTGGTGTTGTTCTGGGTGAGCTGCTTTAAGCGTTTGCCCATGCCCGCGGCTAAGATGATTGCTTGCATTGCTTGGTTCTCCTTTATGGGAATACTTTATGAAAATACGGTTTTTGTGGAAAATACGGTCTTTATGGAAATAATGGGATCGTCGCGTCCGTTTATGAAAATCCCGATCCCGGCGGATAGCGCCGGTCCATGCCCCCCAGCGGTTTGCCGGTTTCTCCCAACACGTCCAGGTAAATCCGCCTGCGGTAGCGCCGTTCCGCCCTGCGGCTGCCGGTGAGCAGGAGGACGGAGTCGATGACGATGTGGGCCCAGTGGTTCAGACGGATGTAGGCCATATAGACGGCAGGGGCAGAGGAATAGGTGCGCCCGATGTCTATAGCGTTGCGGAACCCGTAGAAATTTTTCCAGCAGGTGACCGGTGCTTTGGAGGGCGGCGTGGTCTTGTGGTTTAATTCCGCCCGGCAGACGTTTAAAATCCGAGACCGTTTCCGGAAACGAAGGCAGTATTCCGTGTCGTCAAACCAGATGAAATAGTCTGCTCTCGGAAGGCCGATTTCCCGGATCAGCCCGCAGTTTAGCACCAGCCCGCAGAAGGTGCTCACATCGTAGAGAAACGTCTCGTCCCGGTAAGTCTCCTCCGGCACGGGAGCATAGGTCATCAGGCACCGGTTTTTCAGGATACGCCGGTGAGAGGTGTCGATGGCCCCCGCCGTCCGCACCGTCCCGGAGTAGGCCAGGTACGAATGGGAGCCGATGGCCTTTTCGATTTCTTCCATATAGGTGGGGGCGATTATGGCGTCGTCGTCGATGATCAACACCCAGTCGCAGTCCCCCGCGGATAGTACCTCAAGCCCCTTGGAAAAGCCGCCGGCCCCGCCGATGTTTTCCGGCAGGTGCAGGACGGAGAGGGCGGGTTTTTCCAGGCTGTCTAAATATTCCCCGGTGCCGTCGGTGCTGTGGTTGTCCACCACCAGGACGCGGTGGAAGGGCACAGTCTGGGAAAAGGCGCATTCCAGGCATTCCTTTAGCAGGGACAGACGGTTGTAGGTCACGATAATTGCTCCGAATTTCACGGCAGTTCCTCCTGATTTTGTCTATCCAGATTATAAGCGATTTGAATTTAGATGTCAAACGGGACGGCGGGAGCGGATGGATCGGGACGGCGGAAACGAGGGAACTGAGATGGCGGGAGCGAAAGAACCGGAACGGCGGAAACGAAAGACCCTCGGACGCCGCCGAAGGGGCGTGCTTCCCGTTGCGCCCGGGTATGAATTATGATAAAATCGACGTTGACAAAATGAAGGAAAATAAAGAAACGGGAGACAGAGATGTTTGCCAGAAAGAAACGAAACGAAACCGGCGTGGAAACGCCCAGCATACGGGAAAATTACACATACAACCTGATCTACCAGGTGCTGACGCTGCTGACCCCCTTTGTGACGACGCCCTACATCGCCAGGGTGCTGGGGAGCGAGGGCGTGGGAATCCAGAGCTATACGGCCTCGGTGGTGCAGTATTTCTCCATTCTGGCGGCCCTGGGGACGGCCTCCTACGGACAGCGGGAGATCGCCAGGCACCGGGATAGCAGGGAGGAGAGAAGTCAGGTATTCTGGGAGATCGAGCTGCTCTGCGCATCGACCACGGCCCTGTGCCTGGTGGTGTGGATGGGCGTGATCGCCTTTTCCAGGGAATACGCGCCCTACTACGGGGCCCTGACCATGACCCTCGCGGCAGTGGCCTTTGACGTCTCCTGGTTTTTCGGGGGGATGGAGCAGTACCGGCTGATCGTGATCCGCAACACGGCGATCAAGCTGGCGGGGATCGCCCTCATGTTCCTGTTTGTAAAGGACAGCGGCGACCTGCTTTTGTACATCGCCCTGCTGGCGGCCACCGGGCTTTTGGGAAATATTTCCATGTGGGGATACCTGCGGAAATTTGTAAGCCCCGTTTCCCTCTCGAAACTGCGGGTGCGCAGGCACTTAAAGGAAGTGGTGGTGTATTTTATCCCCACCATCGCCACGTCGGTGTACACCATTCTGGACAAGACCATGATCGGCTGGTTTTCCGGCAGCAGCAAGTCCCAGAACGGGTACTATGAGTACGCTACCGGCTTTGTCAATATGGCAAAGATCCTGATCATTTCCTTCAACGCGGTGATGTCCGCCAGAATGTCCTATCTGTTTGCCAGGGACAGGGGAGAGGAAATCCGGGAGCGGATCGGCGGATCCGTGGATTTTGTGCTCCTTTTGGGACTGCCCATCACCTTCGGGCTGGCGGGAATCGCGGACAAGTTTGTGCCCTGGTTTCTGGGAGATCAGTACGGGCCGGTGGCCTGGCTTTTAAAGCTGTGCAGCCCGCTGGTGCTCATTGTGGGGTTCAGCGACTGCATGGGGAGCCAGATTCTCACCCCCAGCGGGCAGCGGGCCAGGAGCGCGAAGGTGATCGTAGCCGGTGCCTGCGTCAACGCCTGCCTGAACCTGGTGCTGATCCCCCATTTCCAGGCCGCCGGGGCCGCCGCCGCGTCCATTTTGGCGGAAACGCTGATCACCGGCCTCTATTTCCGGCTCTGCCGGGGCTATATCCGCCCGGCGATGCTGGTCCGTTACGGCTGGAAACGGCTGGCGGCTGCCGTGGTGATGTTGGGGGCGGTGTTGGCGTTGGGAAATTGGATGGGCGTCGGGCCGCTCACCACCTTCGCCCAGATCGGCGCCGGCGGGCTGGTGTATTTCGCGGTGCTGCTTTTGCTGCGGGACGGGACGGTTCTGGGACAGCTGCGGATGGCAGTGATCAAATTTATGGGATATGGTGGTTGATATGGAGGAGAGAGAGTTTTACCGGGAGGAAGTGCGCTGCGGCTACACTGTGACGGAGAAAATGAAGAAGGTGTGGGCGGTGCAGCTGGCCATGCTGGACGAGGTGGAGCGGATTTGCGGGAAATACGGCCTAAAGTATTTCGCCGACAGCGGCACCCTCATCGGGGCCGTCCGGGATCGGGGCTATATCCCCTGGGACGATGACATCGACCTGGTGATGCTGAGGGAGGACTATGACCGGTTTATGAGCGTGGCTCCTGCGGAGCTGAAAGAAGGGCTGGTGCTCCAGACGGCTTACACGGAAAAAAATTACCTGCGGGGCCACGCCCAGATCCGGGACAGCCGGACGACGGGGTTTAACAGCGAGGACGAAAAGGCCGGGTACAACTGCGGGATTTTCATAGACATTTTCCCCCTGGACGGAATGCCGGACGGGAAACTGGCGGCGAGATGGTGGGCGTTCCAGGTGAAATTTGCCTGGACAGTGCTCTACACCTGGTACCGCTATGACTATTATGAGAATAAAACGGCTGCCGGGCGGCTGATCTACGGAATCGGGAGAATGTTAAACATCCCCATGAAACGGGCGTACCGCGGCTATGAGCGCCTGTGCAGCCGGTATTCCGGAAAGGCCACCAGGCGGGTCTGTGATACGGTGTTTATCCGCCAGTTGGAGAAGAATACATGGGAACGGAACTGGTTTGACCGGGCGGTGTACCTGCCCTTTGAAAACAGGAGGATCCCGGCGCCGGAGGGCTACGACGGCAGGCTGCGGGCGGAATACGGGGACTACATGAAACCGGCCCAGGCGCCCACGCTCCACGGCGGGCTGGTGTTGGAGCCGGAGATCGGGTATGAGGAGTATTTCGCCCGGAAAAAGGGGCAGAGGTAATACTTGATAGGGAGAAGGACGGGAATGAAGAAGGGCACAGCCGGCTTGGACGGAGGCTCAAAAGGAAGTAAATGAAATTTCCCGGCAGAACCGGCGTGGTGAAAATCACGCCGGTTTTTCTGTACTTGCAGGCAGTTCCGGTTTTTGAAACGGAATCCGAATCTTGCCCACATAACTAAAGGAAATCTCAATCGTCATATATTTTTTTCCGTCGATTTTCTCCGGGCTATGTATGGCGATTTTTTCAATCAGTTCGTTGACTGTCGCGGCGTCGAGCTCCTGTATATCGGAATACCGTTCTGCGAACTGTAAGAAACGCCCTACATCAAAAAACGGTTCGGTTTCCGCCGCGATTTCCCACTCCAACGTCCCGGAAAGCTGCCGGATTTCTGCCTGCTCTGTCTCATATTTTCAAATATTGTCCGGTCAAACTGTTTCCATTTTCAGCAATCTCCTCCGGCGTACCGGCAGCAACAATCTGCCCGCCGGATTTCCCGCCGCCCGGTCCCATATCAATGACATAATCGGCATTGGAAATCATATCAAGGTCATGCTCAATCACAATCACCGTTGCGCCATGGTCAATCAGATTTTGAAACACCTGAATCAGCACCCGCGTGTCCAGGGGATGCAGGCCGATGGTGGGTTCATCAAAGATAAAAACAGCGTCCTCCTGGGATTTTCCCATTTCGGAGGCAATCTTTAGCCGCTGCGCCTCCCCGCCTGATAAAGCGGGGGTGGCCTCCCCTAGCGTAAGATAGCCAAGCCCTAAATCATAAAGCACCTGCAACCGTTCCCGCACTTTTTTGACGCCGGACATCTGATCCAGCGCCTGCTTTACCGTACAGGACATCAGCTCCGGCAGAGAAATTCCATGACCGGCGTCCGCTTTCTTTGGCCGATAGCGGATTTTCTCCGCCTCTTTTGCATAGCGGGTACCGCCGCAGTCCGGGCAGACGATTTCTACATCAGGAAGAAACTGAATATCCATCGTAATCTGCCCTGTGCCGTCACAGGTGGGACAATGCAGGGAGCCGGTGTTATAGGAAAAATCTCCGGCCTTATACCCAAGCTCTTTTGCTGCCGGAGCAGCGGCAAAAATACGGCGCAGATCATCCAAAACACCGCTGTAAGTGGCAACGGTGGAGCGGATATTGGTTCCAATTGGGCTTGCGTCAATCACATTGACACGCCGGATTCCATCCGCTTGAAGTTCTCTGATATGTTTAGGAAACGCCTCTCCATTGATTCTGGCTTGCAGCGCAGGGACAAGGCTTTCTAAAACAAGGGTGGTCTTACCGGAGCCGGATACGCCGGTAACGGCAATCAGCCGCCCCTTTGGAATTTTCAGGTCAAGTGCGTGGACGGTATGCAGCGGATTTGTAGCAAGTGAGATCGTTCCGTTTTCAAAAATCCTGGATTTCTCCGTCCTTTGCCGGACAGCTGCCCGTTCTTCTCCGGAAAGGAATTTCCCGATCAAAGATTGAGGATTCTGCATGGTTTCATCAATCGTTCCCGTTGATATGACATTTCCGCCATATTCGCCAGCACCGGCTCCCATTTCAATCAGCCAGTCTGCGGCCTTTAATACCCGAATGTCGTGATCCACAAGGACAACCGAATTTCCATGAGCAATCAAATCCTGAATCACAGCCAGAAGGCCGTCCACATTGGACGGGTGCAGGCCAATGGAAGGCTCGTCCAAAACATACAGAACGCCCGTTGTCTGATTCCTTACGGCCCTGGCAAGCTGTACCCGCTGACGCTCTCCCGTGGAAAGCGTGGAGCTGGTTCGATCCAGGGTCAGATAGCCAAGTCCCAGGTCAAGCAGCCTCCTTGCCGTATTCAAAAACTGGGCGGTAATGCTGCGGGCCATTTCACGGAGGATCTCCGGCATGGCGTCCGGGATTCCCTGTACCCATTTCACAAGGTCATCTAAGGTCATGGCACAGGCAGAAGGTAAATCAATGCCGCAGAGAAGTGTGGCGCGGGCCTGCTGGTTTAAGCGGGTTCCCATACACTCCGGGCAAATATCCTGCTTCAAAAATTTCTCCACCCGTTTCATGCCCTTTTCATCTTTGACTTTTGAAAGGGCATTTTCCACTGTGTAGACGGCATTGAAATAGGTAAAGTCCATTTCACCCGCCTGATTGCTGCTTTTGGCTTTATAGAGGATGTGCTTTTTTTCTGCCGGGCCGTGAAAGACAATCTCCCGTTCTTCCGGCGTCAGCTCGGAAAAAGGAACGTCGGTACGCACGCCCATTGCCCGGCACACATCCGTCATCAAAGACCACATCAGCGAGTTCCAGGGGGCTACCGCGCCTTCGTCGATGGAGAGGGATTCGTCCGGCACCAGCGTGGATTCATCCACCGCCTGTACGATACCCGTTCCGGTGCAGCGGGGACAGGCCCCATCGCTGTTAAAGGAAAAACTCTCCGCGCTGGGTGGCGGAAAGACTGCCCCGCAAACCGGGCAGATAATGTCCTTTCCTCTTGCCACATCAGCGGTAGGCTCCACATAATGTCCGTTGGGACAGCGGTGACTTCCCAGCCGGGAATACATCAGCCGCAGACTGTTCAACAGTTCCGTGGAAGTGCCGAAAGTGCTGCGTACTCCCGGTACAGCGGGCCGCTGGTGCAGGGCAAGGGCGGCGGGAATATTTTCAATGCTGTCGATCTTTGCCTCCGCAGCCTGCGTCATACGTCTGCGGGTATAGGCGGATAAGGCTTCCAGATAACGGCGGGACCCCTCCGCATACAGAACGCCCAACGCAAGAGAAGATTTGCCGGAACCGGACACACCGGCAATAGCCACCAGCTTTCCAAGGGGAATATTGATGTCTATATTTTTGAGGTTGTGGACATGAGCGCCCCGTACCACAATGGAAGACGGGCTGCCATGACCGTTCAAATCCTTATCCACACTTCTCACCTCCGGCTCCTTCCTGCAATTCAGAGAGTACCCGATCAATGCTCTCGTTGATACAGATTGATTTATGACGGATTTCCCTGGGAGCGGCCGCCTGCCCGAAATTGATACAGGCATAAACAGCCCTCGGCCACTGATAGGTCATCTGCCAAAATGGATATTTGATAATTCCAGGGGTGTTCATTCCCACCCCGATTTCCAGAAACAAAACCTTGCCTGCAGCATGGGATTGCAAAAACTTCGCATACCGGTCCGCCGCTCTGTGCCACCCTTCATCCTGCACAAAGGTATCATCACCCCGGAGGTTCATGGTCATGGGTCTGCCGCAGACCGGACAGTGCGGAACCAACTCCCCAGGAATCGTCTGTTTCCAGTTGGATTGCTCCGTGATCTGATAGCCGTCCCCGTATTTTTCCAGGAATCCCTGGGCCACCAGCATTTTCATCACAGTGTCCCGATTGTCGTATGTTTTTTGGTGGCATGGTTTGGAACACTGAAAAAGTCCATAATCGCCCTGTGTGTAGAAAAGCCTGGATTTATCAAAACCGGCCCGTTGAAAGCAGTGGTCTACATTGGTCGTTAGGACAAAATAATCCTTTCCCTGTAACATACGCAGCAGCTCTTGATAAACCGGGACAGGAGGCATCACGTAACGGTTGATATAAATAAGGCGGCTGAAATACCCCCAATATTCCTCCAATGTTCCAAACGGGAAAAACACGCCGGAATACATATCGTGAAAGCCATAGGTCTGTTCAAAGTCTGAAAACCAGGTTTTGAACCGCTGGCCGCCATAGGTAAATCCCGCCGCTGAAGAAAAACCGGAACCTGCCCCTACGATCACCGCGTCTGCCATCTGGATTTGCTTTTTTAAGTCTGCGATCTCACGCCTCATAATGGAATCCCTCTCGATTATACGGCTTTCCAAGGGTAAACCAACGGCCAAGCCGCTCGCCAATGACAAAATAATCATTGCTGAAATTGTCCCAGCAGACGGGATGGAGCTTATCAAAATCAAGGGTTTTTCCGTTGTCCTTCAAAACGCGCTGGTCAATGGAAACATTTTTGACGGTTCCCAGGATTCGCAGAGAGATATCGTCCTCCTCCGGGTCGATCCGCAAAAGCTCACATTCCATCGTGACAGGCAGTTCTTCAAAATACGGCGCGTCCACAAGTTCGCTTTTTACCGGGGTAAGCCCTGTGCGCTGAACCTTATCCGGGCATTTCTTCCCGGAAACCGTACCCAGATAATCGCATTGCGCCAAAGTCTCCTGCGTCACGCAGGAAACGGTGAAAGCCTTTCGTGTTTTGATATTGCCGGTGGTTTTCCTCACCTTGTAAAGATTCAGCTCCACCACTTCCCAGGTTGCGGTCACGCCCCAGGTCGCCACCATCGCGTTGGGTGTGCCATCATCGTTATACGTTCCAATTAAAAGCATAGGGGTAGGGGTAATGCCTGCCCGCTGTCCTAAATTGATTCTTCCCATATCTATTCCTCCTGCTATCCTGCATTGTCTTACCGGTTTACAATGATCGCGTCGATAATGCCATAATACTTTGCATCTTCTGCGGTCATAAAATGATCTCTTTCACAATCCTTTTCAATTTCTTCCACGGAATGTCCTGTGTTCTCGGAAAGGATTTGGAAAATACGGTTTTTCATGGACTGTAAATGGTCTGATACGATTTTTATATCCGTTGCCTGCCCCTGAACGCCGCTCCCGCCAATTATGGGTTGGTGAATCATAATTTCGGCATTTTCCAAAGCCAGTCTCTTTCCCTGTGTGCCGCCTGACAGCAGCAGAGCGGCTATGCTTGCGGCCTGCCCTACGCAGATTGTGGAAACATCGCATTTAACGTAGTGCATGGTATCATAAATTGCCAGTCCAGCGGAAATTGCCCCTCCTGGACTATTGATGTAAAGCTGAATATCCTTGTCAGGGTTTTGAGCTTCTAAATAGAGCATTTGGGCCACAACCAGATTGGAGACAAGATCATTGATTTCTTCTCCCAAAAAGATAATTCTGTCTGACAATAAATGAGAGAAGATGTCCTGCATTTGCTCCCCACGCTCGTTCTTTTTGATAACGTTTGGGACAAAGCCTATATTTTTCTCCACCTTACCACCGCCTCTCTATCTATAAAGGGTGAGATACCCTCTCATGTATCAGTCAATAAAAACTACTGTTCTAAAAAAGAAAGCGGCATCCACCTGTTTCCTGCAGAGGTGGATACCGCCTGACACATTACTTTTCCTGTGCGGGAGCTACCTTTGCATAACCGTCCCATGCAAACAGGGCCTCTTTGCTGTCGTCCGCAAGCATTTTGTCAATCTTGCAGAGATACAGGTTGTGGTCGCCAGCCGTCACCGTCTGCTCCAGCGTGACAGCAAATGCGATCCGGCAATCCTCCGGGAAAGAAATGTCATTTCCGTCCATCGTCTGAAGGGCAATCGGATGTTCTTCCAGCTTGTTTTTGCCGCCGCCGTTAGCGGAACCGTAGGCCATCACCGCGTCTTTAATACTGGTGCCGGGAGCTGCCAGAACAGCCTTGCCGGTACGCATAATATTGACGCTACTGTTGGCAGTGGGCCGCATAGCAAAGGCCAGCATAGGCGGATTGAAGGACGCATACATGAAGAAAGACACAGGGGCCATATTCAAAGAGCCGTCCTCCTTCTTTGTGCAGACCAGCATGAGCGGGTCGGGAGAGGTGATTGCTGTCGCCTGTCCAATATTGATTTCTTTCATGGAAACCTTCCTTTCTGTATTGTTTTTCAAGATCGTCTGCCTTGACTTTTCTTGATATACTAATTATACTATGTCTATAAAACGGTTCAAGTACGCAGATTATTCTGCCTTAGTATGGTACGCCGTACCATAGAAAGAAAAGGGTTGGATATGGGAAACGAGATGACTTATAAAGAGTATATGGAAAAGGTGAAACAGGGAATTTTAACTGACGCAGGAAACTGCCCTGTAACGCCTCTTTTGCTGATGTTGCAAGGTAAATGGAAATTTCAAATCATTTATGAGTTGTGTATCAAAGACCCCATTCGTTTCGGGGAATTGAAAAAAGCGATTGATGGAATTACGAACACCATGCTTACAACTTCTCTGCGGGAGCTAGAAAAAGATGGTTTGGTTTCCCGTGTTCAGTTCAATGAGATACCGCCCCATGTGGAGTATTCGCTGACAGAAAAGGGCAAGGCACTTCTCCCGATTTTTTATGAGATAACGAAGTGGGGATTTAAGTACATTCCGTGAGACAAAAGCGGCAAGAAATGCAATCTTCCGTAAAATTGCGTATTTTAGGCTGTGAGCCGTTTCTGGTATTCCTGCCTGAAATGCTTGCCGGTGACGATCTCCGCTCCGTTTCGGTCCACGCAGGACAGACATCCACCGGACGTCTTGCGCCCTCTAAGACCATCGCCTGCGGCGGATGGCTGCGCGTTCTGTAAACACTGAGAAATGAATCAATTAACTGCATCAAAAAAACTCTATGCGAAAGCGCTCGTACTCGCATAGAGTTTTTTAGGTTCCGTTTATCTGGCACAACTCATAATTTTGTAATGTTTCCTTATGAGAGACTGCCTTTTAGCCGTGCCCTTATCTGTTTTGGCTTTATTTCTCCCCTTCCTCCAAATACCTCCCCGCGTCCCGGAAGAAACTGGCGATGATCAGCACGATCACAAACCCGATGGGGAAGGCGGCGATAATGGACACCGTCTGCAGGTTTGCCATGGAGCTGTCGGAGAAAATCAGGGCCACCGGCAGCAGCATGAGCAGCAGGGACCAGAACAGCTTTACCCGCCGGTCCGGCTCCTCCTCGCCGTCCAGCTTTTTGTAGGAGTAGGCGGAGGCCACCACCGCCAGGGCGTCGAAGGACGTGGCGTAGAAGGTGATCATGGTCAGGGCCAGCAAAATCAGCACGAAGGCCGGGAACGGCAGGGTCTCCAGGATGGCCAGAATGGACTGGTACAGATCCCCGGAGGCGGCGTACTGGGCTAATATGTTCAGTTTTCCCTTCATTTCCAGGGCCAGGCCGTAGTTTCCCAGCACGATGAAGGAAGTAAAGGTGCCGGCCAGCCCCCAGAAATACCCGCCGAGGATGGTCTGGCGGATGGTCCGCCCTTTACTGATGGAGCCGATGAAAAACGGGGCAGCCACGCACCACACCATCCAGTAGGCCCAGTAGAAAATAGTCCAGTTCTGGGGGAAGGACGAGGTGCGCAGGGCGTCCGTCCAGGTGGACATGGTTAAGAAGTTCTGGGCCAGGGAGCCGAGGGCGGAAAAGCCCGTTTCCACAATGTATTTGGCCTCGCCGCCGCCTAAGAACACATAGAGCAGCAGGATGAAAAACAGGTAAACGCAGGAGGCCGCCAGTTTTGCGATTCCGTGCATCCCGAAGTAAATGGCCGTGGTGTAGGTGATACAGGTCACCAGCAGGATGACCACTGTCAGCAGGTTGCTCTGAGGAATGTGGAGCACGTGGCTGATGGCCAGGGAGAGCAGGGGAGTCGCCAGGGAAAAGGTGGTGGCTGTCCCGGCTAACAGGGCAAACAGCGCCAGCAGGTCAATGAGGCGTCCGGCCAGCCCGTCGGTGTGAGCGCCTAAAATAGGACGGCAGGCCTCGGAGTATTTCTGACGGTTTCGCTTCCGCACGTGGAGCATGAACCCGAAGGCCACTGCCAGGGTCACGTAAAAGCTCCAGGGAATGGGCCCCCAGTGAAACAAAGGAAACACAGATGCCCAGTCCTGGGCACCGCCCAGCTCCTCAATGTGAGGCTCGGAGGCGTAGAGCATCCACTCGCAGAGGGAGTAAAACAGGATGTCAGCCGCCAGCCCGGAGGTAAACATCATGGAACCCCATTTAAAATTGGAGTAGAGGGGCTTTTCTAAATTTCCCAGGCGGATGGCGCCGTATTTGGAAAAGGCGATATAAAGGGAGCAGAAAAACACTCCCAGGCCAATCATCAGATAGTAGACCCCAAAGGTGTCCCCCAGGAAGAACCGGATGGATTCCAGGGTGCGGGATGACGCCTCCGGTGTGATTAAAAACAGGGCGCACAGCAGCAGCACGCAGGCGAAAGGAATCAGCGTGGCTGGCCAGTCCAGACGTTTTG
>OLRK01001709.1_pt1 | contig 16727 bp, 17 predicted proteins | sample 1672911 | NCBI WGS metagenome assembly OLRK01 (sample SAMEA3136736, study PRJEB25190) | human gut metagenome | biome: human gut; feature: human-associated habitat; material: faeces | place: Austria | collected 2013 | reverse complement strand
GCGATCGGAGCCTGCACAAGGAGCCGCCGCTTTAATTGTGCGGTGTTGCCTTAAGAACCGGAGAACCATTTTCGGATCTTCTCGAGGAAACCCGGATGCGGCGCAGGCTGTGCGGCCTGCTTGCGGGCGTTCTCAATGGCCTGCTGCATAAGCAGATCCTGTGCGCAGATGGGGTCCTGCACAGCAGGCTTTTTGCAGTAGGTGCCATCCGGCTGCAGAACACGCGCCTTGACAGTATCGTGCTGCATGGCATAGAGAATATCATGCAGGCGGGTACGGACGGCAGGATCGTCAATCGGACAGGCAATTTCAACGCGGCGTTCGGTGTTGCGCGTCATCAGATCGGCGGAGGAGATATACATTTTTTCTTCGTCACCGCGGCCGAACACATAAATGCGGGAATGCTCAAGAAAACGTCCGACAATGCTCGTCACTGTGATGTTCTCGGTGTGGCCCGGCACACCGGGCAGCAGGCAGCAGATGCCGCGCACGATCATCTCGACTGTGACGCCTGCGCAGGATGCCTCCCGCAGCTTGGCGATTACATCGATATCGGTCAGCGAATTGAACTTGAGCAGGATGTAGCCGTCCTTGCCTTTGGCAATCTGCTCGTCCATCAGCGCCAGAATGTTGTTTTTCAGGCTGGTCGGCGCGACGAACAGGCGGCTGTAGCGTCCGGACAGGTTGCCGAGCGCCATGTTGTTGAAGAACGCGCCTGCGTCCTGACCGATGCGTTCATCCGCCGTGATGAGCGACACGTCTGTGTACTGCTTGGCGGTTTTCTCGTTGTAGTTGCCTGTGCCGACTTGCGTAATATGGCGGACGGCTCCGCGTTCTCTGCGGGTGATCAGGCAGATTTTGGAGTGCACCTTGTAATCCTCAAAGCCGTAAATGATCTTGCAGCCGGCTTCTTCCATGCGTTCGGACCAGTCGATGTTGTTCTGCTCGTCAAAGCGCGCGCGCAGCTCGATGAGTGCGGTAACGTCCTTGCCGTTTTCGGCGGCAGCACACAGGTATTCGACCAGCTTTGCCTTGCTTGCCAGCCGGTAAATCGTGATGCGGATCGCCAGTACAGCCGGGTCGTTTGCCGCCTCACGAATCATCTGCAGGAACGGCTCCATGCTCTCATACGGATAGGACAGCAGAATATCCCGCTGCAGAGCAGCCTTGAGCAGACTCTGACCGGCAGACAGCATAGCCGGCTGCTGCGGCGTGAAGGGCGCGTCGCTGAGAAACGCACGCTTTTTTTCCGGCAGGTGTTCGCCGAGCGAGAACGCATACCCGAGCTTGAGCGGTGCTGTGCGCGACAGGAAAATCTGTGCATCGCTGACCTCAAAGCGGCTGCGGAAGTACTCTTTGAAGTGGTCGCTGATGGGACGGCTGATCTCCACGCGCACGACAGCCATGCGGCGGCGCTGCCGCAGCAGCTTTTCCATCTTTTTGCGAAAATCTCCGCCTTCTACGCCGAAGGTCTCATCATCCACCTGAATATCTGCATTGCGGGTAACGCAGAGCACGGTCTTTTCAAGTACATCGTACATTTCGAACACATGGTCAGCGTAGGCGAGCAGAATATCCTCGGTGAGAATATAGCGCGACGGTGTCTCCGGCAGGAACACAACCGGCGGCAGCGATGCGGGCACGGGCAGCAGACCGAGCCGTTCGGTCTTTTTGTGGCTGAGCAGCGCGGCAATATGCAGCACCTTGCCCTCAAGGTGCGGGAACGGATGGTGCGAGTCCACAATCTGCGGCGAGAGAACCGGCGCAATGATATCCTTGAAATACCGCTTGATGTATTTCTGTTCGTCCGGCGCAAGCGAATCCATTGTCAGTCGGCGCAGACCGATCGCACTTAGTTTGCTGTCCACATCGGAGAACGCTGCGTCACGACGTGCATAGAGCGGCTCAACCGCCTTGTAGATCAGATGCAGCTGCTCTTTGGCGGTCAGACCGGATTTGCTGTCGGTATGCTCCTTGTCCACGGCGGCCATGTCGCACAGGCTGCCGACGCGGATCATGAAGAACTCATCTAGATTACTGGTAAAGATTGCGAGGAATTTGAAGCGCTCGAGCAGAGGCACGTTCTCATCCTCCGCCTCGGCGAGCACGCGGGCGTTGAACTGCAGCCACGAAAGCTCACGGTTTTGGGTGTAGCCCTGCTCCCAAATCTTCTGTGTCATATCATATCCCCCTTCGTGCTGGCATACGCCGTCATTTTATAGTTACTATTATACTGCGCTTTTGTAAAGGAACAATGTGTTTCATGTAAAATGTATAAAAAGTTTCTTTCGTCCGCAGGTCTTGCGGGAAATGAAAAGCTCTGTTATACTGGATATAAAATAAGAAGAAAGAGGGAGAAAATCAGATATGATCAACATCTGGCATGACATTGATCCGAGTCGCGTAACGCCGGAGAGCTTTACGGCAGTCATTGAAATTCCGGCAGGCAGCAAGAAAAAGTATGAGCTGGACAAGCAGACCGGTCTGCTGCGGCTGGATCGTATTCTGTATACTTCAACGCATTATCCGGCAAATTACGGCTTTATTCCGCGCACTTATGCGGGTGACGGCGATCCGCTGGATGTGCTCGTGCTGTGCAGTGAAACGCTTGACCCGATGGTCGAGGTGGATTGCTATCCGATCGGCGTGATCCGCATGATTGATGATGATGAGATCGACGATAAGATCATCGCCATTCCGTTCGAGGATCCGAACTGGAACTATTATCATGATATCGACCAGCTGCCGCCGCATCACGGCAACGAGATCGCGCATTTCTTCGAGATTTACAAGAGTCTGGAGCACAAGTACACCGCAACGTCGGACGCGCTGACGCGCTCGGTAGCGGTCAAGGTGATCAAGGAATGTATCGAGCGATATGAGGTTCATTACTGCGGCAAGTGTCCGAGTAAGGAGTATGAGTCGGAGAAAAAGCGCCTCAAGGAAGAAAAGAAGGAAGCCAAGGAGAAGGAAAAGCTCATTAAGGATATCCGCAAAGGCTAAGTACATAGAGCCGAGGACAGCTTTCGCATCAACGAGCGGCGTGACACGGGTCTTTCCGAGGAGCTTCTCTTGCTCTTTGGGCGAAACCGTGCGTTTGATGCGGCACCCGTTATATGAAAAAACACAGCCATCCAAATGGATGGCTGTGTTTTTTTGGAGCAGGGTACGGGAATCGAACCCGCCTCTGTGGCTTGGGAAGCGACCGTTCTACCGATGAACTAACCCTGCAGACAACAGTATTATTGTAAAGGTCTGACGGACTTTTGTCAAGTGTCCGGACGGGGAATCCGTGGTGTTTTCACTGCCCAAACCGGAAAAAAGACCGCTGTACAATCATACAGCGGTCTTTCTATTGTTTATCTTACTTGCGGGTCTGGGAGAAATCGCGGCAAGCCGTGCTGCCTCTCCAGGAGTAGCCGGGGTTCTGCATAAACATGGATTCAGCGATCATACCGAGCGTACGGATGTAATTCTTCTTAGTCATGATAATGAGCCTCCTTTAATCCGTCTTCTGACGGTGCTGCTAACATTTTTTCTGTTCTTTCTGATTACGATATTATTATAGCGCATTTCAGAAAAAACGCAATACGCAATTTCGTTATATTGCATTAAAACCATGAAAAGAATTTGTATAATATCCACAAGAGAAAAGGCGTATGTCTCAAATATACGCCTTGTACATTGTTACTTTTTACCGGTATACGGACGAAGGTCCAGCAGAGCACGCTCCACGCTCCAGTAGAAGCCCTGTTCACCGACCATATCATAAATACCGGAGCGGTGCATCATATTCATGGCACTGCTCGGCAGGCCGCACAGTACGATATCCACGCCGTTTTCGTGCAGCGAACGAAGAATATCCATCAGCGCCTGTGCTGCCGAAATATCAATATACGGCACGCCGCGCATGGACAGCAGCAGCGTATCACAGGTGCCGACACGCTCGGTCAGCTGCTCGATGGTGTCGATGTTGGCGAAGATCAGCGGACCGGTGATGTAAGCGACCATTGCGTTGCGGTAACGCTCGTTCAGCGCCTCGTCGTTGTTCTTGATGCGGGACATGTCAACACGCTCGTAGTTGATCTGCAGCTTGGACAGACGGGCAACCATCAGGATCAGACCGAGACCGACACCGACTACGATCGCAACCGTCAGGTCGAATACGATAGTGCAGATCATGGTGACGATAAACTTCGCCATGGCACCCTTGAAGCGGTGGCTGAACATGTACTTGATGGCGTGCCATTCGTTCATGCGCCATGCCGTGACCATCAGCACGCCTGCCAGACCGGCCAGTGGCACATTCTGAATGACCGGCGCGAGCAGAAACATCATGACCAGCAGACCGATCGCATGGAAGATACCGGTCAGACGGGTCTGCGCACCCGAGCGAACTGCTACCGAGGTACGCGCCAGAGCAGCAGTCGCCGGAATGCCGCCGAACATCGGCAGCACCATGTTGCCGACGCCCTGTGCAAACAGCTCCTGATCGTTGTTGAGCTTGACGCCGGTCGCGCGGCCGGCGGACGCACCGCACAGCAGGCTCTCGAGCATGTTCAGCACCGCGATGGAGAACGCCGGTGCCAGCAGAGCAGGAACTGTGTTCCAGTTAATCTGTGCCGGAGACAGACGATCCGGCAGCATGAGCGTTTTCGGAATCTCGCCGACGGTTGCGATATCGAGCTTCAGAATCATCGTTGCCGCAGTTGCGATGATAATGCCGATGAGCGAGGCCGGTACGACCGCGTTCCACTTTTTCGGGAAGAACACCATCAGCAGAACGACAAAAAGCGCGATCAGCGTGGTAGCAATATCCGGATGAAAGCCGAGATCCTTATACGAGATGATCTTTGCAATCGCACTGGCCCCTTCCGAGTGCGTGCCGAAGAAGTTGTCGATCTGACCCATCGCGATGATGACCGCAATACCCGAGGTAAAACCGGTGATAACCGGCGCGGGTACGAAGGCGGTCAGGTTGCCGAGGTGCAGCACCGCCGCAAGGATGAGCAGCGCACCGGCGAGAAAGGTTGCCACGAACATGCCCTGCATGCCGTAGGTCGCGATCAGCGAGCCGAGAATGGCTGCCATCGCACCGGTCGGACCGGAAATCTGATAATAGCCGCCGGTCAGCGCCGAGATGATAAGACCGGCAACAATCGCTGTAACCAGGCCGCAGGCCGCCGTCGCACCGGCCGATACGCCGAACGCCAGTGCCAGAGGCAGCGCCACTGCCGCAACGGTCAGACCGGCCATCAGGTCCTTGGCCAGCTTTTGCCCGTTGTAGCCCTTGAATTCCTGCTGAAGCTGCCGCAAAAATGCAGTTCCCATGATGTTTTTATTCCCCTTTTCGTGATTCTCCCGTACACAGCAAAAAGCAGGGTGGCCAACGGAAAACGTCAGCACCCTGCTTTGTGGTGTATAGGCGTATAGCAACAGTATATCATATGGAAAACGATACAGCAAATAAAAATGGCAGAAAAACAGAAAATTGTGCAAATTGTTGAACATTCTGCGCGGTTATCACGCGAATTTAACCATGCGGAAATTTGACGGAAGGACAGGCGTTGCAAAATTCCGTCAAACAGCATATAATCTAAGGCATGAGCATGGAAGCATGAAAGGAAATGAAAAGCTATGCATGACGATCTGACCGCACAGGACATTGAAATGATGCAGAAGGAGCTGGACCACCGCAAGCTGGAGCTGATGCCCGAGCTGATCGAGGAGGTCAAGCGCACACGCGCGTTCGGCGACCTGAGTGAAAATTTTGAATACAAAGCCGCCAAGCAGGCGCAGAACCGCAACCGCAGCCGCATCCGCTATCTGGAGCGCATGATTAAATCCGCGCATGTGATTGAGGATAAGGCAGGCGCGGATGAGGTCGGTCTGTTCGATAAGGTGGAACTGCTGTTTGAGGACGATGATGACACGGATACCATTCAGGTGGTAACGACCGTGCGGTGTGATCCGCTGAACGGCAGAATCAGCTGCAAGGCACCGCTCGGTAAGGCGGTGCTCGGCAAAAAGGTCGGTGACCAGGTGGATGTCACCACCGAGGAGGGCGACAGCTATACCGTTGTGATCAAGTCCATCACCAAGGAGAAGGATGATGGGTCGGGACCTATTTTGTAATTGAAAATGGAGAATGGAAAATGAATGCGCGCACCGAAGGCGCGGATTAAATAATCGTGCTATGCACGATACCTTTATTCTCCATCCTCAATTCTCCATTTTCCATTATTCAACATGATAAATAAAAACTGCTGCATAAACTCCGGTGCAGCAGTTTTTTCATGTACTCACAGCCCAAACAGCAGCAGGGCGGCGGTGAGCAGAAACTGTTCCCAGTCCACCGCGCCGTCATCGTCCATCAGCAGGAACCACACGATGAGCAGGGCAATCATAGTATCCATATCCAGCCGGACACCCTGCAGACGCGCATTCAGCGTGCGTCCGAGACCGGAAAAGGTGCTGCTCTGCGGCGGCTCGCTTGTTTCCGGTGCGGTCTGCTCTGCGGCGGCAAGATAGCGGTTATACATGGGTCAGCACCTCCTATAAGGCTCGCGGCGCGGTATCGTCTGCAGAGAGGTTCACCTGTCCGAGTGCCGCGCGCGCCATCCGAGCCATGCTGACCAGACGGAGGGCACGGTCGAACTGGCCGGAAACCTCCTCGGCAACGAACGGCTTGAGCGCACCGAGCAGTGCGCGTTTTTCCGGTTTTACGGCATTCTGCCCGCTCTGCGCGATCGCGCCGATGACCGGAAGCGCCTTCTGCATCATTTCGGAAGCAGGGTCATAGGCGTTCTGCGGCTCTGTCTGTGCGGACGGCTGACCGCCGAGCAGGTCGGACACGGTTTTCATCGCGTTCTGCAGTGCTTCCGGGTCGCTCAGCAGCGAGGAAAGCATATCGTTTTCCATGCAAAAGCCTCCTTATTTGCCGAAAATGTGCCGCAGCTGAGCGGCAAGCCGCGCACCCTCGGGTGTCTGCATGAGTTTTTGCGCTGCCTGTGCTGCGCTGCGCATGTCACCTCTTTGAGCGGCTTTTGCGGCCTGTTCCAGCTCATCGGCATACTGTGCAGACAGCTGCTCGACCGCACGCCTGCCGTCTGCGGTGCCGAGCGCACCGGAAAGCCGTTCGAGTGCTGCATCTCCACCGGCCTGTGCCGCAAGTCTGCGGAGCAGTTCGTTCTGATCCATTCGCGTCCCGTCCTCTCTCATAAGAAGTTGTTTCATGACAGTATATGCCGCCGGGAGGAGAAGTGTGTGCACGGGGGAATAAATTGTGGCTGATCGCAAGAAAATTACTTTACATCGCGGGATACTCGGTGTAAAATACAGCTATATGTGCGGCGGCGCAGAGAGAGGGAACAACATGAAAGTGCTGATATTTGCAGATTCCCACGGCTATAACATGGCAATGGCCTTTGCGGTAGACAGAGAAGAACCGGATGCGGTCATTCACTTAGGCGATCACGCCGAGGATGCCCGGGAGATCGAGCGTGTGTTTCCGGCTATGCCGATCTGCCGTGTGCGGGGCAACAACGATTTTGATCCCGAAGTGCCGCTGAATGCGGTTGTGACACCGGGCGGCGTGCGGATTTATATCACGCACGGCCACCGTGAGCGTGTCGGCATGCTGTCGAGCGGCATTGTGTCCCAGCGGGCTTACGAGGAGCACTGCGCGCTTGCCTTTTTCGGGCATACGCACCGCATGATGCTCGAGCGGGAGAACGGCGTGTGGGTATGCAATCCGGGCAGCATCAGTCTGCCGCGCGGCGGTCCGGCCAGCTATGCACGGCTGACCATCGAAAACGGACGGGCTGCGCTGCTCGAGCTGGTCGATGAGGACGGCAGTCTGCTGCGAAAAGAGAGTCTGTAAGAGAAATAGAAAATTAGGAGAACATTATGCTTTTAGCAATCGACGTAGGCAACACCAACATGGTGTTCGGTTTATATGACGGAGACAAGCTGCGCGGCTCGTTCCGCATTTCCACCAATTCCGAGCGCACCTCGGATGAGCTGGGCATGCTGATTGCGCAGTATTATCACTTTCACGATATCGCCTGTGCGGATACGACTGCGGTCGTTATCGCGTCCGTAGTGCCGCCGGTGATGTACACGCTCATCAACGCCATCCGCAAGTATCTGTTCGTGCAGCCGGTCATTGCAGGCCGCGATGCGGATATCGGCATTGAAAACTGCTATGCCAACCCGCGCGAGGTCGGCGCGGACCGACTGGTCAACGCGGTTTCTGCGGTTCGCAAGTACGGCAAGCCGCTCATCATCGTGGATATAGGCACGGCGACCACCTTTGATGCCATCGACGAGAACGGCGCGTATCAGGGCGGCGCGATTTTCCCGGGGCTGAAGGTGGCGATGGAAGCGCTGTTCCTCAAGGCCTCCAAGCTGCCGCGTGTGGACATCGAGCGCCCGAAGAACGCCATCGGCAAGACTACCGTGCAGTCCATGCAGTCCGGTGCGGTGCGCGGCTATGTCGGCGCGCTGACCGGCATTATCACGGATATCCAGAAGGAGCTGGGCGGCAAGGCGAGAGTTGTCGCTACCGGCGGCATGGGCCGCATGATGGCGGAATACTGCGACCTCATCGACGATGTGGACCCGAACCTGACGCTCGAGGGTCTGCGTCTCATCTACGAGAACAATCGCGAGGCGTTTGAAAACCGCAAGCTGGATATGAATAACAGCGTCATCGAGGTGACTGAGGAGGGTGCATGGCAGGAGAACAAATAAGTTAAGCTGCCGTGGAACCGCTTTTTCGGCAAACACAAGTGACTTTCTGCCGAAAACAGTAATTCTGCTGAAAAAACGCAGAAAAAGGCTTGAACTTTTTCAAATCACTGCGGTGAAAAGTGCTTTGCAAAACCGATAGAATGTTGTAAAATAGAAGTGGTTTCGTGTATGCGAACACCACTTCTATTTTTGTTTTTGGGCACGGTGTGGGTTACACCGTGGAGAAGGCTGTGGAAGCCGCAACCACCCATTCTGACGAGAATGGGGCGCGAAAGCGAAAGCCTTTCGCGTCGGGACATAAAGGAGCGAAGGAAACACACATGGGTATGACAATCGCGCAGAAGATTTTGAAAGCGCACTTGGTAGACGGCGAAATGGTACTGGGTCAGGAGATCGGTCTCAAGATCGACCAGACGCTGACGCAGGATGCCACCGGCACGATGGCTTATCTCCAGTTTGAGGCGATGGGCGTCGATCAGGTCAAGACCGAGCGCTCGGTCGCTTACATTGACCACAATACCCTGCAGTCCGGCTTCGAGAATGCGGACGACCACAAATATATCGGTTCTGTCGCTAAGAAGCACGGCATCTACTATTCGAAGGCAGGCAACGGCATCTGCCATCAGGTGCATCTGGAGCGCTTCGGCGCACCGGGCAAGACCCTGATCGGCTCGGACAGCCATACGCCGACTGGTGGCGGCATCGGCATGCTGGCGTTCGGTGCCGGCGGTCTGGACGTTGCAGTCGCTATGGGCGGCGGGGCCTACTACATTCCGATGCCGAAGATGGTCCGCGTCAATCTGACCGGCAAGCTGTCTCCGTGGGTATCTGCGAAGGACGTTATTCTGGACGTACTGCGCCAGATGACCGTCAAGGGCGGCGTCGGCAAGATCGTAGAGTACGCAGGCGAGGGCGTAAAGACCCTGTCCGTACCGGAGCGTGCCACCATCACCAACATGGGCGCTGAGCTGGGCGCTACCACCTCGATCTTCCCGTCCGACGAGGCAACCAAGAAGTTCCTCGAGGCACAGGGCCGCGGCGACGTATGGGTACCACTGTCCTCCGACCCGGACGCAGAGTACGACGAGGAGTACACCGTAGACCTGTCCGCGCTGGAGCCGCTGGCTGCTATGCCGCACATGCCGGATAACGTCAAGAAGGTATCCGAGATCGGCGAGATCAAGGTAAACCAGTGCTGCATCGGTTCGTGCACCAACTCCTCTTACTACGACATGATGAAGGTTGCATCCATCCTCAAGGGCAAGACCGTAAGCCCGGAGGTTTCTCTGACCATCAGCCCCGGCTCCAAGCAGGTATTCAATATGCTGGCGCAGAACGGCGCTCTGGCAGATATCATCTCTGCAGGCGCTCGTATCCTGGAGTGCGCATGCGGTCCCTGCATCGGCATGGGTCAGTCGCCGGAGTCCGGCGGCGTATCGCTGCGTACCTTCAACCGCAACTTTGAGGGCCGTTCCGGCACCCAGGATGCACAGATCTTCCTCGTATCTCCGGAGGTTGCAGCAGCGTCTGCACTGACCGGTGTGCTGACCGATCCGCGCACCCTCGGCGAGATGCCGCAGATCGAAATGCCCGAGCATTTCACCATCAACGACAACATGATCGTAAAGCCGGCCGAGAATCCGGCTGAGGTCGAGGTCGTTCGCGGCCCGAACATCAAGCCCTTCCCGCTGGGCAAGGCACTCGAGGCATCCTACACCGGCAAGGTCGTTCTCAAGACCGAGGACAACATCACCACCGACCACATCCTGCCGGCCGGCGCAAAGCTGCTGCCGTACCGCTCGAACGTGCCGTACTACTCCAACTACTGCTTCATCAACGTCGATCCGGAGTTCCCGTCCCGCTGCAAGGAGCAGGGCGGCGGCGTAATTGTCGGCGGCGCAAACTACGGTCAGGGCTCGTCCCGTGAGCATGCAGCGCTCGTTCCGCTGTATCTGGGCGTAAAGGCTGTACTGTGCAAGTCCTTCGCACGAATTCACAAGGCAAATCTGGTCAACTCCGGTATCATCCCGCTGACCTTTGCCGATCCGGCAGACTACGATGCAATCAATCTGCTGGATGAAATCTCTCTGCCGAACGTGCTCGAGGAAGTAAAGAACGGCGAGCAGGTCACCGTTGTTTGCGGCGGCAAGACCTTCAAGGCCGACTGTGAGGTTTCTGAGCGCCAGCGTCACGCACTGCTTGCAGGCGGCACGCTGCTGTATGCACGTCAGCAGAACAAGTAAGCCTGTCAGGCTCGACAGGGGAGCCGCGCGGTTCCCCTTGACAGCCATATTTTCTTTTGTTAAAATAATATCAATGGTGTAGGAGGACAAAACTATGTCTATCGACCAGTCTGTTCTGGATAAATTTGAGGCAGTTGTAGAGAGCCAGCGCAAGCGTATCATGGATATGAAGGCGCAGGACGATTTTATTGATTACTCCAAGCTGGACAAGCTGATCATCGGCGTGTGCGGCGGCGACGGCATCGGCCCGATGATCACCGGCATGGCACAGCACGCGCTGGAGGTTCTGCTGGCAGACAAGGTAAAGGCCGGCAAGGTGGAGTTCCGCGTGATCGACGGTCTGACCATCGATCGCCGTGCTGAACTCGGCTGCGCAATCCCGCCTGACGTTATGGAAGAGCTGAAGAAGTGCCACGTTATCCTGAAGGGCCCCACCACGACCCCGCGCAAGGGCGATCCGTGGCCGAACGTAGAGTCCGCAAACGTTGCAATGCGCAAGGCTCTCGACCTGTTTGCCAACGTGCGCCCGGTAAAGGTACCGGAGCTGGGTATCGACTGGACGTTCTACCGCGAGAACACCGAGGGCGGCTACGCTGTCGGCTCTCAGGGCGTACAGATTGATGACGATCTGTTCATCGACTTTACCGTAGCTACCTCGCAGGGCTGCGAGCGTATCGCTCGTCTGGCCTTCGACTATGCACGCAAGACCGGCAAGAACCGCGTTTCCTGCGTCACCAAGGCGAATATCATCAAGACCACCGACGGCAAGTTCCTCGATACCTGCCAGAAGGTAGCCAAGGAGTATCCGGAAGTACAGTTTGATGACTGGTACATCGATATCATGACCGCAAAGCTGCTCGACGACAAGCGCCGCCGCGACTTTAAGGTCGTTGTACTGCCGAACCTGTACGGCGACATCATCACCGACGAGGCCGCTGAGATCCAGGGCGGTGTTGGTACGGCTGGCTCTGCCAATATCGGCAAGCGCTACGCGATGTTCGAGGCAATTCACGGCTCTGCGCCGCGTATGGTACAGGAAGGCCGCGCAAAGTACGCGGATCCGTCCTCCGTACTGCGTGCAGCCGTTATGCTGCTTGAGCACATCGGTGAAATCGAACTGGCAAAGAAGCTCGACCGCGCACTTGATATCTGCATGGTAGAGGAGCGCAAGGTTGTTGTTACCGGTCGTGATACCGGTGCAACCGCGCAGGAATTTACCGACTATGTGCTGGATACCATCGCTAAGCTGTAATTTACACGAGAATAGAATTTGAGAGAGGGAGAGAGTCTGTGGAACGCAAGCAAGAGGTTTCCAAAGCGGTAATTCAGCGATTGCCTCGCTATTATCGGAATATTTGTGAGCTGAAGGCTGAAGGGGAGCAGCGTATCTCCTCCAAAGCACTGGCAGAGCGCATGGGACTGACCGCTTCGCAGATTCGTCAGGACTTTAACTGTTTCGGCGGCTTTGGTCAGCAGGGCTACGGCTATAATATCGACAAACTGCAGGAGGAGCTGGGTGCGATCATGGGTCTGCGGACCGGCCGCACGGCGATTCTGCTGGGTGCCGGCAACCTCGGTCGTGCATTGCTCAATAACTTTAACTTTTCTGCCAGCGGCTTTGAGCTGCTGTGTGCGTTTGACGCAAATCCGCAGCTCATCGGTCAGCGCTTTGGCGGCCATGAGGTGCGCAGCGCGGATACGCTTGCAGAGTTCATCGAGTGCAACAAGCCGGATGTGGCGGTGCTCACCATTCCGCGAGGAGATGCTCCGCGTATTGCACGCGGTCTGGTGGAGCGCGGTATCCGCGGTCTGTGGAATTTCACCGGCGAGGACCTTCATCTGGAGGGACTGGGCGTTCCGGTCGAAAACGTGCACCTGTCGGACAGCCTGATGACGCTGTGCCATCTGGTCGGCGCAGCGGATGAGAAAAGAGAACAGAACCTGTAAAACGAAAGGGAGTATCCAAAGATACTCCCTTTTTGTGCGAAAAAGCCGCTATCCAATGGATGAGCGGCTTTTGTGTTACATTTTGTCCAGATAATATGGTGTTGTCTGGTACACATAGTAGTTGACCCAGTTGGTGTAGAACAGGTTGGCATGTGCCTTCCAGGTCACCAGCACGTCCTCGTTGGGATCGTCGTTGCGGAAGTAATGACGCGGCACCTCGGGGTTCATGCCCTTGGCCAGATCACGCTCATACTCCTTTTTGAGCGTGTCGGCGTCGTACTCGCCGTGGCCGAGTACAAAGATCTGACGGCCGTTCATCGCCTCCACGATGTGCACACCGGCTTCGTGCGACTCTGCGAGAATGGTCAGACGCTCGTCTTTGCGGATGTCGGCAGCACGCACCTCGGTGTGGCGCGAGTGCGGTGCGCAGAAGATATCATCAAAGCCGCGCAGCAGCGGCTCCTTCGGCAGCAGAACATGGTGCTTGAAAATGCCGGACATTTTCTCGGGGAGCATGTACTTCGGAATACCGTAGTGATAATACAGACCGGCCTGCGCTCCCCAGCAGATGTGCAGCGTGGAATGAACGTGCGTTTTAGTCCAGTCCATAATCTCGGTCAGTTCCTTCCAGTATTCGACTTCCTCGAACGGCATGGTCTCCACCGGCGCACCGGTGATGATAAAACCGTCATACTTCTGGTCGCAGATATCGTCGAATGTCTTATAAAAGGTGAGAAGATGATCCTCCGGCGTATTTTTGGAATGGTACGTTTCGGTCTGGATCAGATCGACCTCGATCTGGATCGGTGTGTTGGATAAACAGCGCAGGATCTGGGTCTCGGTAATGATTTTCAGCGGCATCAGGTTGAGTAAACCGATACGAAGAGGACGAATGTCCTGTGTCGCGGCACGGTGTTCGGTCATAACGAAAATGTTTTCGCTTTCCAATACGGCGCGTGCCGGCAGACTGTCGGCTATCTTGATAGGCAAGCCGACACCTCCTTTTTTTCTTTACAAATCTTTATATAATATATTCAGTATAGCAGATTTACGGCAGTATCTCAAGGGTTTGCATAAAATGCAGAAAAATGGCTGAGTAGCAAGAGCAAAATTAACACAAATTGATAGAAGATTTTTAGGCATTGTGTACATCATACACAATGCCTTTACTTTTTACGCTTTATAAGCACTTTTTTAGGGTAATTCGAGGTATTTTAGGCACGCCAACAAGGAGTGACTTTTTTCGCCACTCCTAAAATGAGAAAATATGCGATTTTGAAGGCTTATTCCTGCTGCTGCATATACAGTTCGTACACTGTATTGGAGGTTGCCCAGCTGAGAACCTTGCGTGGATAGTTATTGATCCAGTCCTGCAAGGCAGCGATCTGTGCTGCCGTCACCTTGGAGAAGTCAGTACCTTTTGGAAACCATCGCCGGATTAGGCGATTAGCGTTCTCGTTAGAACCACGCTCCCAGCTATGGTGGGCATGACAGTAATATACTTTCGTGCGTTTCTCACTCTTGCGCAGGCCGGAGTTCTCCATGCCATCTACATTGGCAAATTCGCTGCCGTTATCTACGGTGATCGTTCTGAAAGTATCTGTGAATTTCTTTGCACCCATACTGCGTTCAAGACGATTGAGCGCACGAACTACGCTGGCAGAGGTACGGTCGCGCATCTTGATAATGAGTTCTTTGCGCGACAGGCGCTCCGTCAGTACGAGTAAGGCCGGTTTCAGCCGGACGGCCTTTGCCTTTTTTGTGGTGGTATACACCGTATCCATTTCCCAGTGACCGAGTGTTGTACGCTCATCTACTTCTGTCGGGCGGTAATCAATGCTGGTTCCGGCAGATACACGCTTTTGAGTTTTGATACGTCTATATCTGCGCTTCTGTCTACCTTTCATGGGCAAATCTATTCTGTTGATATTCAGAACGCCGGTATCAATATAGTTATATACGGTGCGCGCACAAATTTTCACATCAAAATCCCAGCCTTTGTTGTTCAATTCGGCCACTGCCGCCGAGGGCGAGTAATTCTTTTTGATGACCAGAGTTTCCAAAGCCTTAGCGAGCTTGTGATCGTGTCCAATCTTGACTTGTGCACCTTTAGCTGCAAGATTAGTCTGATAACGCTGCTCTGCAATTTCCGGCGAATATCTAATTTCCGTAGTCAGGTCGGAATTTGTGTGTTCATACTGACCGCGTTTTAACTCGTTGCATACAGTTACATGGCTGCATCCAACAACATCTGCTATATCGCGTGTGCTATGACCCTGTAAGCGTAGATGCTCAATCAGCAGGCGTTGTGTTTGCTTTAAGTGTTGTCCTTTTCGGTATCGTTGAATAGTTGCACTCATTATATCTATCCCCTATATATTGTGGTATGCAAAAAATTATAACACATTATATATGATAAATCTTTGGTAAAAGCAAACAAAAATCAATATCTGTGATATGTAGATAACAACAATACAACATATTGTGTCAGTTGCTAATATACCAATTAAAGAAAAAAGAAAAAGACTGCGTAAGGGAGAGGCTTCGTAAGGAAGTTCTCTCCCTTCCGCTTTTGTAGTCAGCCGGAATGATTGGATTTGTAGGGAAAACAATCATAATGGAGGATTACGAAATGAAACAACATTACATTGATGAAAAAACAGGTATCAGCTATACTTTGCAAGGTGATTACTATTTGCCTGACCTTGTACTACCCGCCGAAGAAAATAAGCACATAGGGATATGGGGGCAGCGGTATTTGCGGTATATCCGACAGCATAAGAAAGTGTTTTACACCAATCTGCTCACAAGCGGCAGGCTGAACAGCTATCTTATGGATATTGACCGACAGGCAGAAAAATTGTTTCTGCGGCTGGTGGAGCAGATGGCAGAGCGTGAAGGTATAACAGAAAAGCTCAAAGCCGAGCAGCCGATGGAATGGGTAGGCAAGATGAATATGCTGCGTGAAAAGGCAACGGAAATCGTGAATGCAGAAGTGATTTTTGCATAAATCAAAGGCACTATAAAAGCCGCACAATAAAGCGTGTAACGCTTTCAAACGCAAAATCGAGGGGCAAGGTACAAACACCTTGCCCCTCAAAGTTTAGACTTAAAAGACGGCTTAAAATCAAGCTTTTTCAGCCTCTAATTTTCGACATATACAAACGGCAAATTCAAGAAAAAAAGCATTCAAGTATTTTTGATTATAAAGGAGTTCAAATTCTGCTTGTTGATTTTAGCCGTGCAGCTATGATAAAATTGTGTCAATAGATTTTCAATATATAGGAGCAAATATGCGGATAGTAGAAATAACAAATAGGACGCCGGACTTGATAGAACGGCTGCTGGCGGTGTGGGAAAGCTCCGTAAGGGCTACCCACCTATTCCTGTCAGACGATGAAATCAAGAGTATCAAAGAATATGTCCCGCAGGCGCTGGACGAGATCGCCCATCTTATAATTGCGGAAGATGAGATGGGACACCCGGTTGCCTTTATGGGAATTGAGGACGGTACGCTGGAAATGCTGTTCATATCCCCGGAAGAACGGGGAAAAAGACTGGGAAAGCGCCTGATCCAATACGGGATTGAAAACTATGGTGTAAAACGGCTGGCAGTCAACGAGCAGAACCCGCAGGCCAAAGGGTTTTATGAACACATGGGCTTTCAGGTTTACAAAAGGACAGACCTGGACGAACAGGGAAACCCCTACCCCTTGCTGTATATGCGCCTTGGAAAAAAAGCAGAGGAAGATCGATGAATATGTCAGTTTCAAGCAGGAGAAT
>OLRK01001707.1_pt1 | contig 16741 bp, 12 predicted proteins | sample 1672911 | NCBI WGS metagenome assembly OLRK01 (sample SAMEA3136736, study PRJEB25190) | human gut metagenome | biome: human gut; feature: human-associated habitat; material: faeces | place: Austria | collected 2013 | reverse complement strand
GCGGCGGACTGGCGGCGGCAATTTCCCCAGCGGCGGCATTTCTGCGGCGGCGGCAATTTCTACTGCGGCGGCATTTCTGCGGCGGCGGCAATTTCCTCGTCCACCTCGCATATAAATAAGTAAACAGAACCTTTACGGTGAAACAATATGGTCATTCCATTAAATGATATAGACCCGGGAACCAGCGCGGAGGTGGTGTGGATCGCCAGCGAGGACGGCATGGCCGGGCGGCTGCGGGATCTGGGATTCTCTCCCCGGGAGACGGTTTCCTGCGTGCTGAAACGGGGGCGCCGGGGCATGAGCGCCTATCTGGTGCGGAATGCCGTCATCGCCCTGCGGTATGTGAACGCGCGGGAGATTTTTGTGCGGCCGCTGGGGGAATGAGATTTCCAATGACACCCAAAAAGGGATTCCAACCGTCCAACATGGCGCTGGAATCCCTTTTTTCTCGGAAATTTCTCCCATTCTTTTCCGTCACCGCAGGCTCCCGTCCTCCCCGGGCGTCAGCGTCACCGTTTCCTCGGCCATAATCCCGTCCTCGTAGAAATAGTACACCTTTTCCCCGATGATCTGAAGGCCGGTGACCATTTTTCCGCCGCGGCCCAGGTAGTACCATTTTCCCTTGTAGGAATACCAGCTCTCCTCCACGGCGTGCCCGGCGCCGTCGAACCAGTACCAGTATCCGTCGATCTTCTCCCAGTCGTTGCGAGTGTAGAGGCCGTCGGTGCGCCGGTGGAGCCAGCCGGTGCCGTCAAACTGCCAGCCGCCCGCGAGCCAGGTCTGCATAAAAGCCTGGGGCGTTTTATACTGCTTTTTCAGCTCTTTTGGGGTGGAACCCCAGTCGGGGAGCTGAAAATGAGGCTTGTCGGTGATGGACTTCCAGTCGCCGCCCCACTCCAATCCAAATTCCTTTCCGATGGCCCCCACCTTGCCAAAAAACCCGTCCCCGTCCTCGTAGGCGCCTTTCCCGTCCTTTCGGTAAAAATCAAAGGCCACGCCCCACTGGTGCATGGAGGAATAGGAGGTGCCTTTGGCGTTGGTGACGATCTGGCCCGGCTTTGTGCGGCCCTGGGCGTAAAGCTCGTTTTGTTCCTCCACCGTCCGCAGACATTCCCCGATGCCGATGGGCAGCCCCCGCTCCTCGCAGGCCTGGCGCACCTGGCGGAGCTTTTCCTGAAGGGCGGGATAGAGCTGTGAAATGTCTCTCATAGGATTCTCTCCTTTTTCGTTCCTTCTATATTAATTTATGAAGGAAAAACGATTTTGTCCCAGAAATCCCTGCCGCCCCTTTCCGCACCCTGCCCCTGTCCCCCGCATATCTAACTATAAGGCCTATTTCATATGGGAGACATTCATGGATGAAAAACGCACAGTAGTGGCCCTGGCCGGAAATCCTAACGTGGGCAAGAGCACCATTTTCAATGGGCTGACTGGCTTAAGGCAGCATACCGGAAATTGGGCCGGAGTTACCGTTTCCACCGCCAGGGGAACCTTTGAGGCCGGCGGCCGGGAGTACCTTCTGGTGGATCTGCCGGGGACCTACTCCCTCCAGGCCCGTTCCCAGGAGGAGGTGGTGGCCAGGGATTTCCTCTGTTCCGGGCTGGCCAAAATGACCGTGGTGGTCTGCGACGCCACCTGCCTGGAGCGGGGTCTGCACCTGTTAAAACAGCTCCTCGCCCTGGAGCAGGTGAAGGATTCCGGGATGCCGGTGATCCTCTGCGTCAACCTCTGCGACGAGGCGGCAAAAAAAGGGATTGAGATTGATTTTTCCCTTTTGCGGGATGTGCTGCAGATCCCCGTGGCGGCTACCTGCGCCCGGTGCCAGGAACATCTGACGGAGCTGAAACAGATGATCCGGGAGGCCGACGGGGAGCGTTTCCCCTACGACTGCCTGGACTTTTCCCCGAAACAGCTGGCGAAGGAGGCCGTTCTCTACACCAATGACCACTACCGCAGGCGGGAGGAAATCCTGGACCGCCTGGCCACCGGGCGGATCAGCGGGTCCCTTATCATGCTGGCCCTGCTCTTTGGTGTGTTCTGGCTGTCCATGGCCGGAGCCAACTATCCTTCCGCCCTGCTCTGGAACCTGCTGTTTGCCGCCGAGGACGGCCTGGCCGCCGGACTGCGGTTTCTGGGAGCGCCGTCCTGGGCGGTGGACTGCCTGGTGTACGGGGTTTACCGGGTGCTGGCCTGGGTGGTGTCGGTGATGCTGCCTCCCATGGCCATCTTTTTCCCGCTGTTTACCCTGCTGGAGGACTTTGGCTACCTGCCCCGGGTGGCCTTCAACATGGACCGGGCATTCCAGAAATGCCGCGCCTGCGGAAAACAGTGCCTGACCATGGCCATGGGCCTGGGCTGCAACGCGGCGGGGGTGGTGGGCTGCCGCATTATCGACTCCCCCAGGGAGCGGCTCATCGCCATTCTCACCAACGCCTTCGTCCCCTGCAACGGGCGTCTGCCCACCCTGTTTACCATGATTTCTCTCTTTTTCCTCCTGTCGGGGGCTGCCGGTTCCTCTCTGGCCTCCGCCGCCATGCTTACAGCGGTGATCCTGGCGGGGGTATTTATGACTCTGGGAGTGTCCTGGCTGCTGTCCCATACTCTGCTGCGGGGCATTCCCTCCGCCTTCACCCTGGAGCTGCCGCCCTACCGCCGCCCCCAGCTGGGAAAGGTGCTGGTGCGCTCCATTCTGGACCGGACCCTGTTTGTGCTGGGTCGGGCGGCGGCTGTGGCGGCTCCGGCGGGGCTTGTGATCTGGATTCTGGCAAATGTCTCCTGGGGCGGCCCCTCCGCCGGATGGTTTCGCGCCGTCTCCCCTCAGGCTCCCAGCCTGCTCTCCCTGTTTACTGGATTTCTGGATCCCCTGGGACGTCTCATGGGGCTGGACGGGGTGATTCTGGCCGCCTTTATCCTGGGGTTTCCCGCCAACGAGATCGTTCTCCCCATCATTCTCATGGCCTACCTTCAGACAGGGACTTTAGTGGAAATGGAGAGCGTGTCCGGGCTGTTCACCCTCTTTCAAGCTCACGGCTGGACGGCGGCCACCCCCCTGTGCCTGATGATATTCTGCCTGTTTCACTGGCCCTGTTCCACCACCTGCCTCACCATCCGCAAGGAGACGGGCAGCCTCAAATGGACGGCGGCAGCCATACTCCTTCCCACCGCCGTGGGAGCGGCGTTATGTATGGCGGTAAACGGCCTGGCCGGGCTGATGATGCCCTAGGCCCTGGTTACCTTTTTGTGCCTACTTTACAGCCGTCCCCATTTCCCCTAAAATAATGACAAAGGGGTCAAAAGGCCAAAAATCCTCCCGCGGGCAGATTTCCGCCGGATTTGCGGCCTTTTGATCCTGGTATTCTAAAAACATGAGACAAGGTTCAGGAGGTACAGAGATTATGACAGGGGAAGATCGTTTAAAACGTCACGCCGAAACCGCTTATCCATACCAGGTCGTCAAAGCCGGGGAACGCGTCCGCTGCGTGGTGGGCTTAGGCCACAGCAATTCCATCGCCATCGAGGGGGATACCTCCCTCATCCTGGTGGACTGCCTAGACTCCGACGAGCGGGGGAAACGGCTGAAGGCCCTGCTCTGGGAGCAGACGGGGAAACCGGTGAAAACCATCATTTACACCCACGGCCATCCCGACCACCGGGGCGGCTCCGGGGCGTTTCGGGACACGGCGGAGGAGATCATCATGAGTTCTCCCAGAAAGCCGGTGCTGAAATACTATGAAAAGCTGAATGACGTACTGGGGAAACGGACGGTGCGCCAGTTTGGCTACCAGCTCACTGACGGGGAGTGCATCACCCAGGGCATCGGCATCCGGGAAGGCCACGCTGTGGGGGACGGGGTTTACGATTTCCTGCCGCCTACCACCCTGTTCACCGCCGAGCAGGAGGAGAGGATCATCGACGGCGTCCGCTTACAGCTGGTATCCGCCCCAGGTGAGACCGACGATCAGCTCTTTGTGTACCTTCCCGATGAGGGCGTGCTCTGCTGCGGCGACAATTACTACGGCTGCTGGCCCAACCTCTACGCCATCCGCGGCAGCCAGTACCGGGACATTGCCGCCTGGGTGGATTCCCTGGATCGGATTCTCTCCTACCGCCCGAAGGTGCTGCTGCCGGGCCACACCCTGCCGGTTTTCGGCGAGGAGGAAATCCAGACGGTGCTGGGAAATTTCCGGGGGGCGATCCAGTCCGTCCTTTTGCAGACCTTGGACTGCATAAACCGGGGCATGGATATGCTGGAGGCCGCCGAAGAAGTGAAACTTCCGGAGGAATACCGGGATCTCCCCTATCTCCAGGAGTTTTACGGCACCGTCAGCTGGACGGTAAAAGGCATCTACGCCGGATATGTGGGCTGGTTTGACGGGAATCCCGTCCACCTGGATCCCGTGCCGCGCCGCCGCTATGCCGGGGAGGTGCTGGGGCTGATTGGAAATGTGGAGACGGTGAAAGCCCGCGTCCGGGAGCTCTACGACGCCGGGGATTACCAGATGGGCTTAGAGCTGTGCGAGCTTTTGGAAAACGGGGGCCATCCGGTGAAGGAGCTGAAAAAAGAGGGGCTCCTCGCCATCGCAAAGACTGTCACCAGCGCCAACGCTAGGCATTATTATCTGGCCTGCGGGAAAGAACTGGGGTGAGAAACCTGACGGCGCGGCGATAAAAGGCGGGCGGAGCACGGCCGCGGCAGCAGCCTTCTTTCTATACGCGAAACGCGCGTCCCGCCGGGGGCTTTTGCGTCACAGAATATACAGATTCCTCTGAATGGAAAGAAGGAGGCGCCGCCCACTCTCCCGGCGACGCCTCCTTTTCCTGTATTTCACTCTCTGACTTCCCTATTCCACCCGTTTCGACGTAGCCTGCAGCCGCTGGATATGGACCGTCAGGTAGATGGTTTCCTCCTCGGACACCCGGTAGGGGGTGGTCCGCTGGATGTAGGCCGCCACCTTGCTGGCGCAGCCGTAGGACTCCAGGTACTGGGAACGGATCATGTCCATCAGGCTCTTGTCCCAGATCTTCGACTCGTTGTCGTGGATGGCCCGCTGGATGAAGAATTTCAAGTGGGTCACAAACCGCTCGTAGTCCAGGGACTCCTCGTCAATCACGATGTGAAAATGGTAGGTGATAATGTTGAGCACGTCCTGGATGATCCTGGTCATGATTTTGGACAGTTCCATGTTCAGATCCAGTTCGGAGTTTAAGATGTGCATGGCGATAAAACCAGCCTCGTCCGCAGGCATCTCCAGTCCGGTGTACCGCTTGATGATGGCGATGGCCTCCATCCCAATCCGGTACTCGTGGTTGTAATAGTGCTTGATCTCCCACAGCATGGAATTGCTTAAGGCCACGCCCTGGCGGATCCGCTGGATGGCAAAATTCAGATGGTCCATCAGCGCGATGTAGACATTTTCGTTCAGCTCCTTGTTTAAGGAGAGCTGGGCATAGTCAATGATCTCGTTGGTCATGTGCATATACTCGTAGGGGATTTCCTCCGCCAGCCGCTTAAAATTCCTCACCCACTTCTCATCAAAACGGGCAAAGGTCTTCTCCACCGATGCCGGATCCACTTCCTCTCCCAGTTTCTTCCGGAACCCGATCCCGTTTCCCATGAGCACCAGCTCATGGTTCTGGTCGTCTACCGCCGCTATTACATTGTTGTTGATCACACGGGTTATTTTCATTCTCGTCCCTTCCGTGACCCCGGAAAACCGGTTCCCGTCACAGTTTCTCTCCGTTGGAAGCGATCACGTTCTTGTACCACTCAAAAGATGCCTTTCTGCTCCGTTTCAGAGTGCCTTTTCCTTCATTGTCCCTGTCTACGTAAATAAATCCGTACCGTTTTTTCATCTCACCGGTGCTGGCGCTCACCAGGTCAATGCAGCCCCAAGGGGTGTATCCCATAAGCGGCACGCCGTCGATCTCCACCGCGTCTCCCATGGCCTTGATGTGCTCCCGCAGGTAAGCGATGCGGTACTGGTCGTCCACAAAGCCGTTCTCGTCCGGCGTATCCACGGCACCCAGGCCGTTCTCCACGATGAAAAGCGGTTTCTGATAGCGGTCGTAGAGCACGTTCATGGTGATGCGAAGGCCCAGGGGGTCGATCTGCCAACCCCACTCCGACGCCTTCAGATAGGGGTTTTTCACGCTGGGGAACACATTTCCCGCCGTCTTTCCGTACCGCTCCGGCTCCGCGCTGGCCACCCGGGAGGAATAGTAGGAGAAGGAAATGAAGTCCACGGTGTTCTCCCGCAGCACCTTCTCATCCTCTGCCGTGATGCCGATGTCGTAGCCCTCCCGCTCAAAGAGTTTCAGGGCGTACTCCGGATAGTAGCCTCTGGACTGCACGTCGATGAAGAAGAAGTTGTCCCGGTTCATCTTCAGGGCCTCAAACTCGTCCTCCGGACTGCAGCTGTAGGGATAATACTGACCGGCCGCCAGCATACAGCCCACCTTGTTCTCCGGGTCGATCTCGTGGGCCAGTTTCGTCACCATGGCAGAGGCCACCAGCTCGTGGTGGGCGGCCTGGTACTTCACCAGCTCCGGATTCTCCCCCTCGTCGATGAGCACGCCTGCCGCCATAAAGGGCATATGGAGAATCATGTTGATCTCGTTGAAGGTGAGCCAGTATTTTACTTTTCCTTTGTATCTGGTAAATAAGGTGTTGCAGTATTTCACGTAGCAGTCGATCATCTCCCGGCTTTTCCAGGATCCGAACTTCTTCGTGCAGGCCACCGGAGCGTCGAAATGGACGATGGTCACCAAGGGCTCGATGCCGTATTTATGGCACTCGTCAAACACATTCTCATAGAATTTCAGGCCTGCTTCGTTGGGCTCCTCGTCAAAGCCGTTGGGATAAATGCGGCTCCAGGCGATGCTTAAGCGGAAACACTTAAAGCCCATCTCCGCGAACAGGGCTATATCCTCTTTATAATGATGGTAAAAATCAATGGCCTCGTGACCGGGATAAAAATATCCCTCCTCGCACTCCAGCACTCTCTTTTCCCCATTTTTTATGGGGTTGCGGTCCGGTCCGTGGGGGATCAGATCCACGTTTGCCAGGCCTCTGCCGTCCACGTTATACGCGCCCTCGCACTGATTGGCGGCTGTCGCTCCGCCCCAAAGAAAACCTTCCGGAAAACGTCCCATAAATATTACCTCCTTATTATTTTTCCTTTTAAGCGCGGCGGGCCAGAATCAGATCGGTCTGACCCTGGCTGCCGCAGTTTCTTCCTATTATATAATGGAGATCAGCATTTCTCCTGCTTTTACGTCTTTATCGACCTCGCCGGAGATGTCTACGAAATCATCGGCGTTGGTGACTAACACCGGTGTAGTTATATCATAGCCTGCGTCCATGATCTTGTCCATATCAAATTCTACCAGAAGGTCGCCGGCCTTTACCTTGGCGCCGGTCTCTACCTTGCGGGTGAAATATTTTCCGTCCAGCTTTACCGTGTCCATACCGATGTGGATCAGGATCTCCGCCCGGTTGTCGCCGGTGATGCCGACTGCGTGGCCGGTGGGGAACATGGTGGAAACCTCGCCGTCACAGGGAGCGTACACCTTGCCCTCCGTGGGAACGATGGCTACGCCTTTGCCCAGCACGCCGGAGGAGAACGCCTCGTCCTTCACCTGGGAAAGAGGGATTACATGGCCGCTTACGGGAGCGGAAATGGTGCCTTCCTCGCCGGCAATCTCTTTTTTGTCAATGGCCTGAGCCACCGGCTCCGCCTTTTTCTCCGCTGCGGGAGCGTCCTCCTTGTAGAGGATCATGGTGGCGATAAACGCCACAGCCATGGTCAGCACAACCACAATGGCGATCATCCGAATATCATACAGCACATCCGTGATGCCCAGGGCGTCAATAGACTCCTGAGGCGGGATAAAGCAGGGGAATCCGAACACGCCCAGTCCGCCGGCGATGTACTTGGAAAGGCCGAAGGCGCCTACCAGCGCTCCGCCGAAGGCCGCTGCTCCACAGGAGATGTAGAACGGTTTCTTCTTCGGAAGGGTGATACCGTAAATAGCCGGCTCCGTAACGCCGCAGATACCGGAGATCACTGCCGGGAGCGCCAGGCTCTTAAGCTTTTTGTCCTTGGTCTTGATGAACATGGCAGCCACAACCGCCGTCTGGGAGAAGGATGCCACAAAGTTGGGAACCAGGAACCGGTCATACTTTAAGGTAGCGTAGTTGTTGTACATAACGGGAATCAGGCCCCAGTGCAGTCCGAAGATTACCAGGATCTGCCATACAAATGCTACCAGGGCGCCGGCGATAATCGGATTGATTCCGTAAATCACCTGGCACAGCATTCCGATGCCGTTTGCCAGCCATGCAGCCACCGGTCCGATCACCAGGAAAGAGAGAGGCACGGCCACCAGCATGGTCAGGGTGGGAACGCCGAAGTTCTTTACCACGTCGGGAACGATCTTCTTCCAGAATTTCTCGATCTTTGCCGCGAACCACACCGAGAACACGATGGGCACTACAGAAGAACCGTATCCAGCCGCGGGCCAGATGATCGGGATTCCAAAGAAGGTCTCGTGAACCGCCGTCTCCAGGAAGGTTCCGGGGAACAGGGTGGTCACGATGGTCTCGCCGCTTGCGATAGCCGGGAATTTCACCTCCGCGTACAGGAAGGCTGCCGCGATGGCCATACCGGTAAACTGATCCAGCTTAAACTTCTTCGACGCGGACACCGCCAGCATCAGCGGCAGGAAGTAGAAGAATCCATCGCCGATGGAGTACAGCAGCATATAGGTTCCGGTGGCCTTAAATCCATCTCCCAGCAGGAACACTGCCAGGCCCAGAAGGCCCTTGATGATACCAGTCGCGCACAGCAGGGCCAGTATGGGGGTAAATACGCCGGACAGGGTGTCGATGAGTTTCGCGCCCACGTTCTGTTTCTTTCCCTCTCCGCCTTCCTCGCCGCCGTCTCCGCCGGCAGCCGCGTTAAAGTGGCCGATGTCGTTCACCGCCGCGAACACGTCGGGAACGTGGTTTCCGATGACCACCTGGTACTGACCGCCGCTCTGGATCACGGTCACCACTCCGTCTGTCTGCTTTAAAATGTCTGTGTTCGCCTTGCTCTCGTCCTTCAGACGGAAACGAAGGCGGGTGATGCAGTGAGATAAACTGATCACGTTTCCTTTTCCCCCGACGTTCTGGATGATAATCCGCGCCAGGCCATCATACTTGCTTGCCATAAAATCCTCCTTTTCTGCTCTGCTCCCCCTGCCGCATCTTCCGGACGATCCGGCATCCGAACTCCGCGCCGCGCGCCGCGTATGAGTTTCGGAACGGAGCTTGTTTTTCAGGGCAACGATACCGGCGGCTGCGCCGGAATCCATCCTCCAGGCGGAACAGAACTCCGCCGGAGACCTTTGTGACACGGGAAAACAAGTCCCTGTGACACGAAAAAAAGACCTCAGAAATACAAACCAACGCCCCGCTTCCGCCGCCGTCACCGCCGGCCGGAATCCGGAACCTCCTTGCATATCTGGGTCTTGCCTACTGAAAGTAACAATCCACAAAAGTAATATGTGTGTTATTTAATTGCTGAACTCATTCTATACCATCCCTCTCCATTTTGCAAGAGTTTTTTAAAATTTGTCTATATTTTCCATTTTCCCGAAAATTATTTGTGCACTCTGTCCAAGTTTTTTCGTATGGACATTTTCAGACAACTCTGCTATACTCGGGAATTGAAAATATTGTACGAATATCCGAACAAGGATTTTCCCGGGAATTCCGGAGAGAAATGAAAAGGAGGACGTTTTTTATGGAGATGAGCAAAGATTTCCTGTGGGGCGGCGCGACGGCTGCCAATCAGTATGAGGGCGGCTACGCGGAAGGCGGCCGCGGCCTGTCCATCAATGACGTGGAGAAAGGAGCCCGCCACGGGGTACAGAGGGAAATCCACGATTCCATCCACCCGGATGCCTACTATCCCAGCCATGTGGCCACGGATTTCTACCACCACTACAAGGAGGACATCGCCCTCTTTGCGGAGATGGGCTTTAAGTGTTTCCGCTTAAGCATTTCCTGGAGCCGGATTTTCCCCAACGGAGATGAGGAGCCCCCCAACGAGGAGGGGCTGAAATTCTACGACAATGTATTCGACGAGCTGGCCAAGTACGGCATTGAGCCTCTGGTGACCATCAACCACTACGAGATGCCCTTAGGCCTGGTGAAAAACTACGGAGCCTGGAGAAACCGGAAACTCATTGATTTCTTCCTGCGCTACTGCGAGGCCATTTTCACCCGCTACAGGGGAAAAGTGCGCTACTGGCTCACCCACAACGAGATCAACGCCCTCATGCTGGCCGCCCGTCCCTGGCACCAGGCCGGCATCATTTACGGGGAGGACGAGGATAAAAACCAGGTGATGCTAAACGCCGCCCACAACCAGCTGGTAGCCAGCGCCAAGGCTGTGGAGCTGGGCCACCGCATCGACCCGGCAAATAAGATCGGCTGTATGCTCCTCTACCCCTTATGCTACCCGGCCACCTGCCGTCCGAACGACCAGATCATGGCCATGAAGAAGATGAACCAGACCTACTACTTCGGCGACGTCCACTGCCGCGGCTACTACAGCAACGTCTGCACCGCCATGTGGAAGGAGCTGGGGGCAAAGCCGGACATCCAGCCGGGGGACGAGGAGGCGTTAAAAGCCGGCACCGTGGACTTCCTGGCCTTCAGCTACTACTTCTCCTCCATCGAGGGCGAGGTGACGGATCAGGTGATGGGAAATATCGCCGTCGGCGGCAAAAACCCCTATCTGGAGGCCACCGCCTGGGGCTGGCAGATTGATCCCGTGGGCCTGCGCACCTCTTTAAACTACCTCTACGACCGCTACCAGAAACCGCTTTTCATCGTGGAAAACGGCATGGGCGCCATTGACACCGTAGAGGAGGACGGCTCCATCAACGACGACTACCGCATCGACTACCTGGCAAAGCACATCCGGGCCATGATGGACGCGGTGGAGCTGGACGACGTGCCGGTGATGGGCTACACCCCCTGGGGCTGCATCGACCTGGTGAGCGCCGGAACCGGTGAGATGAGAAAGCGCTACGGCCTGATCTACGTGGACAAGGACGACGACGGAAACGGCACCTTAAACCGCAGCCGCAAAAAGAGCTTCGGCTGGTACAAGAACGTGATCGCCACCAACGGGGCCTGCCTGAAATAAGCCGGCAGGCCGGAAACCGGGATTTTAAAAAGGCTGCTGACGGCCCGCGCTCCCACCGGAGCGCGGCTGCGCCAGCAGCCTTTTTACGCGGAAAATCCGCGGAATGTCCATCCCGCCGGAGGCCGTTCCATCACCAAGGACATGATTACTCCTCACGGAACAGCCCGCGGAAAAACGCGATTTCCCGGGCATATCCGGGGAGCTCGTTGGGCGTTTCCAGCTCAAAGGGCAGATGGCTTAAGGCCGGGTGGGTCACCACCCGCGCCAGGGCCTCGGCCCCGATACAGCCCTCGCCGATCCTGGCGTGGCGGTCCTTTCTGGCTCCCAGGGGATTCTGGCTGTCGTTTAGGTGAACCGCCTTCAGCCGTTTCAGCCCCACGACCCGGTCAAACTCCGTCAGCACCTCATCCAGATGGCCGGCGATGTCGTAGCCCCCGTCCCACACGTGGCAGGTGTCCAGACACACCCCCATATGGTCCGAAAGCTCCACCCGGTCTAAAATCTCTCTCAGTTCTTCAAAATTCCGCCCCACCTCGCTGCCTTTTCCCGCCATGGTTTCCAAAAGCACCGTCGTGCGCTGTTCCGGTTTCAGCACCGTGTTCAGGGCGTCGGCAATGAGCTGAATCCCCTTTTCTGCCCCCTGTCCCACGTGGCTGCCGGGATGGAAGTTGTAGTAATTCCCCGGGATCAGCTCCATCCGCTCCAGATCGTCCGCCATGGTCTCCAGGGCAAACTCCCGGACTCTCGTTTCCGCCCCGCAGGCGTTTAACGTATAGGGGGCGTGGGCCACAATGGGCCCAATCCCCAGCTCCTTCGCCCGCGCCAGGAAGGCCTTCACATCCAGTATGTCCACGGCCTTTGCCTTGGCTCCCCTTGGATTTCTCGTAAAAAACTGAAATGTATTTCCGTGGATCTCCTCCGCCATCCCCGCCATGGCCAAAAAGCCTTTGGAGGAGGACAGATGACAGCCGATCTTAAGCATTTCTCCCGATTCCTCTCTTTCTCACCATTTTTATCGCTATAAACACAAACAGGGCGGAAAGCGCCAGCTGCACGGCGCTGCTGACCGCCACCCAGTGGTCCGTCACCAGGCTGGGGCCGCGGTTTCCATACATTTCCAGAATCCCGGTCCCCGTGGCAGTCTGGTCCTGAAGGATGAGGAGGAAGGTCACGGAGGGATTTACCAGCAGGGTGTAGAGAAAGCCGCCGGAGCTGGCCGCCTGTTCCCCGATCATCCCCATCATGTACCCGCTCTGTCCCAGATCCATCCTCGCCATGGAGTAGGCGAAACTGTTCACCCCGTAGGTGCCCACCACCGTCAGGGCCAGCACGGCGTAGGCCGCCACAGTGGAGACAGTGGAGCGCTTAAACAGGGAGGAACAGCAGATCCCCAGACTCCCGGAAAACAACGCCGACACCACCAGGCAGATAAGCATCAGCAGCATATCCTTCCCGGTGATTCCGCCGTACACGAACACGACGGCCACCAGGGGAAAGCTGGACACCACCACCAGGAACATATTGACAAAGGCCGCCGCCAGCTTTCCCACCACGATCTCCCAGGTCTTCATCTCCGTGGTCAGCATCAGATCCAGAGTCTGCCGCTCCCGTTCCCCGCTGATGGTGCCGGAGGTGATCGCCGGCATGATAAACATGAGCATGATAAACTCCACCACCGTCACAAACTCGTAAATTCCCAGAAAGCTCCCGTATTCCACGTCCGCCGTAAGGCGCACCTGCATCACGTTGGAATACATATTGAGCAGGGCCACGATGGCCAGAATGCTGTTGAACACGGTGATGATGAGAGGCATTCTCAGGCTCCTGGCGCTCACCATCATCTCCCGCCTATAGACCGGATTCGTTTTCATATTTCAGCACCGTCCTTTCTTCCTCCCTGCCGGTGATCTGCATGAACAGGGACTCCAGGCTCCCCTGCTCTCTGGTAAAGCTGCTCACCAAAAGCCCGGCGTCGATGAGCTGCTGCAGCAGCACCGCCTCGTCCTGCCGGTCCCCGGTAAAGCGGACAATGATGTCCTGATCCTTTACGGTGATGGTGTGGACGTAGGGGTGGCTTTTTAAAATGTTTAGCGCCCGGTCTGTGCCGCCCCCAAACAGGGTGATGACGATGGGGTTGGAGCTGTTGACCTGGGATAAGATGTCCCGGATGTTGCCGGTGAGGGCCATGCGGCCCTGGTCCATAATGCCCACGTCGGTGCACAGCTCGGAAAGCTCCGAGAGCACATGGGAGCTCATGACAATGGTCTTTCCCTGCTCCCTCAGATCCTTTAGAGTCTCCTTAAACTCAAACCTGGTCCTTGGGTCCAGGCCGGCCATGGGCTCGTCCAGGATCAGCACCTCCGGGTCGTGAATCAGGGCTCTGGCCAGGCAGAGGCGCTGCTGCATCCCCTTGGAAAGGCCTTCCACGTAAAAATCCACCTTGTCCTCCAGGCCGATCTGCTCCAGAAGGGCGGCGCATCTCTTTCTGGCCCGCAGTCCCTCGAGCCCGTAGCAGGCGGCGAAAAACTCCATGTACTCCGCCACCTTCAGATTGTCGTATACTCCGAAAAAGTCCGGCACATAGCCGATATGGCGTTTCCAGCCTTCCGCCCCGGAAATTGTCTCTCCCAGGCGGACACTTCCGCCGTCCGCCTGCAAAAGCCCCACCATGATCTTGATGGTGGTGGTCTTTCCCGCTCCGTTAGGCCCCACAAAGCCGTAGAGGGAGCCGTCCGGCACCGTCATATCCAGCCCGTTCAGCACCTGGTATTTTCCAAATGTTTTCTTCAGTCCGCGAATTTCCAGCATTATTTCTCCCTCCCGGTCACCATGGGCATGGGGAGCAGCGCCCAGCTGTACCCGGCAGTGTCACCGCCGATATAGCGCACGGTGATCCCGTTTTCCGGGGAGAGGAAACGCCACAGTTCTTCCCCTTCCAGCACAGACTCCTCCATCCGCTCAAAGCTCCCTGTCATGTGGTCATAAATGTATATATCTCCGGAAAACACCTTCTGTCCGCCGGATTCCTTCTCGTCGGAGAACTGTCCGTCCACCGGGACGAACTCCACCCGGCTCACCTCCAGATCCCCGCCCAGGGAATACTCCACGGTCACCGGCTCCTGGGTATAGCTCATATTGGACGCGGGGTCGAAACTGCCTTGGACCACCGCGGGCCGTTTCAGCATTCCGGAGCGGTAGCGCATCCGGCCGGAGGTGGAATCCACATCCAGGGCGGAGGTGAGCATGGTCAGCCCAAAGTCCTCGTACCTTTCATCCCAGGCCCGTTTCTTTTCCCCGTCCTTCGGCCCGAAGGCCACTACCCTGGCGTCGGAGCGGTATCCTCCCAGATTGCTCTGCATATAGAAGGACAGGAGGTTTGTGCGCTCCAGGGCTTTCATGTAATCCTTGTCGTTGATGTCCGCCTCCTCATAAGCGGAGAGGCCGGTGATAAAGGAGGCTACGGCATAGGGATTTCCCACGGGAATGCTGTAGCTTTCCAAATCGTCTAATTTTACCGTGTCCCCGGCTGCCAGATCTCCTACCGGCACCAGCCGCCCGTAAAGGAGGACGGCCACCGTCTCCAGGTCGAAGGGGAACTGATTGGTCACGGTGCCGGTCACCCGGCCGTCATAGTAGCGGATGTTTCCCGTCAGGCCCGCTCCCGTCTCATTCTCCTGTTTCCGGGTCAGGCGGAAATACTGGGATTCAAAGGCCGCCGCGTCCCGCAGCGTTACCTCTGTCTCATTTTGTCCGTAGTATACGGACACATGGCTGGACTCCTCGCCGGTAAAGGTTCTCCTTCCGCCGTCGTAAAAATAAAACTCATTCCTGGTCACAGGAGTCACGGTGTAGGCGGGATCCAGCTCCACCTGGTAAGGCTTGCTGTAGGGATTGCGCAAATTCACATAGCTGGTCTCCGTCACCGTGTCCTTCGTCAAATCCTCCACCGTGGCATAGGTGACGAAAATGCCGGTAAACCTGGTTTTCATTCCCATGCAGTAGAGGATCACCGTAAACACCACCGAGGCCGCCGCCACGCAGACGCCGTACCGCCCCCTGTTTTCCCGCTTTTTCAGAATAATATAAAGGCCCGGCCCGGCCAGCCCGATGTAGGCGGCCGTCACCAGAAAATAGAGGCCCACGTTGGGGAGCTTTTCCACGTTTCCTGTGTTGATGGCGCTCTGCACCGACCAGTATTCTTCCCCGGAGCCGCCGTAGAGCGCGGAGGCCAGCCCGGAGATCCGCTCCTCTCCCAGGATGTCCGTAAACAGCCCGTCCACAAAGCCGGTATGGCGCTGTCCGTACTCCGCCACGTCTCCCAGGTCGTAGGCGGTCACCGCCACCACTCCCTGCTCCCGCATGGCCACGGAGAGAAGGGGATAGCCCCGGTCTGCCGTGAGCACCGTGCCGCCGTGAAGGGATACCCGCACGCAGGGCACCTCCACCACTTCGTTTTCCAGCTCATCCTCCTCCCCGTCTCCCTCCGGACGGATCTCCATCACCAGAGGATTGTCATAGGAATCGTCCAAAAGCTCCGGCGCGAACCGGCCCAGGGTGTCGTCCACCCGGTTTCCCGTGCCGAGGATCATGACGCCGCCGTCCTCCACCCAGTCCATAATGGCCCCGGTCTGCTCCTCCGTCAGGTTTCTCAGCCGGTAATCGTTCACCACCAGCACGTCCAGCATATCCAGCCCGTTCTCCTCCTGGGGAAAATCCTCTGTTGAAATGGAAAACGCCCTGGTGCGCAGCGCCCCGTAGCTGACGCCCACGTTGTCCAGATAGGCCAGCCGCTCCGGGTGCTCGCTGAGCAGCCCCACAAACAGCTCCGCCGTCTCCCTGCTGGACTCGATCTTTAACCGTTTCTGGGTCACCTTGTTCCCGTTTCCGTCCAGCACGGACACGAAAACCTGGTCGGAGCCGCCGCCTATGGGGATGTCTATCTCCTGCTCCAGGGTGTTCCCACTGTCCACGGATATGGGGTACTCATAGGAATACACCTCGTAATCGTACTCCATGGTGGCCACCTTCAGCACTCCCTGAAAGCTCTCCTCGTTCTCATTTGTCAGGCTCACATCCATGGGCGAATAGCGGCCGCTCTTTGCGTTCCCGTCATAGCCGTAGGACACCTCCAGGGTCAGGCCGGCCGCGGACTGTCCGCTTGCGGCGTACACATCTCCAGCCGCCCAGCTCCCTGCCAAAAAAGAAAGGGCCAGGGCCAGCCCAGCCAGTCCAAACCCTCTGCCTCCTTCTGTTCTCATCCTCTCCCCCCGATCTTTCCGAAATTTTCCCGGTTCACGTCAAAATCCACCTGCAGGCGCACGGAAAACACCGTGCCCTCCGCGCCGCTGGATACGTCGATGGTACCGCCGTGCATATCCACGATGTTCTTCGCGATGGCCAGGCCCAGGCCCGTCCCCCCGGTGTTGGTGGAGCGGGAGTGCTCGACCCGGTAGAATTTGTTGAATATAAACGGCAGCTCGTCCGCCGGGATGGCATAGCCGTAGTTGATCACCTGCACCGTCACCACCTCGTCGTCCGCC
>OLRK01001692.1_pt1 | contig 16822 bp, 15 predicted proteins | sample 1672911 | NCBI WGS metagenome assembly OLRK01 (sample SAMEA3136736, study PRJEB25190) | human gut metagenome | biome: human gut; feature: human-associated habitat; material: faeces | place: Austria | collected 2013 | reverse complement strand
GATTTTGTCAGAGAAAAAGGAGTCGCCGTATGATTTTGTATCATGGAACAACGGAAATAATAAGACATCAAAAGCCGTATCAGGTGAAAAAATGAGTGATAAAAGAAATATTGATTATATTTACAAACAAAATTTAGAAACCTCTATTATCGAGTATCTTGCGGAAAGGAAACATATAGAATTGCGTCAGGCGATGCACATATACTATCAGAGCAGGCTGGCAGAGCAGATCGAGCAAGGAATGTATGGCATCGAAAATATGGACTATAAATATCTTGCAGAGGATTTAATTGAAAATGAACCGGAGCTGTTTTCCTAAACAGGCATTATACTTGATTTTCGGGGATTATGGGCGGCAAAAGCAGCCGGTCGGAGACGATCGGCTGCTTTTGCCGGGAATCTATGGTCAAAGCTTCTTCCCTTTTCCATTTTTCTCATAATCCTTCAGCGATTCCACCGCCTCTGTCGCCATGAGCACCAGGGCGATGAGCGGCAACGATAATCCAAGCTGGTTTCCGCCCAGCAGGTGAAACGTTACAATATCTCCCCACAATATGGCGTAAATCTGTTCAAAAAACTGTATGACTGCCTGTATGGCTGCATTGAAAAGTTCCATCGTATTTGTTCCTCACCATTGAAGTGCGTATCGCCCTCAGATGGAGTCTGTGATCCGGCATTGTGTGGAGCGGGTATTTCCGTAAGAGGACGGCGGGATGGGGGCCGATGTGGCAGAATCGTAAGGCGCTTAGGCGTATGGTATTGCAATGGGGACTGTTCTTGGGCGGTTGTGAGGAGTATAATAAGGTTACGAATCAAATTGGAAGTTGACCCAGCGAAACGGGGGAGCTTTCTTGCGCGATAGGGCAAGAAGGTGGGGAGTGGAATTGGAAGTTGTGGGGGTGTCCTATGAAACGAGAATTAGGAATTGCCAGATGTGGTCTTGCGTGTTGCTTATGCACAGAAAATGCTGATTGTAATGGATGTGGCTCAAGCGGTTGCCCTGATAATGATTTTTGTGAGAATAAAAAATGTTCGATTGCAAAAGAACTGACGCATTGTTATAAGTGTGGAGAAAATTGCAGGAAAGGATTATTGCGCAAGCTGAAACCATACGCCTTTACCTTGTTTGCGAAAACGTATGGAGAAGAAAAACTTTTGGACTGTTTAGAGAGAAATGAGAAAAATGGAGTTTTGTATCATCGAGATGGTATAAATGGAGATTATGATGATTTCGATGATGTAGATCAGTTAATGAATTTTATCTTGACAGGAGTCCGATAACTCCCTGTTCACCACTAAGGAAACCAGAGGAATGAATCGAAACAGGAGGCCGCGCCGGTGATGAGAGCGTTTTTTAAAATAATGGCCGTCTGGATGCTGCAAATTTGCCTGCTGTCCGGATGCGCCCAACGCACAGAGGAACCTCCTAAATCCAACTGGGGCTCCTTCACTGCGGAAGATACATACAGCTATGATAAAAAATATGTGGCGGTGCAGACCGTAGAGACAGAAGAATATTCCCGCACCACGAAGGTGAGGTATGTGAGGGTCACTATTATGGACGCCAATCGTGAAAAAGAGATCTTTTCCTTTATTCCGGCGCGGGCGCGGGACTTCTGGGGGATATGCTGGGAGAGCGACAGCTACAATATCTGGACGCAGTCCGGTGATGTGGGTGTATTCTGCTATCAATATGAGGACGAAACGTGGGTGCGGAATGAATCCGCCGTCCGCCCGGAGGAGATTGTTTCCAAATATGATTAGTCCCGGTGTTTGTTCGGTTTCTGGAATGGAACGTGGTTGATAAAATACGGAGGTGAATATGGTGTTTGTGGCGATTTTCATTTTCATTGTAGCGGCCGCTTTTTTCGCAGCGATTGTTTATTGGGGAGCGAAAAGCGGGAAGATTCAGGCATTTTTTCAGGCGCATCCACGAATGCCGAAGGTTTTAACGTTGGGATATATCGTATTTGCCGGCTGTTTTGTGTTTCCGATCCGCAGTGAACCGTTTCCCCTGGATGTTCAAAAAGTGTATTTGCTGGCAGGGAGCTATGGCGTGATTGCCTCGGCTTTTGCCGGAATTTTTGGACCCCGCAGGGAATGGATGGTTTACTTTGCCACGTTGTTTCTCACCGCGGCCGGGATGGGATGCAGGTATCTGCTGGAATTTGGTGAGGTGTCGAATACGTACAATTTCACGCTGTTTAACGGGATCAGCTATCTGGCGCTGATCCCGGCGGGGACGGCGATGGCGTATCATTGGATGGCAAGGGCTTTGAAACGGTGACCGGGTTTTCGGTCTATTTCCTGGCAGCTTTGACGGAGGTGGGAGACATGAGAAAACAGAATCCGAAACGAAATGCGGTCATTTCCTGGATCATAATGGGAATTGGGGCGCTGTTTGCCGTGATCGGGGCGGGGACGGCGGGGGAGTATCAGCTGAATGGGTGGCTGTGGATGGGATTCCTGACGGTCATAGCCGGTATGGGATACCATTTTGCCAGGGTCAGATGTCCGTTCTGCGGACATTCCCTGGCGGGATACCGGCCCTTTCCAAAGGAGTGTCCGAACTGTCACAGACGGCTGGAGGAATGAGAGAAAGGGCTTTTCAAGGACGGGAGAACGTGATATACTACACGCTATCTCTATTTTCCTGCGGCGGAACCGGGCGGCATTCCCGGTGTTTTCTTTCCTTGGGATACCAGGGTCAAAAGGTCGAAAATCCGATGCAAGCTTGCTTGCAAGAGGATTTTTGACCTTGGAAACGCCCGTTTTCCGCTGCCAACCACAGCATACACAGGAGGACGATCATGACAGAATTACATATCCATCTGGACGGATCCCTGCGGCCGGAGACCATCTGGGAGTGTCCGCGGAGCAGGGACTTCCCATGCCTGCGGCGGATGTCTCTGCACTGCGGACACTCATGGAGGCGCCGGTGCCCTGCGGCAGCTTATCAGAATATCTTTCCCGGTTTGCCCTTCCCATGACCTGTCTGCAGCAGGCGGACGCCCTGGAACGGGTGGCCTGGGAACTCACAGAGGAACTGGCAAAGGAGGGGATGACCTACTGCGAACTTCGGTTTGCCCCCCAGCTTTCCACAAAAAAGGGCATGACCCAGGCCCAGGCGGCGGAGGCAGTGATCCGCGGCGTAAAGCGGGGGATGAAAGAATTTCCTGCCATCCGGGTAGGTCTTCTGCTCTGCTGCATGAGAGGAGAGGGGCCGGAGTGTGAGAGGGCCAATCTGGAGACTCTGGAGCTGGCGGCCGGCCTGCTGGCGGGAGGGGTGGTCTGCGGCGTGGATCTGGCGGGAGCGGAGGAGGTTTACGATACGGGGATGTTCCGGGACCTGTTTTCCAGGGCTGCCCGGTACGGCCTGCCCTACACCATCCACGCCGGCGAGGCGGACGGGCCGGACAGCGTGAAAAAGGCTTTGGATATGGGAGCGAGGCGGATCGGCCACGGGATTGCCGCCGCCAGGGATGAGCGGCTGATGGAGGAGCTGGCAAGGTACGGGATCCCCCTGGAGGTCTGCATCACCAGCAACGTCCAGACCAAGGCCGCGCCGTCCTTAAAAGACCACCCCATCCGCCGTCTCTACGACGCCGGGGTGCACGTCACCTTAAACACGGACAACCGCACCGTATCTGCCACCACCCTGCCCCGGGAGATCGCCTTGGCCAAAGCGGCCTTTGGATTTACGGACCAGGACGTGGAACGGATGGAGGAATACGCCCGCGGAGGAGCTTTTTTGTGTCTGTGACACAAAGCCTCCGGCTGGTTGCGCAGACTTTTTTGTTTAGAGAAATTGCGTTTCCAGCGACATAAAAGCCTCCGGCGGGCGGCCAGAAGGAGGACAACCCATTGAAACAGGAATACATCGAAAAAATCTACAGCGGCTGGCTGGCGAAAATCATCGGCATCCGCTACGGGGCGCCCATAGAAGGGTGGAGCTATGAAAAGATCCGGAATCTGTTTGGGGACCGCCTGCCGGATTACCCCGCCGCCTACAAAAATTTTGCCGCCGATGACGACAGCAACGGCCCCTGGTTTTTCCTGCGGGCTTTAGAGGACAACGGGGAGGCGACGCCCCAGGCGGTGGCCCAGGCCCTGCTAAACTACGCCCCCTACGAGCACGGGTTTTTCTGGTGGGGCGGCTACGGCGTTTCCACGGAGCACACCGCCTATTTAAACCTGCGAAACGGCATCCCAGCCCCCCAGAGCGGCAGCATGGCCCAGAACGGTTCCACCATGGCGGAGCAGATTGGCGGCCAGATCTTTTCCGACACCTGGGGCCTGGTCAATCCCGGAAACCCGGAGCGGGCAGCCCGGATGGCCCGGGCGGCGGCCTCCGTCACCCACGACGGGGACGGCTTAAACGGGGCCGCCTTTGTGGCCGCCTCCATCAGCGCCGCCTTTGAGGAAAGGGACATCCGGAAGGTGATGGAGACGGGGCTTTCGTTCGTGGAGCCCGGCAGCCGTTACCAGGAGGCCGTGAGGGCGGTGATGGCCTTTTACGACAGCCATGAGAAGGAAGGAGAGGCCTGGCGGGAGTGTTTTCAGTTTGTAAAAGCCCATTACGGCTATGACAAATACCCCGGCGTCTGCCACATCATCCCCAATGCCGCCGTGATGGCCCTGGCCATGCTCTACGGCGGCGGGGACTTTGACCGCACCCTGGAAATCTGCAACCTCTGCGGCTGGGACACGGACTGCAACGTGGGAAACGTGGCCTGTATCCTGGGGGTGGCCCTGGGCCTTTCCGCCATCGGAAGGAAATGGCAGCAGCCGGTGGGAGATTTGCTCATCTCCTCCAGCGTGCTGGGCTATTATAACATCCAGGATATTCCCGGCTCCGCCGCCTACATCGCCAGGCTGGCCTATGCCCTGGACGGGGAGGAGATCCCGGAGGGCTGGCGGGAGGCCCTTTCTGGGAAACGGCGGTTCCACTTTGAATTTCCCGGTTCCACCCACGCCATGCGTCTGCGGGCGGAGTCGGGAAACGGTCCGGGAGACGCAGGAAACGGCCGTCATTTTTACCTGGAAAACACGGAGGAGACGGCGGCGTCCGGCAGCCGTTCCCTGAAATTCGTGGCGGCTCCCATGGAGCCGGGGGAGGTTCTTTATCTGTACCATCAGACCTACTACCGGCCGGAGGATTTTACGGACAGCCGCTATGACCCGGCCTTTTCCCCCATCCTCTATCCGGGACAGGTGGTGGAAGGGTGGGTATATCTGCCGGAGTACGGCCGACCCGCCCAGGTGTCCCTGTATGGGAAGGATATTCGAAGCGGGAAGATCTATGAGGGAGAGCGGATTTCTCTGGGGCTGGGAGAGTGGAAACGGCTTCGTTTCCAGATCCCCGGCGGCACGGACGCCCTTTTGGGGGAGGCCGGGTTCTGTTTCCGGATGGAGGGCCGGGCGTTGGAGCGGTTTGAGTTTGTGGGAATGGTGGATGACCTTTCCTTTTCCGGCCAGGCGGACTATCGGTTAGACTGCGAACGGGAGCAGACCGAGGTGTGGCCCGGAGGGCACACAGAGATCAGCCAGTTTACCAGGCTGAAGGGAAACGCCTGGCTGGAGCAGGGCCGCCTCCACCTCTCCTGCGCCGACTTCGGGGAGCTGTACACCGGCGGCTGTGACTGGCGGGATTACCGGGCGGAATACGTCTTTACCCCCATCTGCGGGAACTTCCACGGGGTAAACCTGCGGGTTCAGGGCGGAACCAGATCCTGCGGGGCGGCCCTGCTGGAAGGGGGCCGGTTTGGACTGGTGAGGAGCCGCCCGGACGGCAGCGGCTATGATCTGCTGGCGGAAACGGCCTTTCCCTGGAAATGGGGCCGGCCGGTGACCGTCACCGTGGAGGCGGCGGGAAATGCCCTGCGGGCCTGGGCGCGGACGAGAGAAACGGGAGAAGGGGAGGAGACGGCAGAGCTGGTTTCTCCCCATGGAGCAGGGCCCTATTCCAACGGCTGCGTGGGCGTCTCCGTGAGACAGGGCAGCCATCTGGCTCTGGACGGCATCCGCGTCTGGCCGGCGGAAAACAGCATCAACCCCCAAAAACACCACCAATCTTCCCCAAATGCCGCCCCAAATCCAGAAAACATCCATAAAACCACAGAAATATAAACAAAATCACAAAAAATCACTAAAAAACCCAAAAATATCAGGACAGTTTTCGCGAACCGATGAAGCGGACGCCGTCCTGATATTTTTTTGCCGCGAAAGCAGCGTCTCCCATTCGAAAGCAGTGTCTCCCATTCGAAGGCAGTATCTTCCATTCGAAAGCAGTATCTCCCATTCTTTTACAAAAAAATTCTAAATTTTCCCATTTTCCCCTGGAGAAAAGGACACCTGTCCTTTACGAATCCATTTCCCCCATATTATAATCCACATTAAAGAGAACGGAATACTAATTAGAACAACTTATAAAACCATAAGCAAAATGTTTATAAAACCCTGTCACAAGGAAAAAAAGTTGTGAATTTTGCAGGAAGGAACGAAACGTATGGAAAAGACCAGAATCCTGATCGACACCGATCTGGGAGACGATGTGGACGACGCGGCGGCGTTTATGCTGGCGCTGCGGTGTCCGGAGCTGGAGCTGGTGGGAGTGACCACGGTGTACAAAGATACCGAAAAGCGGGCGGAGATGGTGAGAGAGCTGCTTCGCCTCCACGGCGGGGAGGACATTCCGGTGGTAGCCGGCTGCGGCCGGGCCATCGTGGAGCGGAGGTTTGACGAGAAGGAGGAGCCCATCCAGTACGGGATCTTAAGAGAGCGTCGCGGGCCGTCGGAGAGAGAAACGGGCATCCGGGCGGAAGATTTCATCCTGGAGGAGTTAAAGAAAGACGAAAACCTGGTGATACTGGGAATGGGGGCTATGACGAACCTGGCCATGGCCTGCATGAAGGACCCGGAGCGGATGAAAAGGGCAAAGGTCATCGCCATGGGCGGAGCGTTTTTAAGCTCCCGGCCGGAGTGGAACATTATCTGCGACCCGGAGGCCGCCGCTATCCTTCTGGAGACGGTGGACGATCTGGTGATGCTTGGCCTGGATGTGACGAAGTATTTAAAAATCGGCAGAGACCGGCTGGACGCCTGGAAAGAGCGGGGCGACGCCTGCATGGACTATTTTCTGGAGGGAGTGGAGCGGTTTCAGGAGGCCACCGGCTATCCCGTCACCTTCCACGATGTGCTGCTGATCGCCTGTCTGCTGGACGGGCAGGTGGTTTCCCTGCGGCGCGGGCAGTTCGCGGTGGAGCTCTGCGGCACCTACACCAGAGGCACCATGGCGGACCGTTCCAACTACTACGAGATTTCCCCGAAGATCGAGGGAAACTTCCGGTTCGCGGATCAGGTGGATCTGGAGCGGTTTTTCGCCATCCTGGACAGCCGGTTTTAAGGCCGGAACCTTACGGAATCTACGGTATCCAAGGCCGCGGCCGCGGCTTTCGATAAAGCATCTAAATCATCACATTTTATGGAGGAGAGAACCTATGAAAAAAATGACAGCAGCATTACTGGCTATGAGTATGGCAGCCAGCCTGATGGCAGGCTGCGGAGCGCCGGAGCCGGAGGACGAGACCACGGCGGCAACCCAGGCAGAGGAGACGGCCGCGAAGGCGGGAGAGGAGAGTGGAGAGGCAGCGGAGGCCGCCGATCCATCTGAGTACCGGGTGGGACTGATGATTCCCGGAAACCTGGGAGACAAATCCTTCTTTGACGGGGCCTTCAATTCCATCGAGCCCATCAAGGAGCAGTTAGGCGTGACGGTGGAATACGTGGAGTGCGGCACCGACACCTCCAAATATTATCCGGCCCTGGTGGATATGTGTGAGCAGGACTACGACCTGATTCTCACCATCTCCAGCAACAACGACGACGCCCTGGTGCAGGTAGCGGAGGAGTATCCCGATCAGAAATTCATCAACCTGGACGACGAGCTTACCGACCCGCCGGCAAATGTTTACATCATGGGCACGAAGAACAACGAGATGAGTTTCCTGGCGGGAGCTGCCGGCGCTTTAAAGGCCCAGGAGCTTGGAGAGGACAAGATCGGTTTCGTGGGTGGTATGGACATCCCCGGCATCAATGAGTTCCTGGTGGGCTACATCGAGGGCGCCCAGGCCATCAACCCGGACATCAAGGTAGCCACCTCCTACGTAGGCAGCTTTACGGATACGGCCAAGGGCAAGGAAAACGCCCTTCTGCTTTACAATTCCGGCCTTTCCGTGATCTTTGCCGCCGCTGGACAGTCCGGCCTGGGCGTGATCGACGCGGCTGTGGAGCAGGGGAAATTCGCCATCGGCGTGGACTCTGACCAGGCTGAGGCTTTAAAGGATTCCCAGCCGGATATGGCAAACGTGGTGATCACCTCCGCCATCAAAAACATTTCCGACAACGCGGTGAGCGCCGTGGACAGAGCCATGAAGGGAGAGATCCCCTACGGCACCAGAGAGGTGTTCGGAATCGCGGAAGGCGCCGTTGGCATCGCGGAGAACGAGTTCTATGAGAACCTGTTAAGCGAGGAGGACCGGGCGAAGGTAGAGGAGTTAAAGCAGCAGGTAATCGCCGGGGAGGTAGAGATGACCCCCACCGCCGGCATTACCACTGAAAAGGTAAATGAGATCCGCGAGGCTGTCCGCCCGTAATCTCAGTACGGAGGTATCCTGATGGAAGATTTTATTTTGGAAATGAAACACATCTCGAAGATCTACGGCAACGGAATTGCCGCCAACCGGGATGTGGACTTCAACCTGAAGAAAGGGGAGATCCATGCCCTGGTGGGAGAGAACGGGGCGGGAAAATCCACCCTTATGAAGATCCTGTTCGGCATGGAGCCGCCGTCCTCAGGAGAGATCCTGCTGCGGGGAGAACCGGTGCGGTTCTCCTCCTCCAAAGAGGCCATTGCCCACGGCATCGGCATGGTGCATCAGCATTTTATGCTGGTGGAGTCCTTCACGGCGGCCCAGAACATCATCCTGGGCATGGAGCCGAAAAAGGGGATGTTTGTCAATGAGGCGGAGGCGGTGCGTTTCACCAGAGAGATCAGCAAAAAGTACAATCTGGAGGTGGACGCGGAGGCCGTCACCCGCACCCTGCCGGTGGGGGTGAAGCAAAAGATTGAGATCTTAAAGGCTTTAGCCAGAGGAGCGGAAATCCTGATTCTGGACGAGCCCACCGCCGTGCTGGCGCCCCAGGAGACGGACCAGCTCTTTGATGAGCTGATCCATTTAAAGGAGCAGGGCCACACCATCGTATTCATTTCCCACAAGATCCCGGAGATCAAGCGGATCTCCGACCGGATCACGGTGATGCGGGCCAGCCGCTCCGTGGGCTGCTATGAGACGAAGGACGTGACGGAGCAGCAGATTTCCAGCCTGATCATGGGCTGTGAGATGGACACCACCATTGTGAAAACGGCCCCGAAACCGGGGGACATCCGGATCCAGGTGGAGGGACTCTCCTACACCGACCGCAACCAGGTCAGAGTGTTAAAGGATCTGAGCTTTGGCGTCCGCGGCGGCATGATTTTCGGCATCGCCGGCGTCCAGGGAAACGGCCAGGTGGAGCTCATCGACCTGATGACGAAGAAACGGGCCATCCGGGAGGGCGACATCCTTCTGAACGGGAAATCCGTAAAAAAGCTGTCCATCCAGGAGATCCGGAATATGCAGTTTGGCTACGTGCCGGAGGACCGCATGGACCAGGGCATCGCCGGTCAGGAATCCATCGCCGAGAACATGGTTTCCAACCGGTACGCCACCGGGGAATTCTGCCGCCGGGGGCTGTTAAACTATAAAAAGATTCAGGAGTTCGCGGACAAAAACATCGGGGAATACGAGATCCGCTGCTCTGGAAACCGGCAGAACGTGGGAATGCTTTCCGGCGGAAATATGCAGAAGGTGGTGGTGGCCAGAGAGTGCAGCCACGAGCCGGAGGTGCTCATCGCCGAGCAGCCCACCAGAGGCGTGGACATCGGCGCGGCCCACATCATTCACAAGAAAATCATGGAGCTGCGGGACAGGGGCTGCGCCGTGCTGTTAGTTTCCGCGGACTTAAACGAGGCGTTAAAGCTGTCCGACGTGGTGGCGGTGATGTACGAGGGCGAGATCGTGGCCTATTTTGACAGCACCGAGGGATTAAACGAGGAAACGCTGGGCCTTTATATGCTGGGCCTTAAGCGCCACAGCGAAGAACAGATCAGGAGGGCGAGAGGATGAGCAGAGAGCGGTCATTTACCATAATAAGAACGGCAGTTTCCATGCTGGTGGCCATCCTGGTGGCCTTTGTGATCATCCTGCTGGTGAGCGACCAGCCGGTGGAATCCATAAAAATCTTCCTTCTCCGCCCGTTTTCCTCCAAGCGGTATCTGGGAAACATTGTGGAGACGGCAGTCCCCCTGATTTTCTCCGGCCTGTCCATGGCCATCCTGTTTAAGGCCAGCCTGTTCAACCTGGGGGCGGAGGGCATTTTCTTCATCTCCGGAATCACCGGCTCCATCATGGCCATCTGGCCGAAACTGCCGCCGGTGGCATTTCCCATCGTCTGCATCATGGTGGGAGCGGTGACCGGTATGGCGGTGATGCTGGTGCCCGGCGTCTTAAAGGCGAAGTACGGGGCCAGTGAAATGGTGACCTCCCTGATGATGAACAACATCCTGCTGGGAGTGGGCCTTTACTTATTAAACAATATGATGCGGGACCCGAAGGTGGCGTCCTTAGTTTCCTATAAATACAGGACCAACGCCCTGTTGGCCAACATTCTGCCCGGCACCAGGATCCACGTGGGCTTCCTCATTGCCCTGGGCTGCGCCGTTCTGGCGTATATCTTCCTATTTAAAAGCAAATGGGGCTACGAGATCCGCATGGTGGGAAACAACGGCAAATTCGCCAGCTACTCCGGCATCAACGTGACGAAGGTGATTATCATCGTCCATTTGGCGGCGGGAGCCATCGCCGGCATGGGCGGCATCATCGAGTGCCTGGGAATGCACAAGCGGTTTGAGTGGACGGCCCTGCCCGGCTACGGCTTTGACGGGGCCATGATCGCCATGCTGGCGGGCAACAACCCCATCGGAGTCATCGGAGCGGCGTTTTTCGTCAGCTATCTGCGCATCGGCGCAGACCTGGTGAACCGGACCTCCGATATTCCCACGGAAATGATCGCCATTTTGCAGAGTATTATCATTCTGCTGATCTCCGCGGAGCGTTTCCTGCACAAGTATAAACAGAACTGGATCGAGAAGGAGGTGAAGGGATGAAGGCGTTTACGGATCTCATATTTACTGCGGACTTTTTCTACTCCATCCTCCGGGTGACTACACCCCTTCTCTTTGCGTCCATGGGCGCGGTGGTCTCCGATGTGGCGGGAGTGCCGAACATCGCCCTGGAGGGGATGATGCTCATTGCCGCCTTCGCGGGAATGTTTTTCAGCTACCTGTTTGACAGCGCTGTGGCGGGCCTTCTGTTTGCCGTGCTGTTCGCGGTGCTGGCGGCCTCCGTGCTGGCGTTTTTCACCCTGTACTACAAGACCAATATCATCTTAGGCGGCATCGCCATCAACAGCCTGGCCAGCGGCGGGACCATCTTTTTCCTGTATCTGGTGGCCCACGACAAGGGCACCAGCGTTTCCCTGGCCAGCAAGGTACTGCCCAGCGTAACGATTCCGGTGATCGAGAGCATCCCGGTGATCGGGCCGGCCATCTCCGGCCACAACGTGCTCACCTACCTGGCGATCCTGTCAGTGGTGTTCACCTTCTTCCTGCTAAAGCGAACCTCTCTCGGCTGGCACATCCGGGCGGTGGGAGAGAAGAAGGAGGCGGCGGACTCTGTGGGAATCAGCGTGGTAAAGACCCAGGCCATCGCCCTGATCATCAGCGGCGTGATGTGCGGCTTTGGCGGCGCCTTCATGTCCATGGGATACGTCTCCTGGTTCTCCAGGGATATGGTCAGCGGCCGCGGCTGGATCGCCCTGGCGGCGGAGGCCATGGGCCAGCAGCATCCCCTGGGGACGGCGGCCACCTCCCTGCTCTTTGGCGTGGCGGACGCCCTGTCAAACGCCGTGGCCACCCTGGGATGGCCCTCCGACCTGGTAAAGACCATCCCCTACTGCGCGACCCTGGCGGGCCTCGCCATTTTCTCCATCCGGGCCTACAGGCGGGCGAAACATTCATAGACCGGAAAAGGCCTGCGCGGAGGTTCTGCGCGGCCTTTTCTCCATTTTAAGAGACGTTTTCGTTCCTGCTGGAACAAAAATGGTTACAAATAATCTGCACATCTGATAGAAAAAGTGAGGACATCGAATATGCCGACCAAGGATATGACAAAAGACATTCTTTATACCATCAAAAACCCGAAGGTCACCTTCCATCAAAGGCTGAAGGACATGGCCAAGATCGCGGAAAATTCCATAGAGCTGGTGGAGTACACGGAAAAGTCCAGGGAATACTTTGAAAATGGGGCCATGATGGATATGTTTGAGGGCAAGACCCCCTACCGCACCCGCTACTGCGTGCCGGACTATGAGCTGTTTTTCAAGCAGGTGAGCGAATTCCTTATGCTGGAGCCGCCGAGGGACATCTGGGACGCGGTGGGAAACCTTCTGTGCCTGTACCACAACATTCCGGCGGACGGCGGCCTGCCGGTGTACATCGGCTGCTTGGACGAGCTGCTGGAGCCCTTTGTGACGGACGAGGCGGAGGCGGAAAAGGCCATCCGTTTCCTGCTGGTGCACGTGGACCGCACCATCTCCAACGCCTTCTGCCACGCCAATCTGGGGCCGAGGGATACGAAGGCGGGACGGATCATTTTAAAGCTGACAAAAGAAATGCAGCGCCCCTGTCCCAACATGACCCTGTTGTGGCGGGAGGACACCCCGGAGGACTATCTGTTAGCGGCCCTGGACACGGCCATGACGGCGGCTAAGCCCAGCTTTGCCAATGACGCCCTGTACCGCCGGGACATGGGAAACTACGCGGTGGTCAGCTGCTACAACACTCTGCCCATCGGCGGCTGCGGCCTGACCCTGGTGCGCTTAAACATGAACCGCCTGCCGGAGTTAGCCAAGAGCCCGGAGGACCTTCTGGACCGGGTGATCCCGGACGCGGTGACGGCGGTGTGCGATGCCATTGACAGCCGCTGCCGGTTCATCGTGGAGGACTGCAGCTACTATGAGAACACCTTTTTATACCGGGAAGGCCTGATCAAAAAGGACCGGGACCACATGGTGGGAATGTTCGGCTACGTGGGGCTGGCGGAGTGCGTCAACGGAATGCTGGGCCTGACGGAGGAAAAGGAGCGGTTCGGCCACGGGGAGAAGGCGGACGCCTTCGGCGAGGCCATTATGAACCGCATCAAAGAGGAGTTGGACAAGCGCCCGGCGGCCTACGGAACTTATGGTCTTCACGCCCAGGTTGGGGTTATGGAGGACACGGATTCCACCCCCGGAGGGCGGATCCCCATCGGCGAGGAGCCGGATCTGCCCTACCAGCTGTTAAACTTCATCCGGATGCACCGCCACTGCGCCGCGGGCTGCGGGGAGCTGTTCCCCTTTGACGACACGGTGAAGAACAATCCGAGGTATCTGATGGACATCCTGAAGGGGGCCTTTGCCTCCGGCGCCCGGTATCTGTCCTTCTACTCCGGAAATTCCGACCTGGTGCGGGTGACGGGCTATCTGGTGAAACGGTCCGACATCGAGAAGTTTGAGCGGGAGGAGATGACCCTGAACGAGGCCACCGTAAACGGCTCTGGCGTAAACAAAAACCTCCATCTTCTGGACCGAAAGGTGCGTGGGGAGGAATGAGGCTGACGGCACCGGTGAATAAAATCATTCCCTTTTCCGCTGTGGACGGCTTTGGCAACCGGACGGCCATTTTTCTCCAGGGCTGCAACCAGGACTGCCTCTACTGCCACAACCCGGAGACCATCCATCTCTGCGGCGGCTGTGGGGCCTGCGTGGCGGCCTGTCCCGTGGGGGCTCTCTCCCAGGAGCGCCCCGGCGGGCCGGTGAGCTACGATTTTGAGAAATGTGTAAACTGCGATACCTGCATCCGCACCTGTAAGCAGTTTTCTTCCCCGAAGATCCGGAATCTGGAGCCTCAGGAGCTGTTTGAACAGGTGAGGCCCTTTTTCCCCTTTACCGACGGCATCACCACCTCCGGAGGGGAGTGCGGCCTCTACCTGGATTTTCTCACAGAATTTTACCGTCTGGTGAAGGCGGCGGGAAAGACCACCTACATGGATACCAACGGCCAGGTGCCCCTTGGGGGGCGGGAGGAATTTCTGGCGGTGACGGACAAGGCGATGATTGATTTAAAGGCTGGGACGGAAGAAGACCACAGAGCCCTCACCGGCCGCGGCCTGTCCGTGGCGGTGGAGAATATCCGCCTGACGGCAAGGCTTGGAAAGCTCTACGAGATCCGCACTGTGGTGGTGCCGGAATTGGTGGACAACCGGGAGACGGTGCGGCTTGGGGCCAACCTGATCGCCCCTTACCCGGAGGTCCGCTACAAGCTGATCCGGTTCCGCCGCTACGGTGTGCGGGAGAGCTTTTCCTCCACGAAGGAGCCCTCCGGGGAGCTGATGGAGGAGCTGAAGGCCCTGGCCCTGGCGGGAGGGGTGAAAGAGGTGCTGGTGACGTAAATTGGATGGATGGGGGACCGTTTTGGAAAACCCTATTCGCGGAGCAGAGGGAGAATGGCCTCCAGCATAGTCTGGTACTGGCCGGGGGAGACGGAGAGTTTCTTCCGGACAGAGGTGATTTCCCCCTGCTCCTTTAATTTGCGGATGCCGCGGACCACGGTGCGCACGCTGACGCCGATGTTGCTGGCGATGGTCTGGTAATCCGGCTGGATGAGGACGGAACCGCCGTCTCTCTGATGGAGGTCGTAGTACTGAACCAGATAGTACCGCACCCGGTCAATGCCCCGCTGGTAGTAGAGGATCCCGTCGTTTCCCGACCGCTGGTACAGGTCGCAGGCCACCATGTGAAGGCAGCTGTATAGGGTTTCCGGGCAGGTCATGATATGCTGGTAGATCACGGCGGAACTTACCCGCAGCACCGTCACCTCCGTGCTGGCCACAATGGTGGCCACTGTGCGGGGATTGTGGGAGAGCACCTCCAGGAGGCCCAGGGCTCCGTTTTCCCGGGTGATGAGGAAATAGTGGTAGTTGTTCCCGTCGTTGTAATCCCTGGTGCCCAGAGCGGTTCCTTCCTCGATAAAGTAGATGTAGTCGGGAAAATCTCCCCGGCTCACGATCACGGAGCGCGGCGGGTAGGTGATCCGCACGCCCTGGGCTTGGATGGAGTCCGGCAGTACGGAAACATTGAAATGGTGGAAGGATTCATATTTTTTCCATAGTTCCTGCAGCTGCATGGCATCGGTTTCCTTTCTTTCGTAATGATAAGGTCATCATATCACAGCGGTCCGGCAAAGACAACGGAATTTCGCCGTTGGATTTTGCGGAAACCGATTCGGCGGATTTTTTGTAATCGTCAAAAAAACATTGTCTAAAACTAGATAATGTGCTATAATCATTTCCATAACAGTTCAGCCGCCCCGGTCTGAGGCGGAAATGGCCCCTTCGGGCCGTCCATTTAGTCCCATCGAAATTCTGGGACGAACATCCACACAGGACAACAGCAAACGATGGCTAACCCCTTACAAACGTGGGACAGCCGCCCAGGAAACGGAGGTTTGGTATGGGAAATATGGATCTGGCGGAAAAGGTTTTGGAGCGCCACGGGGACGTGTTCGCGGACATTATTAACGTGCTGGTATTCCGGGGAGAGCGGTTTTTAGAGCCGTCGGATTTGACAGACGGGCCCTCGGCCACTCACTATAAGGACGAGGAGGGAGCCCTGCGCCAGCAGGAGAGGGACGTGGTGAAACACTCGTTTTGCGGCCCTTTCCCGGCAGTCTGGGGGATCGAGAACCAGAGCCGGGTGGACGCGGATATGGTGTTTCGGGTCATGGGCTATGACTACGCCTCCTACCGCGGCCAGCTGGACAGCCGCCGGCGCCGCGGGGCGGAAAATGGCCGCAGCCGTGGCCGCAAAGGCAGAAAGAGGCCGCTGCGCCCGGTGATCACCCTGGTGCTGCATTTTGGGACGGAGCAGAGGTGGGGCGGGCCGTTTACGGCTGCGGGCGCACTGGAGCTGTCCGGCCTGCCGGAAAAGGAGGGCCTGGCCGCCCTCATCTCTAATCCCCACATCAATGTGGTGGATGTGGCCTTCCTGCCCCCGGAGGTGCGGGCCCGGTTTCAGTCCGATTTCCGGGTGGTGGCGGAGTATTTTTCCGCCGTCCGAGAGGGCCGGTTTGAGGAATTCCGGAAAAACAGGTACGAGATTTGCCATCCGGAAGAACTGCTGCATTTCCTGCGGGTGTTTTCCGGGGATGAGCGGTTTGACACGATGCTGTCCGCGGCGGCGGAGATGAAAGAGAAGGGAGAAATGACGATGTGCAAAATTTGGGATTATGTGGAGGCGCAGGGGATGGAGAAAGGGAAAAAAGAGATTGCCCTGGAGATGCTGCGTCACAGGGAACCGGACGAAAAAATTATGAGGTATTCCAGGCTGTCCCGAAAGCAGATTCATGAGTTAAAGAGAACGCTTTCCGGCGAAGGCTCCCCGGCGAAGGACTGCCGGAAAAAGGAAACCGGGGGTCACCGGAGAGAACAGCGGTAAAGATGGATGGGATGGGCCCATATTGTGATATTTGGCTGTCATTTTTCAGCAGATCAGTTGCTGAGAAATGACAGCTTTTTTGTTTAACAGGAAACTTCGTTTCCTGTTAAACAAGAATGCTCCGCAAGGA
>OLRK01001687.1_pt1 | contig 16893 bp, 7 predicted proteins | sample 1672911 | NCBI WGS metagenome assembly OLRK01 (sample SAMEA3136736, study PRJEB25190) | human gut metagenome | biome: human gut; feature: human-associated habitat; material: faeces | place: Austria | collected 2013 | reverse complement strand
GCGGAAAGGTCCGTCTTGTGTTTCAGCCGGGAGAGGAAATCGGAAAAGGTGCAAAGCCGTTTGTCGCAGCCGGTGTGTTGGATGGTGCCGAGCGCGTGTTCGGTCTGCATACCGCGTATGATTTGGAGGCAGGCACGGTAGGACTCAAACCGGGCATCAACAACGCCGCAGTCGATCATTTCCGTATTCGCGTGCACGGTAAGTCTACGCATGTTTCCACGCCGCATCTGGGCGTAGATGCGCTGTACATCGCCAGCCAGATTGTCGTGGCAGTGCAGGGACTGGTTACGCGCCGCACTTCACCGACCGAGCCGGTCATCATCGGTATCGGCAAGCTGAACGCAGGCACGACATACAACGCCGTGGCAGCATTTGCTGAAATGGAGGGCACAACGCGCACCATTTCGCAGGAGAGCCGCGACCGCGTCCGTGCACAGGTCAGTGAGACCGCGCAGAGCATTGCAGCGCTGTACGGCGGCACGGCGGAAATCGAGTGGACGGACTTTGCCGCTGCGCTCGTCAATGACCCGCAGGTGTGCGAGGAAGCTGCTCGGGTCGTGGACGAGCTGCTCGGAGAAGGACACGTTGTCACAGACCGTGAGCTGTCGCTCAGCGGCGATAATTTTGCCGAGTTTGAGCTGTATAAGCCGGGCGCGTATGCGTATCTCGGCACCGGCAATCCGGATTTGCCGCACACGATGATCACCAACCATAACGGCGGCTTCGATGTGGACGAGAATGCACTTGTGACCGGTGCCGGTCTGTATGTCGGCTACACAGTCGCGCGGCTTGGATAAAGAAAGCGAAACGCTCAGCTATCGTTTGGTAGCTGAGCGTTTTGCTTTTGAAATTACAGTTTTGAACTTACATCCCGCACTCAAGTCCGTTATACCGTGTTACCACAAACGGATAGCTGAGTGTTTCAGGCTGGATGCCAAGCTGCCGCAGACCGGCGCACAAATCCTCGACAACCTGCATATCGTGGTCGCGCTGCGCGACGGACAGTTTCATTTTATCTCCATACGACGAGATCAGCAGCGCAAACGGCTGCACAGCACACGGCAGGATTGCGCCGTAATCGAGTACATACGGACGGCAGCTTTCCGGCAGGGCGAATCGGCCGACATTGGTAATGAGAAAGCTGTCCTCGAGCACAAAATCAGTCGTGACCTTCTGTGCCGCCTGCATTTTCTCCGCAAGCGGCATGTCTGCCTCATGCAGCAATTCACAGCGGTCTGCGGCGGCTTTTGCACGATAGAGCAGCTGTTCGCGCTGCATCTGATCCTTCAAAAACGCTTTCGTGCGCCGGAACACCTCGTCATTCGGCAGATCGCGGTACTCCGGAAAATACGGCAGATCGATAAAGCAAATAAAATACCGCGTGGTAAGCGTCGGCAGCAGCGGACGCAGATCGACCGGAATCTCCGCGATAACCGGCTTGTCCGTTCCGCCGAACTTATCATCAAACGCTTTCATCATCAGCGGAGCCAGTACAGACAGCGGACTGACGCCGATGGACTTTGCGTAATCGTGCAGCTGAGAAAACGGGAACGTCACCTCGGTGACGACCTCGGAGCCGTCAGCGCCCCACTGTACCTCGGGGGCATGAACAGCCTCCGGCTTTTTCCAGATGCCATCCGGCGAAAATTCACGGTCTGCCAGCTGCTCGTAGCCGTTTGCGCTCTCCTCGGGAGACCAGCGGGTATCCATGCCGCGCACAGAGCCGTCATTCTCAACCGGGAAACCGCAGTTTTTCAGGTACTGGAACAGTACACAGCGGATAAACTCCTCGAATCCGCGTCCATCCGAGATAGAGTGCTGATACTCCATATAGATGGTCTTGTCGTGGTAGCCGACGAGAAATAAGTATCCGTTCGTATCCTTGGAGCCGATGGTGTAGCGGGTGGATACACCGTCGAACGGCAGCACTACGGCGGGCTGCACGTTGCGGCGGTAGCGGAACGCGGTCTCGGTCGGCTCGGCGGTCAGCATCATGTGCGGAAAGCGCAGCAGTGCCTGCTCGACGGCTTCGCGCAGCTTGTCCGGGCGCACTTTATCGCGCATGCGGATGGTGTGGCGCGGCACACAGGCGACGGTTTCATGGGTGTTATACAGGAAGATTTTTGCATAGCTGTCCGTGCGGAGCAGCGGGTCATTCATGGTCATTATAGCATTCTCCTCAAAGCATAATCCGGCGCATCTTATATGGTAATTTCAGTATATCACCTTGCAACGACGTTGTAAATCAAAATGAGTCGAATTTGCACAGTATTATGCAAATATAGAACATGATGTACGATATAATGAGCCGCGAGCCTGAAAATACTTGCGATTCGGTTGGCAGAGTATATCATGCCGGAGAAGCTGACATAGGAGTATGGAATTTCTGCTGCGGCTGTTCGATTCGTTCTCGCGTGAGCGTATTCCGTGCGAGAAGCAAAAAAACAAGCGACACCATATTTCGATTGGTGTCGCTTGTGTGCGTTTTCAGGCGCTGTCGGTATTGTCTGCCCTTGCAGGGCGGTTGTTCATACCATATCCGTTGGGTGGTATGGATCGGATGGGATTACTGGCCGGTGTAGCGGCTGAGGATAACCGCTACCTGAGCACGGGTTGCGGTGCCGTTCGGCACGAGCGTAGTCGGGGTAACGCCGGTTACCAGACCGTTGCCGTTCGCCCAGCTCATTGCTTCAGCAGCCCACGACTCGACAGAAGCTGCGTCTGCGTAGCCATCGAGTGCTGCACTGCCCTGCGGCGTATGACCGCGATAGGTATCGTAGCGGTACAGGATGGCCGCCAGCTGCTGACGGGTGATCAGCGTATCCGGCTGGAATCTGCCGTCGGTGAAGCCGTTGACAATGCCGTTTTCGGAGGCCCATGCGATGGCTTCTGCGTACCACTTGCCGTCCGCCACATCGGTGAACTGTGCGGTGGAAGCGGCCTTGCTGCCGCTCATGCGGTAGAGCACCTGAACCAGCATTGCGCGGGTCATGCCGTCATCCGGACCGAACCTGGTTGCGGTCAGGCCCTTGAACCAGCCGTTCTCGAGTGCAGTGTTGACCTCGTTGTAGAACCACTTGCGCAGGTTGACATCGGAGAAGTCGCTGCTGTACTCGTGGGTGATAACGAAGGTGGAGAAGTGGGTGGTTTTAAAGGTAGCCTTTCCGGTCGCTGCATCATAAATGACAGGCAGCTTTTCGAACGAACCGTCCTCAGCAAGATAGTATGCAACCAGATGCGCGGCGTTCTCGCCGCTCTTGAGGCTATATGCTACAGAAACCGAAGCCGTGCCGTTCAGCGCATGAATGCGGGTTGCAGTGCCGTTTTTCGGCTGCACCTGCGCAGAAATGTTCAGGATGGTGCCGTTCTTCGGCAGGTATTTGCGCTGTGCGTCCGTCAGGGAGGACTTGTCAGCGGAAGCGATCGAAATACTTGCCATACCATCGGCCTGTGCGGCGCTGCCGAGTGCGGTCAGCGTCTCACGGTCGAGTGCAACCGTGCCGTTCGGCAGGGTAAGCGCTGCGCCGTTCTTTGCACCGGCGAGAGCAGCTACCACATCGCCGGTGAGCGATACCGTGCGTACGGTGGAATCTGCGGACAGGTCAAGCGTCAGCGAATCCTTGCCGGAAATCGCAGTCAGCTTGGAGCTGTCGGCGGAAACCGCTGCGGTGCCGTTCTTTACCTCAACCGTTGCGGGAACCTTGGTGCCGTCCGGTGCGGTAATGGAGGACGAGCCGTTGTCGGTCGGAGCCGGTGCAACAGCGCCGCCGCCTGCTCCACCACCGCCGCCTGCGCCGCCGCCGCTGCTCGGCTTGACGGCAAAGGTCGCGGTGAAAGTAATGTCATTCGCCGGCATGGTGAAGGTGTAGGTCAGGGTGGACGCGGAAACCGTCTTGTCGAGTGCGGTCTCCGGTGTCAGCGTCAGGGTTTTCAGCTGATAGCCGCTTGCGGGTGCAGCGGTGAGCGTTACCTTGTCGCCAGCCTTGGCGCGTGCCGCAGAAGCGGAAACGCTGCCGTTTTCGGCCTTGCCGGCCGTAATTGCGTAAGTTTTGTGGAACAGATTGTCGGTGTTGACCGCCAGAGCTTCCGTTACGTTGCGGATAACCGCTTCGAAGCTGCCGTCCTTCTCGGTTACGGAAACAACGGCATTCGGAGCCGCCTTCTGGAGTTCGGACTTGATTTCCTCGGCGGTGCCGACACAGTTTGCGCTCGGTGCGAGCGTCAGCTTGACCGTTCCGTTCTTGCGAACCTGAGCGGATGCGCTGTTGACTGCACCGGTGTCGTTCGGCTGAATCGGCGTGGTGTAGGTGAATTTGCCGGTGCCGTTTGTGCCGGAAATCTTGGCATCGTACTGTACAAGGTCGGTGAAGTGAACGCGGATGGTCTGGTTGTCATCGAGTGTGTGAATATAAATTGGATCGACAAGATTTACACCATCAACCTGTACAGCTGCATCGTTTTCTGCTGCGGTAATGTCACCCTGGGTAACCGTCCACTTTTCGACCATCTTTTGGGTGTTCGGTGCTGCAGTGAAAGTGATTTCACTGCCGTTCGGCTGCTTGGTCTGAGAGTTAATCGCGGTGTCGTCAATCTTGGCGGTCAGATGGCCGTTCTCATCAGCAGTGCCGAAAGTAAGCTGATAGCTTGCCGTAACCTTAAAGTATACGGTTGCAGTAATATTCTTGTCCGCACGGATTTTGCCTTCCGGATTGGTTTTGGAGTTTCCGGCAGTCTTTTTGCCGTTTACTTCCCACTGTTCAACCTGATAGCCAGTCTTCGGCGCTGCATGGAAGGTGATTTCCTCATCCTTATAGATGGTTACGCCTTCTGCAGGCATAGCCTTGGTCTCAACTTCCTCACCGTAGATATCATACAGCGTGTATTTTATGGTGCCGTTGCCGGCTGCAGCGGTAGCCTTGGCGGTGTAGGAAGCGCTCTGGGCAAATTCGGCGTGGATGGACAGATCGCCGGCCAGTTCGCTGATGGTGTAAGTGCCGTTGGTCTTTGCCGCAGCCTCATCCTGAGCAGTACCGTTTACAACCCAGTTCTTGAAATGCCAGCCGCGGTCTGCGCGTGCCTGCAGCTCAACCTTGCTGCCGCCGGGAATCTTGGACAGATCGTCCACAGCTTTGCCGTCTACGGTTGCAATGATCGTGCCATGCGCCATTTCCGGTGTGGTAATCGCAAATGCGGCACGGTCGGTCTTGAGCGAAACCTTGGTGTTCTCGGTGATGGGGAAGGTATAGCTGCCGCCAGCGTTGAGCTTTCCTGCTTCAACAGCCTTGCCGTTCACCTGATAGGTCTCGCCCGTGGCGGCAGCATAGCCTGCCTTGGGCGCTACCGTAATCTTCGTATCACCGGTGACGCTTTCGCCGCTCTTGAGAGACTTGGTGAGCGTCTTGGAGGTATCGTTCGGATCAACCGTCTGATAGCTTGCGGTCAGTTCACCTTCCAGCGTCAGCGTGTAGCTGTCGCGCTCGAATACGGCAGCCAGATCAATATCCTGCACGCCAACCTCAACCGAGAGCGTGTTGGAGCCGTTATCGTGCGGGGTGCCGGACGGATAACTGTTTGCACCGCGTTTCGCGAGAATCCACTGCTTGAAGTGCCAGCCGGTGTTCGGTGTTGCGGTGAAGTTGAACTTTGCACCGCTGGCAATGTAAGCCGGGAAGTTCTTGAGGCTTTCGGAGCCATTTTCATCCGTGCATTTGAGTGTACCGCCCTGCTTATTCTGAACGGAAGCATTCAGTTTGGTATCGGTGGTCTTGAAAAATACTGAAACGATTGCGGATGCTGCACCTGTTTTGATAGTAACGCTGTTTGCTGTGATGGGATTACCGCTGCCATCCTTAATTGTCTGACCGCCGTAGGTCCAATGGTCAACTGCATAACCTGCATCCGGCGTAGCGGTCAGGGTAACATCGGTGTCTGCGGTAAAGCTGGAGATTGCACTGCCGTCATCCGCCTTGCCGGCATTCAGACCTGCGGTAATGATCGACGCAGAACCGACAGAGTGCCTGTTTGCGCCTTCGCCGAAGTCCTCAGCCTTGAGGGTCAGGATGTAAGTCGTGCCGTTTACCGTGTAAACGCCGGGGATAAAGGTAAATTCATAGTTGTTGTACAGCGTTTCGTTGGTCTCATCGGTCTTGCACGGGGAAACCGTGTAGTTGCTGGGCGCAATTTTCGGCGCGAGCGTTACCTCGTTGCCTGCGGTGTTGACTGCGGTATAGCCAAATTTCAGTTTGGCAATCTCATCAGCAGTCATGTTTTTCGTGTCTGCCGAGAGAGAAAGCTGGGTGCTCGGATTGACCAGAGTCTGATCAACGCCGTCCTTCGGAGTGACAACGCGCAGCGTAACGGCACGCTGAACAACGGTAAACTCAGTTTCTGCAACCGGCTTGGTTTCGCCGTTTACATAAGCATACAGCGTGTAAGTGCCGGCATTCAGCTTATTGTTCTTTGTCAGCGGATGCGAATCCTCGGAACCGGCAACCACATACTTGAAGGTTGCGCTGATCTTTTCCAGATTATTCGAACTCTGGGTCATGCGGGAGAGCGACGGCGTTACCGTATCGCCGTAGGTGAAGCGGGTGACGCTGTTGTTATCCTTGCCGTTGGTGAGCGTCAGCTGGTAGCCGGTTGCATCGCCAACGAGAACCATCTGGCCTTCCGCATTGCTCATATCCTTGAATACATAGCTGCCCGGATAATACGGGGTAACCGTGTAAGCGCCGTCTGCAGGCACGATAACATCCTTTGTAACCTTGCCGGTTTTGTCAATCTCAGCCGCAACCGTGGTAGAGAAGTCCGTGCCGCGAATCAGGAAGCTGAGCGTGCCGGTCGGGATGGTGGAGGTAGCAGACGCGGAACGCATCGTAGCATTGATATGCAGCGTGCGGTTGTACGTACCGCCAACCTGAACATTCTCCGCCGTAACATTCAGCTCACACTTGGGCGTGCGCTTGCTGTACTGTGTGGTAATCTCAGGCGAGTAAGCGGAAATGCTGAACTCCTTCTGGGCGGTGTTGTCGAAGTAGAGCACATTCAGTCGGCAGCGGTACGTGCCCTTGTCGGCAGAACCGGCGTTTTCGATGCTCAGCGTATCGGAAACGCTGCCGGCAATCTCGGTCCAGGAACCATTGTTCAGCTTCTGCCACTGATAGCTTACGCTGTTGTACTTGCCGCCGTCCGGATTTTTATTGTCTCCGTTATACTTAACCGTTGCGGTTGCCAGAGAATCCGGATAGATCGGCAGAACCGTCTGATTCTCCTTGCCGTCAATCGTTACCGAAATATCGGGATAGCCTGCTGTAGTCTTGGTGCGGCAGGTCAGCGGTTCGCTGTAAATGCTGTTGCGCTGCTGCTCAGCCTTGTTGTTGTTGCGGGTCTGAATCTGATATTCATACTCGGTATAGGGAGACAGGTTCTTATCCGTGTAGCTGAAGGTGTAGGTGCCGTCATCGTGACGCTCACCATCGGTGAACGGCACAAATGCGAGTTCCTTGCGTCCGGAGCCGTCCGGGAAGTTGTAGTAGCGGTACAGCTGGAAACCGGAAACAATCTTGTCGTAGGTCCACGTCAGGGTGACGGAATCATCGGTGGTTGCCGCAACATCCTGCTCAAAATCCTCCGGCAGCGGAGACGGAGCATGCGGCTCGGTTACCGCATAGGTAACAACCGGGAACGCCTGATTGCCGCTGCGGTAGTTGTAGCAGAAAATACGCCAGTTCATGCCGTAGCCGTATGGTTGTGCTTCAATCGGCATGTTCTGCAGCGAACCGGAGAACGAGCCGCCTGCGGTGTTGACAGACACCTTGCCGGCAGAGCTTTCCGAACCGGCCACTACGCCTGCGGTTACACCGCCTGCGCCTGCACCGGCCTTGGTTTCGATAGAGGTGGTGTTGGTGTAGTTTTTGCTGTCCGAGGTGGAGAAGCTGATCTCCTGCGTGATGCCAGAGCCGCCGTCTGCTGCGGTGAAGTCAACCTTAGCCGGATCACCGTTATAAGCCTTGGAACCTGCATATTCCTTGGTCGGATAGCTCGACGGATCACCAATCGTATGCGTCAGCACACTGCCCGAAATGGATGGCAGAACGCTGTAATCCTCGGCGATATTTTCGTAGTCGGACAGGTCGATCAGACCGATCGAGGCTTCGTGCGGGATGGAAACGGTGGAGGTTACTTCAGTGTATTTGCCTGTTCCGTCCGGGATGTAGGAGGTATACTCGTAAATCTCCATCGGGATGGAATAGAACGCCACTCTGTCCTCGCCGGAGGTTGTCTCGTAGGTGATGGACTGCTCGAGCGAGGAGGTGTGCTCGGTCTCGTAGGTGAAACCGGAGGTAAAGGCGGCTTCTGCCTCAACGCTGCCGATCTTAACGCCGAATACCGAGAATTCCTGCTCAAAGGAGACGTATGCGCCGACCGAGATGGTAGAGGAGGAGCTGGTGCCGTTCTCGGTGCCCTTCATGCTCGAGTAGGTGGTGGAGGACTCGGCATAGTTGCCGGACAGGTCATCACGGTCGAGCAGATCGGAGAAGTACGGAGGTGAAGCCAGTACCGCCAGAACCTGCGGGTCGGAGTAGGTGTAATAGTGCTTGCCGGTGTAGGTCATGTAGCTGGTATCGTCGTCCGTGTTGGCGAGACAGAGCGTGTACGAGCTGTTGACATCGGTTTTTACCGGCTGAGAGCCGTCAAACAGGTTGACGGTCGAAAGTCTGGTTGTACCCGGCGTGCGGGTGGTGTAAGGTGTTGTTTGCGATGTAGTAGCATCTACATAGCCGACAAAAGCCTGATAGGAAGATCTTTTGCGGAACAGTTTATGCCACCAGCTCTTGTAATAATAACGGGTTGCGTACTGGGGAACTTTACCGGTGACGTTGTAGGATTCAGACTGCTTGTTCTCATCCTTGGACATGGTCTGCGTCAGTGTGAACAGCGTACCCGAACCTGCGGTGTTGTTGTCTTTATCCACCGCGGTGGTCACAGAGCCTGCGGATGCATCGTACTCAACGTAGTCCTCACTCGGCATAGCAGACGTGTTGTCGAGTGCCTGCTTGATATTCAGACCGTTCTCATCGCAGGAGATAACAAGGCTGTCAAAGTACAGCAGATCGCTTGTTTTGCCGCCATCGTTTGTTTCGCCTGCGGTCGGACGGGAGATAATCGCCGTATTGGCCGGGCACAGCGGCAGAGAATGGAAAACGTCGGTGCCGTTTTCGGTGTGATTCTGCATTGCGCTGTAAATATAGTTTTTGTCCTTATCCTTGGAGAACAGATCGAAATTCTGCGAAACAGACGGCTTGAAGGTGACGCCGTTCCATGCGTACAAACCTACATAGCGCGTGTTCTGCTTATTTGCCTTGAGGTCAGCATCCGACTGAGCCGCCAGAATCAGTGTTTTGCCGCCGCCGGTCATATCGCCGAAGGCGAAGGATGCGCGGACCAGATTGCTGCCCTCGTAGGTCAGCGGGAATTCCTGCGAGCTCTGCAGCATGTGTGCGCTCGTGGAGCCGAACATTACAACGGCACGCGAGCCTGCGTTCTGCTGCGGACCGTAGTAGTAACCCCAGGTGCAGGCGAGATCGTCTACGCCGTCCTGGTTGACGTCACCGCTGACGAGAGAGATCATGTTGGAAACGACACTGCCCTCACGGAAGAAGTACGTCCAGGCCTGTCTCCAGTTAGAGGGATTGGAGTAATCTTCAGTCTGAAGGTCGTAAATCTCAATGCGGGAATTGCCGACCTCCGGCACATAGACCGCAACCTCGTCCTTACCGTCGTTGTCCCAGTCGCCGGTAGCTACCTGCAGGTAGTTTTTCAGCTGATACGGGTTTTCTGCGAAGTTTTCGACCTTTTTGGCGGTCGTGCTGCCTTCGTCGCTGGTGTCGGTCAGATTCGGGTTGCCGATTTCCTTGCTGGTGTCCAGCAGCGTGATCGGCTTGCCGTACTTGCCGGATTCAGCATCGCCGAATCGCAGGTACAGACCGCCTTTCGCGCTCAGGTCACCGGCGTAAACCATGACCGTCTGCGAGGACTTGGCGTCACTGCTCGAGGTGAAATGGCCTGCGGCTACGTCTGCCATGGCGTAATCGGTACCATCTTTCAAATCGGTGGTGGCATTGGTCAGGCCGGTCAGATAGCCCTTGGTGGCATAGCCGTCATTGCCCTTGCTGCCCACCGGGAACTGTGCGTATGTGCCGGTAGAGGTGGTTTTACCCTCAGAAATAGTTTGGTTCTGCTTCTGAGCGCTCAAAAACTGCTGAGCCTTGGTAGATGTGTTATCATCATTGCCGTACAGCGTGCTTTGAAGGGTATTGTCCTTCTGGTTGGACTTGGAAACGCTTGTATCGCATTGCTCTGCGCTTTCACGCTTGTCCAGGCCGATTTTATCCGACGGCAGAACATCACTCGTCAGACCAACGGTATACAGCTCGTACACCGGCGTAACCTTGATGGTATTGCGCCCGTATGGGTTGCTGGGGTCGTTGGCATTAAAGCCGTCGGGCGCTTTGCTCGAATCAATACCGAGCGCCGCAAGCGCGTCCGAGCTGCCGGTATCCGCCGCCGCTGCGCGGATATCAAGCGGGCCGCCTATGCCGGCGATAAGAGCTAGTGCCAGAGCAAGGCTTATGCCGCGTTTGAATTTCATGGTATATTCCTCCTTTTCCTATTCTGCGGTGCGGTGGAACGAGCCGCGCCTGCAGAAAAGAGACTGAAAATTGCCTGCGTTTATCATAGCAGCTTTGCAGCCTGCTGTGCGGTCGGGCACACGAAATGTCCGATTTTCGACACGAAATACACCGATAGGAAAAACAGAGCGAACTACGCGTAAATTCTGCAAAAAATGACACACAATCCACAGGAATTATCAACAGGCTGTGGATAAAATGCGGCAAAAAAACACCCCGGTTTTGTCAGGTGACAAAACCGGGGAAAAAGATGACAAATGATTTCGGGCAGGGGGTTAAAGCAGCTCGCGCAGCTTGTCCGCAATGAGCCTGCCGAGCACGGCGTGCTCCTCTGCGGTCAGATGAATCTGGTCCGAGCACTTTGCCGCCGTGACAGCCGAGCCGTCCACGAAGGCGCAGCCGTACTTTTCTGCCAGCGTGCGGAACCGTGCGGGCAGAGCACGGATGAGTGCGGCACTGCTTTCGTCAAACATGCCGTAGTAGACGCTGTCTGCAAGGTTTTCGCCCATTTTCGGCGGTGCAACCAGAAGAATCTGCGGTTTCTGCATGGTATTTGACCATAAAAGCGGACTTTGCATCAGCTTGATCGTGCGGTCCATGGCATCGCTGATGGTGAACGGCGAGTGGCCGTACATTGCCTTGCTGTCGTTTGTGCCGAGCATGATAACGATCACGTCGAGCGGATCGTGTGTTGCCAGCAGGGCAGGCAGCATTGCCATGCCGTTTCGGCCGTAATCAATCGGGTCGGTGCTGCAGATGGTGCGTCCGCACAGACCTTCTTCGATAAAGTGCACGTCCGGGAACTGAGCCGCAACCACACCGGTGTAACGCTTGTCCGCGTCCAGACGGTGCATGGGATCGTCGCCCTGATAACCCCAGGTGTTGGAATCGCCGTAGAACAGTACATTTTTCATTTTTACGCTCTCCTTTGTCTCTATCATAGCATGAAATTGCGGGAATAGATAGGGAAACCGCATTGTATTTCCGCACAGACATGCTACAATAGATACAGATTATTTCCCGGAGGTTTTTCCTATGACCCTGCAGCAGCTGACCTATCTTGTCACTGTGGCCGAATGCGGCAACATCACGGACGCCGCCGAGCGGCTGTTTCTCTCGCAGCCGAGTTTGAGCGCCGCGATTCACAATTTAGAGAAGGAGATGGGCGTTACCGCCTTTGTGCGCTCAAACAAGGGTGTAACCGTTACGCAGGAGGGCGAGGAACTGCTTTCGTTTGCGCGCATGCTGCTCGAGCAGGCAGACATCATGCAGGAACACTTCGGCGTGGGCAAAAAGCGCGTGCCCAAGTTCTGCGTGTCATGTCAGCACTATTCGTTCGCGGTGAACGCATTCGTCGAGGTTGTCAAGGAGTACAACGCGGACCAGTACGGTTTTATCCTGCGGGAAACACAGACCGGTGAGATCATTGATGATGTGGCGTCGGGCAAAAGCGAGCTGGGTCTGCTGTATTTGTCCGAGAGCAACGAAACCGTGCTCTCCAAGCTGCTGCGCAAAAGTGAGCTCGTGTTCGAGGAACTGTTCACTGCCGCACCGCATGTGTTCATCAATAAGGACCATCCGCTCGCAGACCGGAAGTGCATCACGCTCGATGAACTGAAGCCCTATCCGTATCTGATTTTTGAGCAGGGAGACCGCAATTCCTTTTATTTTTCCGAGGAATTGCTCAGCATGCTCGACATGCCGAAAACCATTCAGGTCCGCGACCGCGCAACACTGTTCAGTCTGGTAATCGGACTGAACGGCTTTACGGTCAGCTCGGGCATTATCGACCGTAAGCTGAACAGTCCGAGCATTATCGCGCGGCCGCTCGAGATGGAAGGCAGCATGCGCATCGGTCTCATCCGCAAGAAAAACGTGGTATTCAGCCGCTATGCGGACTCCTATGTGAAGGCACTGAAAAAGCATCTGTCGATAGATTAAAACTGTGAAGGGCGGCAGATAAGACGTATTTGTCAACCGATAGATTTCGTGGCAGGCTATTGTCAGACAGAAAAAGCACCATTGTGTTACCCAAAGAGATAGATACCCATGAGCAACCGGAAACCCCCATCTCGACATATTCTGCCGCGATGATTCGGGTGTGTCGGTGGAGCACCGGAACAATTCGTGGTCGTTCGACATCGCAAAAGCCGCTAAACGGTATACGTTTAGCGGCAGTTTTTTATCGGTTTCTTCTCCACGTTTCCGGCGCAAACAGCAGAAGCATGGGGAACAGCTCCAGACGACCGGCGAGCATATCGAAAGTCAGCACGATTTTACTCAGCGGGTGCAGTGCACCGAAGTTGGCTGCAGGACCGACCTGATTGAGTCCCGGACCGACGTTATTGATGCAGGTAACGACCGAGGTGAAGCTGGTTACCATATCCTCACAGTGCAGACTGACAATGAGGATGGAAGTGGCAATGACGATCAGATATGCCACAAGAAAGGCGTTGACCGAGCGCATGACCTCATGCTGGACGCGCTGTCCGTCCATTTTATGCACGCGCACCAGACGCGGATGAATCAGCGACATCATTTCCTTCTTTACGCCCTTGAACAGCAGCAGGATGCGCGAGCATTTCATGCCGCCGCCGGTCGAACCGGCACACGCGCCGATGAACATCAGCAGCACAAGCAGCAGCTTGCTGAATGCAGGCCACTGGTTAAAGTCCACGGTTGAAAAACCGGTGGTCGTGATGATAGACGCAACCTGAAACAGGGAATGGTGGAAGCTCTCGCGCAGCGAACCAAAGCAGCCGCGCACGTTGAAGGCGATCAGCGTGGTAAATACGGCAATCACGCCGAGGTACACGCGAATCTCCTCGATTTTGAACAATTGCTTGAATTTACGGGTCAAAAGCAGAAAATACGCGTTGAAATTGATGCCGAAAAGGATCATAAAGACCGAGATGACATTCTGCAGGTAGGCGCTGTCGTAGTGCGCGATGGAATTATTCCAGTTGCCGAAGCCGCCGGTGCCTGCCGTGCCGAGCGAAACGCAGATGGCGTCGAACATTGGCATGCCGCCGAACAGCAGCAGAATGATCTGCAGAACGGTCAGTCCAAAGTAAATCGCGTACAGGATAAGCGCGGTATCGCGCATATGCGGCGATATTTTGGAGACCGAGGGTCCCGGGCTTTCCGCGCGCATCAGATAAATGGTCTGACCGCCTGCCAGTGGCAGGACGATCAGCATGAACACCAGAATGCCCATGCCGCCGACCCAGTGCATCAGGCAGCGCCATAGCATAGAGGCATGCGAAAGCGCCTCCACATCGCCGAGAATGGTAGCGCCGGTGGTGGTAAAGCCAGATGCGGCCTCGAAAATCGCATCTACTGCGAACGGAATCTCGCGGCTGAGCACGAACGGCAGGGCACCGGTCACGGCCAGCACCAGCCAGCACAGCGCGACTGCCACAAAGCCTTCGCGTGCGTAGAACTTGGTGTTTTTCGGCTTGTATTCACACAGAATGCCTGCGCCGACCATACAAATCAGTGCGGTGGCGATATAGGCAGGCAGTTCGGGTTCACGGTAAATGACCGCGGTAAACGCGGGCAGCAGCAGGAACAGGGACTCAATGCCCATCAGCCAGCCAATCAGATAGCGGACGATTGCGAAATTCATTTTTCGCGCCCTCCGGCTGTCGGCAGGAAGATATCCTGAAGGTCGTTCATGCCCTCGAAGGTGGAAACGACGATAACCGTATCGCCTTCATGCAGCACATCGTGGCCGCGCGGAATGATACGCTTGCCTCTGCGGTTGATGCAGCACAGCAGAACATCCGGACGAATCGGCATATACTGCAGGGGAACACCGGTGAGATGGTGCGCCGCAACACGGAACTCAAGCGCTTCTGCGCCGTCCAGCTGATGCAGGGTCTCCACGTTGGAGCCCATCGAGTTCTGCATCGCGCGGGTGTACTGGCTGATCAGCTCGGCGGTGGTCTGCTTGGGGCGAATCACCTTGCCAATCGGCATGCTGGCAATGACTTCCTCGAAGTTCACACGGTTGACCTTGGTGAACAGCTTCGCACGGGAATGACGGCCGGCGTGCAGCGCAAGCAGGATGTTCTCCTCGTCCATGCCGGTGAGAGCCGCGAAGGCCTCACAGGTTGCCAGACCCTCCTCATCGAGCAGGTTGCGGTCGGTGCCGTCGCCGTAGATGATGGTCGCGTTCGGGAGCATTTCGGACAGTGCTTCGCAGCGTTCGAGTTTGTTTTCGATAATCTTGACTGCAATGCCGGAATTCAGCAGGATTTTCGCAAGAAAGTACGAGATTTTGCCGCCGCCGACCAGCATCGCAGAGGAAATGCGCTTGACCGGCAAACCGACCTTCTCGAAAAATTCGCTCTGCTCGTGCGGCGGAATGATCACCGTGATGTTGTCGTTTTCGCGCAGGATGAAGTCGCCCTTGGGAATATAGGTCTGGCCGTCGCGGCGGACCATACACAGCAGCACGTCCGTGCGGAGCAGCGGATTGACCTCGCAGACCGCCATACCGTCCAGGCGGGACTCGTGCGGGATTTTGAGGTCGAGCAACTCGATGCGTCCGCGGGCAAACGTGCTGACGCGGATGGCCGACGGGAAGCGGATCAGACGCGAAACAACACGCGCGGTGGACAGCTCGGGGTTGATGACCATTGAAATACCCAGCTCATCGCGGATAAAGCCGAGGTCGGATACATATTCCGGATCGCGCACACGCGCGATGGCGTGGCAGCCGGATGCTTTACGAGCGATCAGGCAGGAAAGCAGATTGATTTCGTCATGGGTGGTAACGGCGATGAGCAGGTCGGTATCCTGCACGCCGGCTTCCCGCAGAACGTGATAGCTGGTGCCGCTGCCCTTTACTGTAGCAAGGTCGTATGTGTTGGACAGTTCATCCAGACGGCGTTCGGACAGGTCAATCAGTGTCAGGTCGTGTCCGGCCGCGCTGAGCTGTCCTGCCAGCTCCGAGCCGACTTTGCCGCAGCCTACAATAATGATGCGCATAGCGCACCTCCGATCTATTTCTCTATAGCTGTGCTCTGTTGACACAGTCTTGATACGCATATAGCGATTATAGCCGTTTGACCGAGAAAAAGCAATATCCAGACAGGAATTTTGCAGGAGTTTAGCGGAAAACCGACAAATAGGGAGAAATGGTCGGTGTATAGTTGATAATAGTATGCCCGAAAAAAAGGAAAAACCACCCGGACGGGTGGTTTTCACTGCGGATTAAAGTTCCGCGACAGGTCACTTAAACTGTGTATAAGTGGTATCGCTTGCGTAGCCGTCGCTGTCGGTCTGGTGCATGGAGACCAGATTGCCGTTATCATCAAAGGTACGGGTATCGGTCGAGAGGGTGCCGCCTTCGATGGTCGAGCGGGTGGTCTGCGTTTTGCCGTCCACCGAGTACACGGTGAGCACCTCGAACACGACGCCGCTCTCGTCTACGGTGACCGACTGGATGAGCCGTCCCTGACTGTCGTAGCGGTTGTCGGTGGAGGAGGTGATATTGTCCTCGCCTTCGTAGGTGCGGGAGGACAGCACGTCGCCGTTGGTGTTCATGCCCATGCGGACGACCATCAGCTCGTTGCCGTCTGCGTCGTAAACCGTGTTGACGGCAGAGGACTGACCGTTGTCAACCTCGGTGTAAACCGTCTCAGAGGAGGCCGAAAGTTCGCCGTCCTCGTAGTTTTCCGTGCGCAGAACGCGGTTTTTGTCGTCATAGCTGCGGCGATACTCCGAGGTGGAGTTGTTGGTCTTGTCGGTGGTGACAGCATCTGTGCAGTTGCCGTTTTCGTCGTAGGTGTAGTCCGTGTAGGTGAAGTTGAGCGGCTCCTCCTGACCTTCCACGGTCTGCATGGTGTAGGAGCGGAAGGTGTTGCCGTCCTTGTCATGGCAGTTGACCGTGTAGCTGCGGTTGCCTTCCTCCGTGCGCAGCTCCAGTTCGTAGGAGGCAGCACGCGGCAGAACGGAAGCTAGCTGTGTCGGCACCTGCTCCATCACGGCAATGCGGCATGCAGGCGTGCGGTCATACGCGATGGTGGCACCGAGCACGATGACCGTGCTTACAATACAGGAAATAATGCGTTTGATCATATTTTTGTTCCCCTAAAATAATTAAGGCAATACCGCATAATTGAACAAGAGTGATTTGCAAGTAAATTTTGCGTACTGACGAGGCACAGTTTTGCGGTAATACTTGATGTATTAC
>OLRK01001680.1_pt1 | contig 16971 bp, 15 predicted proteins | sample 1672911 | NCBI WGS metagenome assembly OLRK01 (sample SAMEA3136736, study PRJEB25190) | human gut metagenome | biome: human gut; feature: human-associated habitat; material: faeces | place: Austria | collected 2013 | reverse complement strand
CACCGCCTCTTTGGCCGCCCCGTCCGGGAGGCACAGGAAGGCGATGTCCGCGGCGTTTAAAAATTTCTTTCTCTCCTCCGGGTCCTTCCGTTTCCCCTCGTCGATGAGGAGCAGCTCCAGATCCGTCCGCGCCCCCAGGCGCTCATAGATCTGCAGGCCGGTGGTGCCCTCTCTGCCGTCTATGTAAATTTTCGGTTTCCCGCTCATGAGACTTCTCCTTCCCGTTTCTCCGTTTTATGGTTATGTTGTTATATTTCCTGCTCTTTTTTTGTCAAAAACGCCTTGATCTTTCCCAGCTGCCTGGCCACTTCCTCCGGGGCCGGGCCGCCTAAGGATTTCCGCTCTTTTACGCAGGTCATTAAGTCAATGGCCTGGTACACGTCCTCCTCAAAGGCCGGGCAGATCTTCTGGTACTCCTCCAGAGGCAGGGTATCCAGGGTGTTTCCCGTCTCCATGCACACATGGACCAGGGTTCCCACCGCCTTGTAGGCATCCCGGAAGGGCAGTCCCCGTTTCGTCAGGTAGTCGGCGCAATCTGTGGCGTTTAAAAAGCCCTTTCTGGCCGCCAGCTCCATATTGGCCGGCAAAACTGTCATGGTGGCCAGCATGGGGGCAAACACCTTCAGGCAGTTTTTCACCGTGTCGATGGCGTCAAACACCGCCTCCTTATCCTCCTGCATATCCTTATTATAAGCCAGGGGCAGGCCCTTCATGAAGGTGAGCAGGGTCTGCAGGTCTCCGTAAACCCGCCCCGTCTTTCCGCGGATCAGCTCGCACACGTCCGGATTCTTCTTCTGGGGCATGATGGAGGAGCCGGTGGAATAGGCGTCGTCCAGCTCGATAAATTTAAACTCCCAGGAACACCAGAGGATGACCTCCTCCGACAGCCTGGAAAGGTGCATCATGAGAATGGAGAGGCTGGAACAGAGCTCGATGCAGTAGTCCCGGTCGGACACCCCGTCCAGGGAATTGTCCATGACGGCGGAAAATCCCAGCTCCCCAGCCACAAATTCCCGGTCGATGGGATAGGTGGTCCCGGCCAGAGCGCCGCTGCCAAGGGGCAGCTCATCCAGGCCGTCCAGGCAGTTTTCTAACCGCCTCACATCCCTCTTTAACATATTGGCATAGGCCATGAGATGGTGGGCGAAGGTGATGGGCTGCGCCCGCTGCAAATGGGTGTAGCCGGGCATCACCGTCTCCATATTGTCTTCCGCCAGGGTACAGAGCACCTCCATCAGCTCCAGCACCAGGACACGCAGCTCCCCGATCTGCTTTCTCACGTAAAGGCGCATATCCAGGGCCACCTGGTCGTTGCGGGAGCGGGCAGTGTGGAGCCGTTTCCCCGCGTCCCCGATGCGCTCCGTGAGGAGCTGCTCATTGGCCATGTGAATATCCTCATAGGCCTCCGGGGAAAAATGAATGTTCCCCGCCTCAATATCAGCCAGAATTCCCTTCAGGCCCTCGCGGATGGCCTCCGCGTCCTCCTTCGGAATGATCCCCTGCCGGCCCAGCATGGCCGCGTGAGCCATGGAACCCTGAATGTCCTCCGCGTACATCCGGCAGTCGAACATTACCGAAGAATTAAAATCGTTTACCGTCCGGTCCGTCTCCTTCTGAAACCGTCCCGCCCAGAGCTTTGCCATCTGTCTATCCTCCTAAATGCCTGTTTATTCTACTCCCGGGAATCCTTTTCCCGTCTTGTCTGCCAGCGCCTGGTCATTTAACGCCCTCACCTTGATGGGCAGGCCGAACAGGTTGATAAATCCTTCCGAATCTGCCTGGTTGTAGGAGTGATCCTCGCCGAAGGTGGCGATGTCCTCGGAATACAGGGTGTAGGGTGAGGTCACAGACGCCGGGATGATATTTCCTTTGTAAAGTTTCAGTTTCACGTCCCCGGTCACGCACTCCTGAGTGGAGGTGACGAAGGCGCTCATGGCCTTGCGCAGGGGGGTAAACCACTGCCCGTTGTACACCAGCTCCGCGAATTTTAACGCCAGCTGCTGCTTGTAGTGCTGGGTCTCCCGATCCAGGGTGATCTCCTCCAGTTTCTCGTGAGCCGCGTAGAGGATGGCTCCGCCGGGAGTCTCGTAGATGCCGCGGCTCTTCATGCCCACCAGACGGTTCTCCACGATGTCCAGGATCCCGATGCCGTTGGCTCCGCCTAAAGCGTTTAGTTTCTCAATGAGGGCCACGCTGTCTAATTCCTCTCCGTCCACGGCGGTGGGAACGCCCTTCTCAAAGTGAATGGTCACGTAGGTGGGAACGTCCGGCGCCTGCTCCGGGGAAACGCTTAACTCCAGAAAGCCCGGCTTGTTGATAGGCGCCTCGTTTGCCGGATCCTCCAGATCCAGTCCCTCGTGGGAGAGGTGCCATAAGTTCTTATCCTTGGAATAGTTGGTCTCTTTGTTGATCTTTAAGGGGATGTTGTGTTTCTCCGCGTACTCGATCTCCTTCTCGCGGCTGTTTAACTCCCAGAAACGCCAGGGGGCAATCACATCCATATGAGGGGCGAAGGCCTTGATGGCCAGCTCGAAACGCACCTGGTCGTTGCCTTTTCCAGTGCAGCCGTGGCAAATGGCGTCCGCTCCCTCTTTGAGGGCGATCTCCACAATCTTCTTTGCCAGGATCGGGCGGGCGAAGGAAGTGCCCAGCAGATATTTCTCATAGGTGGCTCCCGCCTGCATGGTGGGGATAATATAGTCATCCACAAACTCTTTTTTCGCGTCTACAATGTATAATTTTGAGGCGCCGGTCTTAATCGCCTTCTCCTCCAGGCCGTCCAGCTCCGTCCCCTGTCCCACGTCTCCAGACACGGCCACTACCTCGCAGCCGTAGTGCTCCTTTAACCACGGAATCAGTACAGACGTGTCAAGACCTCCAGAATATGCCAGCACAACTTTGTTATATTTCTTTTCCATAATTATTTCCTCCTGATTGATTTCTGGTTTTCCCGGCCCGTTCGGGCCATTTCTTAAGTTGTGAATGATTATACATCTATGATTATAATTATGCAAGCATTTTTTTATAAATATTTTATTGTTTGTATTTTTATACACACATTGGGAGAATTCCTGGCCTTCAGGCTCCGGGAGGGATCCTCCGGGGCCCGTCTTCCCCAGGAATCCGGCTGGTTTCCCGTCTGCCTGCCATGGCCCGTTCCGGCGGGCCTGGAATCATGACGGGTGATTTGACCTGTACGGCGGCCGGACCCCGGTTTCCCGCCGGAGGGGATTTCTTTTCTGTCCGTCGGACAAAAGATATGCTTTTTGATACGCTCTGATTCCATCTCACGGCAAATCACATAATGGTTCTTTGGCGGTGTCTCTCCCCGATTCCCGGCTGACCGGGGATTTTCTCTGGTTGAAGGGCGTACGGTCAGGCGACGGTGCAAAAACGCGGCCCCATTTTAGGGCCGCGTCTCCATCGGCGCGCCAGCTCAGTAGCCGCACGCAATATATTCTTCTATTAATTTGTCGAGATTGACACTGTTGAGGTAGATCTCCTCGTACTCCGCGTTCAGATCTATGCTCTCATTCAGCGCCCTCCTTGCCAGCTCAATCCTACGGATCAGCTCCTCTTTCGCGATCTCCATTTATTCATTCTCCTTTGCACCGGCCATGAAACCATGACCTCCTCCCCTGAGGGAGAGCGCCGGCCATTCCGCCGGATCAATACAGAGCGTCCCCTTTTTTGTCAGCCTCCTTACCCTTTCCGTATAATTCGGGACTTTCTTTATTTTATACTGAAAAAGGGAAAAAATCAAACAAATTCGGCCGACAGGCTATGCAAATTTTCGACACTGGCCCCGAAAATCCGCCCTATGGGACAGGAGACCGCCGGGAAACGGCTGCCGGAAGGAACCTTACGCGAGCCCGCATCGGGACAGGCCTGGTGATCCCAGACTTCTCCAAAACCTCCCGGGTATCCGGGGGGGCCGGGCCATCACGCCTCACCCAGTCCGGGGCCTTCTTCTAGTCCAGATTTCTGCTCTATCACAGAGGTTTCCTCTGAAAGCCCCGGATGGCGGCGATATAGATGGGCGCGCCCTCGCGGCAGATGGCGGGAACGCCGCAGGCGTGGAGCCATCTGGCTCTCATGATTCGTGATAACCGCGTTAGCGGCCATATCCGTTTACTGCCTTATCAAATTCCGGATTGAAGAAATAATAGTTTTTCTCGTCCAGCTTGTCCTTTGTCCGTTCCAGGGCCTCACCGAACCGCTGGAAGTGGACGATCTCCCTGGCCCGCAGGAATTTTAACGGCTCCCGCACCTCCGGATCCCGGATGACCCGAAGAAGGTTCTCATACACGACCCGGGCCTTCTGCTCCGCCGCCAGATCTTCCGTCAGATCCGCGATGGCATCTCCCTTGGACTGAAACTCCGTGGCACAGAAGGGCAGGCTGGACGCCGCCTGCGGCCACAGGCCTGTGGTGTGATCAATATAATAGGCGTCAAAGCCCTCCTCCTTCACCTGTTCCGGCGTCAGATTCTTCGTCAGCTGATACACCATGGCACAGATCATCTCCATGTGGGCCAGCTCCTCCGTGCCGATGTCCGTGAGCAGGCCGCCCACTGCCTTCACCGGCATACTGTAACGCTGGGACAGATACCGAAGGGAGGCGGAAAGCTCCCCGTCCGGCCCGCCGTACTGGCTGATAATGAGCTTGGCCGTCTTGGGACAGGTTTGGGTGATCTTCACCGGAAATTGCAGTCGTTTTTCATAGGTCCACATTAACAGCACCCTCCTTCCCACGGCGGCACGCCGTTCTCCCATCCATAGTCCCCGCAAAACGCCATGCAGTCCCTGGTCAGGGGATAAAACCGTTTTGCGAACGTCTCCTTCAGTTCCTTTCGTTTCTGGTTGTTCTCCTGATAAATGTCCCACGCCTGTTTGTCCTCCGGGTGGGTGTCCAGATAGAGGGTTAAATCATCCAGCAGGAAACTGACTTCACAAAGCTCCTGCATCAGCTCTGCCTGGCCGTCCTCTGAGGAGGGCCGCCTGACCGGCTCCTCCAGTGAGTCTGACGCGAAAAACGGCAGATCCAGATCCTTAAACACCGTGCCCTGCCGGAATGCTGTCTCCCGGCCATAGAGCTCTCCCCAGGGCTGCACCGGCACCGCCGCAATGGCCAGAGCCCGTTTCTTTTCCTGTTTCTCCATTTGCCTCTGCTCCTTTCCGGCCTTTGAGATACCGGGTGCGGCTGCCATCGAAACAGCGGCCAGTCAACCGCGGCAACCGATCCTTTGGATCCCCCGCCGTCTCCACCGCTTGTCCCGGCTCCTTTCCCGCTCCCCGCAAAAGCCTGCTTTTTGTTCAGCAAACCATTTTCAAATTCCGTCTGCTGCCACCTTTAGTATGTGCCTGTTTTTCGCTGGAGCCACGGATCAAATCATGGAGAAAGCACCGTCCTGTGGCAAATATGGAAATGTATGAAATAAAAACGTGTGCGCGGCAGCGCATACGCGCGCCGGAGCGCGGTTTCGTCAGCAGCCGGTTTCCTTTGCGCGGAATGCGCCTTCTGCCGGAGGCTTTCTATAATAGAACTTGAGTGGCAAAAGGCCGATTGTGAAACGAAAACATGAAACATAAATATTCATTCCCAAGTCAGGCGGGATTTAGTGTTATAAAGTGGGTGGGGAATATAAAAATGTACGTCATATTGGAAGTTAAATCCCATATTTGCGCATTTTCTTTGGGAACGTATATTGATGAGAACATATATTTATGGGAATGAGGGAATGTGCGTTTATGGGAATGTACGTTCATGGGAGTGTACATTTATGGGAACGTACATTTATGAGCAAAAAAGCCGTTTCACCTCCAAGCCGTAATAGAGGCCGCCGTTTCCGATTCCATCAAAAATTTATCCTCACGCAGGGTTCAGCGGGACGTCTCCTCTCCCATCTGCCACCGTTTCAAATCCACCTTCTCTCCCGTCACCAGGATTCCCTCCGCCTCCAGCAAGCGCTTTTGGCCTCCCGGCCCGCCGAAGGTGAATTCCGGGGCCATATGGCCCTGGCCGTTCACAACCCTGTGGCAGGGAAGATCCGGATCCCGGCACTCCCGCAGAAGGTTTCCCACGGCTCTGGCAGCCCTGGGCTTTCCCGCCAGCCTGGCAATCTGCCCGTAAGTGGCCACCTTTCCCTCCGGAATCGCCGCCACAATCCGGTACACCTCCCTGGCAAACTGGGACTTCCTCCCGTTTCCGGCTCCGCCGGTCCCGCCGCCCACCAGGTCGTAGCTCTCCTCGATCATCCGGCGGATCTCCTCATCCGGCACTGTGCCGTCCAGAATGATGCTGTTCCAGTGCTCCTTATTCATGTGGTAAGCCGGAACCACAGCGGAAAACGCGTTCCGCCAGAAATCCCTCCACTCCGGATCCACTTTCACATTCATCCAGATCTGCCCGTTCCTCTCATACACGCAGGCAAACATCTTTTTGGATTCCCGCCTTCGCACCACCACCCAGTTGGGGTCGTGAAACGGCATATCGCTGGAGGTATTTTCAAAGGCCAGGCAGCAGGCCAAAGCCTCCTCTCTCGTTCTCATAATTCTTTCCTCCCGTTTCTCCAAATCCTTCTCTCACGGAATGCTTTAATGGCGAACCACAAAATACGCCGTCAGGATTCCTTTGATATGCTGATAACGACGGGCGTAGGAATTTTCCACCCGGATCAGCTGCAGGCCGTGACGGCTGCAGATCTCCTGTTTCTTCTGATCCCGCCGCCTCACCACCTCGTTTTCACAGTGCTCCATTCCGTCCAGCTCAATGGCCAGCACCGGAAATTTCCTCTCTCCGTGCTGCTCATAGACCACAAAGTCAAACCGGCCAGAGTAAAACAGGTCCCGGTGCACATCGCTTTCTTCAAATACCTGGGAGATGGCCACCTCTTTTTCCACGGAAAACCGGCTCTGGGTGAGCCAGATATTGTCCAGGGCGTGGGTGAGAGTGGCCAAAAAAGCCTCCTCTGTGGCGGTGCTGAAGGGTTTTACCCCTAACGCCCTGGAGTCCGTCTCCCTGGGAGTCACCTCAGACTGCCCATTCGCCCGGACGTAACGGATCAGATCATACAGATCATCCGCCTCCCCCTCTTTGTGGAGACGCTCCAGGTTTTTCAGGCTGGAAAGCACTACCAGCCGGTCCTTGGCCCGGGAAACCGCCACATTGATCAGCTCCCGGTTATTTTTCAGCCACTGGTAAGTTCCCTCATAGGTCTCGTCGGTCAAAGCCGTGGAAAAAAGCACCACGTCCTTCTCATCCCCCTGGAAGGCGTGAACCGTGCCGCAGGACACATGATTCAGCCCTTCTTCCTTCAGCCGCGCCTCTATGGCCTCCTTCTGATTCACAAAGGGCGTGATGACGCCGATGGAGCGGTCCCGGTTCTGCTTGGCATAGCGGATGATGGCCTCCGCCTCCCCGGGCGCCGTATTCTTCCGGTATGCCCTGGAATCTGATACGTCAATATACTGGAGAGGCCGCCCCTCCTTTTCCTCCGTGCAGACCAGCAGGCGGGAATTGTAATATTTTCGGTTGTTGAAATCAATGATCCTCCTGGCGCACCGGTAATGGCGGCGCAGCAGCACCTCGTCGCTCACGGAATCACAGGACAGATACGTCTTGTAAATGGAATTCTTCCGGTAATCATACTCGTCGGAAATCCCGTATTTCTGCCGCAGTTTCCGGTTTGTGCCCTCGTCCAGCAATATGACGGGATTGAGCTGCTGAGGATCTCCCACCAGCATCAGCCGCCGTCCCCGCAGGATGGGAACCAGGGAAACCGCCGTGTTGCACTGGCTGGCCTCGTCCATAATCACCATATCGAACTGGGGGGCGGGGCGTCCCAGCCGGTGGGCCGAAATGCAGGTGGTGGCTACCAGCGGAAAGATTCGCAGGAAGTTTTTCAGATTCTCCCCTTCTCCCAGGTAGGTCTGAAATTCCTCCGCCTGCTTGTCCGGATCTTCTCCGTACAGGATGGCTTTCAGCCTCTCATTTTTCGGTTCATCCAGCCTCTGTAAGTATTTGGCGGAGATATAAAACAGGTACTTTTTCAGCTCCTCCTTATCCTCGTCCAGGAGGGCAAGGGCGTCCTCCTCGGAAATTTCCCCTTCGTTCTTTAATTTCTCCTGTACCTGAGCCAGCTGGCGGCCGCCTAAATCCGCCTCAAAATTCAGCATCTGCATGGAACCACCGTGCCCTCTCTGGTACTCCAGCAGGCGGCGGATCGTCTCCTCCCTCTCCCGCAGCTCCAGCACGTCCTCATACCGTTTCAGCAACGCGGACAGCCGTTTGGCCCGCTCCGCCTGCTCCTCCTTATTTCTCTCCAGGGTGGAGGCGTACACCTTGACAGCGGATGCCTGCTGATGCAGGGACTTCATCCGTTTCAGCGCCTCCTTCAGCTTTTCCTGATTGCCCAGCCGCACAACGGGGAGGAGAATGGGTTTTCCACGGTAAGTCAGCCCCTCCAGTTTCTTTACCACCTCGTCGATGGGATGGTTATTGTAGGAGGAGAACAGCACCGTCCTCTCATTGAAAAACGCGGTGATCACCGTATTGACAATGGTCTCCGTTTTCCCCGTGCCCGGCGGGCCCTGGATATAGGCCACCGGATATTTCATCCCGTTGTGGATAGCCAAAAGCTGATCCAAATTTACCCTCCGGTCCCGCAGGGCCATGGGCGCAGGCCGGCCTCCCCTGGGCCGGTCCAGAAGATCCCCGAAAAAGGCCTTTACCGGCACCGTCACCTCCCCTCTCTGGTACATCTCCAAAATCCCGCTGTACTCCCGGTGCAGGTCCAACGGAATGTCGATGCCCAAACCGATGATATAGGGCAGATCGTCCACCGCCTGGCCCCTTGCGGCCATTTTGCTTAAGACGTCCTTGATCCGCTCCTGATTCCCCTCAAAATCTTTTAACAGCTCATAATCTCCCCCGTCCAGAAATCTTCGGATGCTCTCCTTGGCCCCGTCGATGGTAAACTCCATACACACGGTCACACCGTCCTCCGGCCGCAGGCACCTCTGTTTCACATCCAGGTTCAGACGGCGGTAGGCCAGCACGTACAGCCCCTTCGCCGTGTGAAGGCTCAGCACATTCATGGCCAGGCGCTGAATCGTCACCCGGCCGGTGTCTGTCTCCTCTTTCTTCCTCTCCGCCTTCAGCTGAAAATCCCGGACAATAGCCCCAAACTGCTCCTCATCCAGGTCATAACGCCCACCGTGAAAGCTTTCCCGGTCCAGACGTCTCACCAGGGCAAAGTCCAGCTTATAAGGGGTGGTGTCCATCCGGTTGCAGTCCTCCAGATAGTTGAGGATTTTCAGATTGGCCCCGTGGTCAAACAGCATCCTGTATTTCTCCGGATTCAGGGCAATATCCTCCGTCAGCCTTTGGTTTACCGGACAGTATGTGCCATCCAGCACCTGGGAAGATAAAATAGAATCAATATAGATCCGGTCAAACTGCTCCAGACAGCGTTTCCCCAGATGGAATCCCTCCACGGAAAGGGTGCGGCTCCCCGGCCACAGATCCCGGATCCCGATCCAGTATTTCGTCACCTGATCCTGAACATTCCGATATTCAATGCTCAGCCATTTCCCCTCGTGAATGGCCTGAAAGATGTCGCGGCACACGGAATTCATCGCATTTTGCTCCTTTGGCGTGTTCTCTTTGACGTGCTATGGCAGGATCTCATGCAGCCCTGCCGGATTTCCTCCCATTATACCACGCCTGTGGGGAAATTGCCATGTTCTCCCGCTCCGCGCTCTTTTCCCTCTCCCTGTTCTTCCGTCCCCCGCTCCCATTTGACAGTCTCCTCCCCTCGGCAGTATAATGAGGAAATACCAGGAACAACAGGGGAAACGTCCGATGCAGGCCCGCCTGCGTGCGAATCTTTGATCTAAAACCCGTCGGAAACAGGAAAAACGTGTGCCCAATCTCACTTTCCATCCGGAGCGTGGCTGTGGGAGCAGCCATCCTCCTACAGGTGAAACGGGACTTCAACGGAGGTTTTGAGGGATCTGGAACGCCATTTCCTCTGATAAAAGCAAAGCGTCCCGGCCGTGGGATCCGGGAACCAGCGCCAGAAGGGAGTGATAGATATGAAAAAACGCAACGAAGCAGATCTCCATGCAGAGCCGGCGGCCTGTGACACCTGCATGGAGCTCTAGCCGTCACAGGATCATGCCGGCTTTGCCGTCTGACCATCTATGGAAGGAGGAAGCCTGCATGAAATATGTGAATGCCGCAACGGTCCTTCCCGATGCGCTGGTACGGGAGCTGCAGACCTACATCCAGGGAGGCTATCTTTACATCCCCACAGAAAAGGAACGGCAAAAACGCTGGGGTGAAGTTTCCGGATACCGAAAAGAGCTGAAGGAGCGCAATCGGAATATCTCCGCTGCATACCGGAATGGCATCTCCGTCTGGACATTGGCGGAGGAATACGGACTGTCTGTCTACGCCATCCGAAAAATCATTTATCAAAAAGAACAGATCTAATTTAGGTGCCGCTGCCGTTTCCATGGCTTGACCCATGGGAAGGACAGCGGTATTTGTGATCACATGGGGTTCTGCCGTTTTACGAATATCTCCACTTTCTAAAAGAGAAGTTTATAAGACACATAACCGTATGGGCTCAAAGAGAAATATTGGGAATCACATTGCCATAATATGCAGTTTTCAATGTACTTCTCCCACTTTATCCCATATAAATCTATTTTTTAGGGATTTGAGTCTCACGGGATCCTATTGCCGGTTCCTCCATTTTACCCCGGTTCCTTTATACAAATCGCATCTGTATCAAACCGTGGCTTGAGCGGACCGCCCTGATCTCCTATGATAGAGCCAGAGGCCGGAACCCGATCCGGCCAGGAAAGAGAGGAATTAAAATGTGCACCCGATTTGTACACAACGGCCATGATATGATCACTGGCTTTAATTTTGAGATTGATCTCGCCCTGTATACCCACAAAGTCATCGCAGAGCCGGATCTGTTTGCCATCGGCATTCTCCGCCCAGACGGGAGGTGGCACACCTACCATGGCGTCAACCGCAGCGGAAACGCGGGAACCCTGCTGTACGTCCACGAAAATCCCGCCGGAGCCTACCGGGATGATCCCGCCTGCGTCACCATCGCCGATTTGACGGAACATTTCCTCCAAGGACAGCTCTCCCTGGACGATGTCCTCCGTCTGGCCCAGTCCCGTCCCGTAGTCTATGCCCCCGACGCCACCATGCAGGCCCTGCTCTCCGACGCCTCCGGGCGGGCCTTGATCCTGGAGCCGGGCATCGGCTTTCGCCTTGAACAGGCGCCCTTCTCCCTGATCACCAACTACTCTGTTCTGGCCCCGGAATCCACCCGCCCCTACCTGGTGCCGGGAGACGTGCGCTACGAACAGGCTCAGTCCCTTCTGTCCTCCTGCACCGCTGACTTTTCCACCGCGGACGCCCTCTCCATCCTCCAGTCCGTCTGCCAGAAAGGCCTGTGGGGCACCCGGGTCTCCTTTGTCTATTCCAGGGATCAAAACACCGTCTTCTGGACGGAAAACAACCAGTTTGACCAGATTCGCTGTCACCGGTTTTCATAAAGCAAAGGGATTTTAAGAAGACTCTCTCACAAGACAGGACTTCCTGCAAACCAGAAGTTCCCTCAGACAGTGTTTTTTTAAGACAGGAAGTTTCGCAGCGCGGCGATCTCCACCAAACAGACCGTTTCGCGAAACAGAGTGTTTCGCAAACCAGAGTATTTCACAAATGGATACTCTCTATGACAGGAACCATTTTCATAAAATAAGATGTCAAAAATCAGATACCGCAGTTATTCACCCGCAGCCATTCCGGGCTGCGCCCTTATGATACCAGGAGGAATCTTATGACCATGAACCCCAAAAAGCTCTATCCCCGCACCGGCGACCGGGAAACCATCTACCTGGTGGCCGCCATCACCGATCCCGCCATCTCTGTGGGCGATTTCACCATCTACAACGACTTCGTCCACGATCCCAGAGATTTTGAAACGAACAACGTCCTCTACCACTATGCGGTCAACAGGGACCGGCTTCAGATAGGGAAATTCTGTTCCATCGCCTGCGGGGCAAAATTCCTGTTCAACAGCGCCAATCACAGCCTGTCCTCCCTTTCCACCTACCCATTTCCCATCTTTTACGAGGAATGGGGATTGGAAAAAAGAGACGTCACCAAAGCCTGGGATAATAAAGGGGACATTATCATCGGAAATGATGTATGGATTGGATATGAGGCCATAATTTTGGCTGGTGTCACCATTGGCGACGGAGCGGTGATCGGAGCTCGCTCCGTGGTCACAAAGGATGTGGCGCCGTACACCATCGTGGCAGGCGCTCCCGCCCGGCCAGTCCGGAAACGGTTTTCAGAGGAAACCATCAGAAAACTACTAAAGATCCGGTGGTGGGACTGGCCCCAGGAGCGGATCTCCCGCTGCCTGGAGGCCATCCAGACCGGCCAAATTGACCGGCTTACGGCATCGCCCCAATAAGGGCTCTGCCCATGAAACCTTATCCCGCCGGGGCCTCTCCCATTCTGCCGCTGTCCACATACAGAGAAAAGTCGTCGCCGTAGCGCTCCTCTAAAGCTACCGCTGCCTCCTCCGCGTCCTCTCTGGTATCGTAGCCTCCCACAGCGATGAGATAGTCCCCGCTCTCCGCCTTCACCTGGACGGGGGATTCCTTCCAGTACTGCTCCAGCAGCTCCCTAAGCTCATCCCCGAAGGCAACCGCCTGGGAGCGAAGGAAATAGATCTCCTGATCCGGGTGGGGTTCCCCTTTCTCATAGTAGGCATCGGGATAAAAGCTCACAGTCAGCTCTCCCGGATCCGCAAACTCCATCACTTCGTAGTTATAGCCCTTGTTCAGCGCGATGACAAAACTGAAGTCCGCAGCCCGTCTGGCAATGGTTTCATAGACGTCCCGCACGGCCGTGGCCTTTAAAATCTCTTTCCGGATCATCTCAAAATCCATCTGGGCGGCGCCATGGAAAATGACCTCCAGCCTGGCCGGTGCCAGATGAGAAGACACAGAATAGGAGAGGGCGCGGTCCGTCTGTCCGTCCTCCCCCACAAAGGAAATCACCGCCTCCTTCGGGCCGCCTTCCACCAGAACAGCTACGTTCTCCAGCTCCTCTCCGCCCTCTCCCGCCTGAAAGGCCTGTACAAAAAAGCGCAGAATGGGAATCTCCTCCGCATAAGCGGAGACAGAAGGAACATTGGCACACACGGAAACGGCCAGGAATACAGAGGCCGCAGATACCGCGAACCGGCGCAGCCGTCTCATTCTCCTCATCCGGTGGTTCTTCGCAAACCCCCGGTCAATGGCCAGGAGCAGCTTATCATCCGGTATGGGGATCAGGTCATACCGTTCTTTTCCCGGATTTCCCATCTCGCTCCCCTCCTTCCATATAGGTCCGCATCCGCCTCAGGCATTTGTACACCCGGGACTTTACCGTGCTCTCCGGTTCTCCCAGCATGGCGGAAATGTCGCTGAACGAATATTCTTCAAAGTACTTCAGGATAATCCACATCCGTTCCTCCGGCTCCAGGATGTCCATGGCAGAATAGAGGTCAAACAGGATCTCCTCGTCCGGAGGATCCGCAAACAACCCCTGTTTTTCCACCATGCCGTCCTCCAGCGCGACCCATCTGCCCCGCCGTTTCACATCGTCAATGGCCGTATTGATCACAATCCGCGTCATCCAGGTGAGGAACAGGGACGGCTCCTTTAAGGAGCGGATATGTTTCAATCCCTTATAGGTGGCCTCACTCACAATATCCAGAGCATCGTGCTCGTTTTTCGCATAGCTGTAGGCGATCCGGTAGAATCTCTGCCGATACTCCGTCATCAGCGCCGCGAATTCCTGCTCGCTGATGTGGCCCCTGCCCTCCAGAAATCTCATAAAAGCTGATCAATCCTCCAAGGTGAGAACATCCGCATTCTCGTCATAAGTCATGTTGTCACAGATCACGGCGGTCCCCTTCAGCTCATTGGGATCCACCATCTTTTCGGTATCCCACACATTCTCGTAAATTCCGTCCTCAGACGCGGTGAGCTCCACGATCTCCGAGCTGCCTCCATCTGTCCGCTCCAGCACCAGGTTGTGATAGCCATTGGTACTCTCCTCGGAGATCACCACCGGGGCGTTAAAGGCGGTAAACGCCTGGCGGACCGTCATATCGTCGTTTAACAGAAGGGCTGAGGTGCCGCCGGAGCCGCCTACATACTGACCTACGGCCAGCACAAGGATCTCATCCTTTCCGTCATCATTCAGGTCCACGTGATTATAGTAATATCTCGTATTGGCCAGCTCCTCATCCGGGACCTCATAGTAGTCCACAATGGCGTCCCGGATCTTCTGATCCGGCTCCGTCTCGGAATTCATCGTCTACGCTGTCCGGAATCCAGGCTCCGGAAACCGGAATTTCCGCGAAATCATCCTCCATGAGAATTTCTTCCTCCGCGCTCTCGCTGTCTGCGGCCGCGCTCTCAGTCACCTTTCCCAGCCCACGTCCTTCCTTTAACTGATCTATCACTCCGCAGCCTGCCAGCAGGGACAGGGACGCGGCTCCAAGGCACGCTATTTTCGCAAAATTTTTTCTCATGTTCTTTATCCTCCGTCTTAAAAAAGATTTTGTATACTTATTAGACGGAGCAAAGACCAGTTTCGGCGAAACCATTTATAAAAATTTTTATTTTTTTCTCTTTCAGTCCCACCGGTAGCGGCATTTGGGGTTCTGACACTCGTACTGCCTTCCCATCGCCTGCCTCTCGTAAGGCTCTCCCGCGATCAGAGCCGCCAGCAAATTCGACCGCACCATCCGCTCCTCCACCGACAGCCGCCTCACCTCCCTGCAGCCGCATTTCGGACAGAAGGGATACCGGCCGCTTTCGTCCCTCTCACACTGGGGCACAAAAGAATTCCAGGGAAACTCCCGTCCCGCGTCCTCCACATAGGCGCCGCAGGTCCTGCATTTTTTCACTTCCACCTGGTTCACCGTCTCCACCTCAAATTCCGTTCCCCCGCAGTGCGGACAACGCTCCATAACCATCTCTCCTTCCGGATTTCCAATTCCTGTATGTCCCTGATTCTATCACAGGGCCGGGCAGGGATTCCATTACCATTCTCTTATATTTCTCTTAAAAAACAAAAAAACGGAAAACATCCCTTTGAACCAGCAAAAAGGCGGAAACTCCTCCGTCCCACCGGATTCGTCTCCGCCTTTTCCCGATTTCTAACCGCTCATTTCTTTCCAATCGCTTATGAACCGCTTATTTCTCCGCCATCGCCATCATAATTTCATTGCTTCTCTCGATAAATTTCGTCATCCGCTCCGGCGTCAGGGTGCCGTGGCTGAGCTCTGCCAGGTCGTAGAGCTGCTCGCAGATGGCCGCCGTATGCTCTCCGTCCTCGTGCTCCAGCACGTATTTCACCAGAGGATGGTTCACATTTAACACCAGCGTCTCGCTGTTTCCGCCAAACATGGAGGTGTCGCCCATGCCGTACATTTTCATCATATCCTGCATTCTTCTGCTCTCCTCGGATACGGTGATCATGGAGGCTAAGGACGCGTCCTTTAATTTCTCCGCCTTCACCTCCAGCTGATCCATAGAAAGTGCCTTTCTCACGATGCCGGTCAGCTTTTCGCCCAGCTTGCCAAACTCCTCGGCGTCCTCCTCCTTCGTCTCCTCCTTAAACACATCGTTTAAATCGGCGTCAATGCGGAGGAATTTTAAGCCCTCGTTCTTCTGCTCCAGATGGCTGATGAAGGGGTTGTCAATGTTGTGAGGAAGGATGACCGCGTCCAGTCCCTCTTTCTTAAACATATTGATGTACTGGCTCTGTTCCTTCTCGTCCGTCACATAGAAAATGGTGTTTTCGTGCTTTTCCTTGTTCTCCTCCAGGCAGTCCTTTAAGGTCAGGTATTTTCCATCCAGGTTTTTAAACAGGATGTAGTCGTTCATCTTCTCCGCGAATTTCTCGTCCTTGATGCAGCCGAACTTGATAAACGGAGCTAAGTCATCCCAGTATTTCTCGTAGGTCTCCCGCTCGGTCTTGCACATTCCTGACAGCTTGTCCGCCACCTTTTTGCTGATGTAGTCGGAGATCTTCTTCACGAAACCGTCGTTCTGCAGCGCGCTTCTAGACACGTTCAACGGCAGGTCCGGACAGTCGATGACGCCCTTTAACAGCAGCAGATACTCCGGAATCACTTCCTTAATATTATCCGCGATAAACACCTGGTTGTTGTACAGCTTGATGGTGCCCTCCAGGCTGTCGTACTCCGTGTTGATCTTCGGGAAATAGAGGATTCCCTTCAGATTAAAGGGGTAGTCCATGTTCAGATGAATCCAGAACAGGGGCTCTCTGTAGTCCAGAAATACCTTCCGGTAAAAGGCCTTGTACTCCTCCTCCGTGCACTCGTTGGGGTGCTTGTTCCACAGAGGATGGGTGTCGTTTAAGGAAACGGGACGTTTTAAAATCTTATACTTTTCCATCCGGGGAGAAACGACCACCGTCTCCTTGGTGCCGTCCTCATTCTCCTTCTCCTCCGTCTTTTCCTCCTCCACGATGGTCTCCACCACCGTGTCCTTCTCCGTCAGCTCCTCTTTCTCCACAGTCTCGTACTGCGGCTCCGCGTCTGCGTTCACCAGGTAAATGGGGAAGGGCATGAACGCGCAGTATTTCTCAATGACCTCTCTGGCCCGGTACTCGTTGGAAAACTCGGCGCTGTCCTCGTTTAAATACAGGGTCACGCAGGTTCCCGTGCCCTCCCGGTCGCCGTCTCTCATCTCAAACTCCGTGCCGCCCTCGGACTCCCAGTGCACCGGGGCCGCGTCCGCCTTGTAGGAGCGGGTGTCGATGGTCACCTTGTCCGCCACCATGAACGCGGAGTAAAAGCCCAGTCCGAAATGACCGATGATCTGGTCCTCGTTGGCCTTGTCCTTGT
>OLRK01001679.1_pt1 | contig 17009 bp, 19 predicted proteins | sample 1672911 | NCBI WGS metagenome assembly OLRK01 (sample SAMEA3136736, study PRJEB25190) | human gut metagenome | biome: human gut; feature: human-associated habitat; material: faeces | place: Austria | collected 2013 | reverse complement strand
AAGTTTGTGGTGATTTCTGTTAATTTGTACTTGACAAGAGGTCATTACATATCAGTTTAACGTTGGGAAGCCCTGCAAAAAGCCTGTTCCTTTTTGCCCTTCCCATGATACTTGGAAATCTGTTCCAGCAGTTTTATAATATGGCGGATTCAATGATCGTGGGGAATTTTGTAGGCGAGGATGCTCTGGCTGCAGTGGGGGCCTCCTATGCGCTGACCAATGTATTTATTATGATAGCCATTGGCGGAGGGAACGGGGCGTCAGTTCTGACCTCCCAGTATCTTGGGGCGAAAATGTACGGAAAAATGAAAACCTCCATTTCCACAGCGCTGATCGCATTTTTGGGTATCAGTATTTTGCTGGGCGGCTTTGGCCTTGTTTTCAATGGTGTGATTCTGCGGGCTTTAAATACGCCGGAAAATATTGAGGCTCAGGCGCAGCTTTATCTGGGAATCTATTTTCTGGGAATGCCTTTTTTGTTTATGTATAATGTGCTGGCAGCTGTTTTTAATGCCATGGGGGATTCCAAAACGCCTCTCCATCTGCTGATTTTTTCATCCCTTCTCAATGTGGGGCTTGATATTTTGTCTGTAACTGTATTGGGCATGGGAGTAGACGGTGTTGCTATTGCAACGGTTATCGCCCAGGGAGTTTCTGCCATGATCTCCTTTCTGCTATTGCTGAAACGCTTAAAAGGATATGGGGTTAATAATGAAAGAGCCCAGGACGAATTTGTCTTTTTTGACCGGCAGATGCTGGCTCAGGGAACGAAAATTGCAGTTCCTACAGTCCTGCAGCAGTCGATTGTATCAATCGGGATGCTTCTGGTGCAGTCGGTTGTCAATGGTTTTGGTTCGGCAGCGCTGGCAGGCTACTCTGCAGGAAGCAGGATTGAATCCATCTGTATTGTCACTATGATCGCTACAGGAAATGCGGTAGCTACCTTTACTGCCCAGAACATGGGCGCAGGACAGAAGGAGCGGGTGCGCAGGGGATACCGGTGCAGCTATGGGATCATAGCTGGCTTTGCCCTTTTGATCGCAGTGGCTGCAGGCCTCTTTAATGGCCCCATTATTGCCGCCTTCCTTGGGGGTGACAGGACATCTGAGGCTTTCCAGGTGGGAACCTCTTATCTTTCCTTCCTTTCCTGTTTCTTTGCTTTTATTGGCTTAAAGGCATGTACAGACGGCGTTCTGCGCGGCTCCGGGGATATGCTGGTGTTTACCCTGGCGAATCTGGTAAACTTAGGCTTAAGGGTTTTTATTGCCTTCCATTTTTCACCTGTCTGGGGCATTGCGGCTGTGTGGTACGCAGTCCCGATCGGCTGGGCAGCCAATTACCTGATTTCCTTCCTGCGGTATCTGACGGGGAAATGGGAGGAGAAGCGTGTAATTTAATTTTCGGTACCTTTTATCATCTCGATTTTCTTTACCAATAAACATTTTTCATTATCTTGTGCTATACTATTTATGGTTTAAGCGTTTAAACGAAAGGAAGATGTGCATGGAACCAAATGAGAAAATTCTCATGCTGGCAGAAAATTTCTCTGCTTCGGCAAAGATACTGACTGCGATTGGTGATGAAACAAGGCAGCATCTCATTTTGGAAATGATGAAGATGGGAGACTGCATGGGTGCCCGGGTGGGTGATATCACAGAAAGGACCAACCTTTCACGCCCGGCGGTTTCTCATCATCTGCAGATCATGAAGGATGCCGGGATCATGAAGGTGCGCAAAGAGGGAACAAAGAATTATTATTATTTTGACCCTGAAATGGAAGCCTTTGAGAAGCTGATCTCAACCCTTCAGCTTGCTATGGACATTTCAAAAGAATTGCCGGACAGAAGCGGTGAGTAAATAAAATTGGAGGCAGGTTTAGCATGGAGATAATGGAGCTTATGAAACAGAGGCACAGTGTCCGCCAATACAAGGACATAGCTGTTAATGAGGGGCAGCGGGCTGTGCTCAATGAACTGATTGAAGAGATCAACGGTGAATCGGGACTGCATATTCAAATTTTTTATGATGAGCCCAAGTGCTTTGATTCCATGATGGCCCATTATGGAAAGTTTCACAATGTCCGCAACTATATTGCTCTTGTAGGCAGAAAATCCCCGAAGCTGGATGAGACCTTGGGATATTATGGGGAAAAGCTTGTTTTGAAAATACAGGAGCTTGGACTTAACAGCTGCTGGGTGGCAATGACCCATGGAAAAAGCAGGGCGGATGTTCCGGGTGGAGAAAAGCAGATATGTCTCATTGCTTTTGGTTATGGTGAAACACAGGGCGTACCCCATAAGAATAAGCCGCTGCAGGCAGTCTGTAATTATAGGGCAGATATGCCTCAATGGTTTTTAAAGGGTATGGAAGCCGCCCTGCTTGCCCCTACAGCAATGAATCAGCAGAAATTCTTTTTTGAATTAGGCTCTGACAGTAAGATCAATGCATCTTGCGGCAGGGGCTTTTATACAAAACTGGATTTGGGAATTGTAAAATACCATTTTGAAATAGGCTCCGGAAGAAAATTACAATAAAAACCGGAAGGGCTGCATAAAGAATCCTGTAACCTTCCAGGCGGCCCGTTTCCATAAGGGCACAGGGGCAGCCTTTATATGCTCTGGAAAGTAGAAGCTTCCGTCGGGGAGTACCTGGCGGCAGTCCTTTTCAAACTGCATCATATAGGCCTCCAGCTGTCTGGAAAGCTTTGGACTTTCAATTACAAGCATCAGCTCCGTATCTAGATAGGTGCTGCGCAGGTCAAAGTTATAGGAGCCAACGGCACACAGCTTATGGTCGATCACAAGGGATTTTCCATGATAGGAGGTTCCCCCGTCATATTCCAGAAGCTGGACTCCTGTCTGCAGGATTTCTCTGCGGTGCATGGGGTAATCGCTGGATGCAAAGAAATTATCCCCGTTTTCAACAGAATTTACCATCATGCTTACAGGCACCTTTTCTGTTACCTGGGCCATGGTTTCATACATGTAGTCATTAAATACGGCATAGGGGCTGTGAATGTTTACGGTCTCCTGTGCCTTTTTCATCAGCTCAGTCAGTGTGTAAAAGACAACCGGTTCCTTGGCATAAATATCGGTAGGATTGGAGACAAGGGTGATTTTTCCCGCTGGGACAGTAGCTGCCTCGTAATAGGAATCGGCACCTTCCTCCGGGTAAAACAGCTCCGGATGTTGCTCTGCCAGAGCTTCGTACCGTTTTCTTAAAAGTTCACGTTCCTTCTGCACCTTCTTTTTGTCAGCCAGAGCTGCATCATCATGGAACAGGCGGCATACATCCAGATCCCATACATGGTTAAAATAGTCTTCCACCTGATTTAAGGAGCTTTCGCCTGCTCTCGCTGTCTTGTAAGCGGTATTGTAAATAAGCACCTCCCGGTCATAGCTTCTGGAGGCGGCGGGATAGGAGCCGATAAAATAGTCAAAGGTATTGCGGCCTCCAAGAATGTAGGCGTAATCATCTGCAATGATATATTTGTCATGCATACGCCCCTGGGTTTTCCAGGGGAGCAGCAGGTTTATAGGATTGTACAGCTTGATTTCCACATTTGGATGGCTGGAAAGGGCATAAAACAGGCTGCGCCCTTCCATTCGCACCAGTCCGGAAAAACCGTCAACTAAAATCTGTACCTTAACTCCCTGGTCTGCCTTGTGGAGCATGACAGACAGGATATCCCTGGGACTTTCCCCATCCCGGAAGTCAAAGGTGGAAAGGATGATCCTGTTTTCTGCCAGGTTTAAAAGCCGCATCCGTTCCTCCCAAGCGCTTTCATTGGTTTCAAGCAGCATGGCCCGGTCAGAGCCTTCCATGCCCTGGGAAAATTGGGTTTGGGAAACAGCTTCCTTTGTCTGCCCGGAAACAGGGGGATAGTGGTAAAAGGGGGCAGTGGCCCCGATGATCAGATACAGAAGCAGTACAAGAATCAGAAGTAAGGGCCAGCGTTTTTTTATCCAGATGTACAATCGCATTACCTCCTGTAAAAAGAAAAAAGTGCTGCCGCTTTTTTACCTATATGCGGCAGCACCCGGTTTTATCGTAACAGCTCAGCTAAGGGGGCGTCTTCTTGTCCGGCTGCACTGGACAAGAAGCATCGGATGGACTGTTATGTTTTATTAGAGAATATTTATATATTTCGGGCTTTCCTCTACCTTGGGTGTTTCTTTGGGGATAGATAAGGTTAAAAGGCCATTTTCAAAGGATGCTTTAATATCTTCCTGGCGCAGCTCTTCACCCACAAAGAAGCTGCGTTTGCAGGATGCATTGAAACGTTCCTGATGAAGAAGTTTTCCCTTTGCGGCATCTTCCTGAGAATTAGCCAGTGCGGAGATGGTGAGATAGCCGTCCTTTAATTCAGCCTGTATCTCGTCCTTTTTAAAGCCGGGAAGCTCGATTTCCAGAATATAATTTCCATCCCTTTCTCTGATATCAGTGCGCATGATCGGGAGCTTCTTTACCTCTTCTTTTTTATCCGGTGTATTAGAAAAGAAAGAGTCATTGAAAATATCATCAAATAAGTTTAATCCATAATTTCTTGGTATCAGCATCATGATCATATCCTCCTTCAGCTGCAGCCTGCTTTGCGCATACAACAGGCAAAATGCAGTTTGTTAAGTTGTTATATGTGTATTATAGCACTGTTGTTAGCACTGTCAATAGATGAGTGCTAATTTATTTGTAAAAAATTTATGAAATGGTAACAGTCAGTCAGGGGACATCTTCTTAGTGCGGCTGCACCGCACTAAGAAGCATCGGATGGACATCAATTTTCCCGCCCTCTGAACTTCTACATGAAATGCTGATCTAGATATATTTACAGGGAATTAAGAACTTGACGGGCCCTGTGTTCATCCGTTTTTTTCACAGACAGGCTGTAGATGGAGCGCATGGGGCCCCCTCTTGACAGGGCAATCGTATCTCCTCTTAAGTTGTTGAAGGACAGCCGCATCTGATTATTTGGGCTGGTATCTTTATAGGGGATTCGATGGTCGGAAAGGAGGTTCTTCGCTCTGAAAAAGTCCTCCATTTTTAAGGTGGAATATACTTCGATATAGCTGCCGAAAAGTGCCATGGAGACCTCCTTTGAAAACGGGAATTGTTACACTTATTATAGAAAAAATGCTGTGCTGTTTCAATGATTTTTTCATAAATGCGTGTTCATGTTTTACCCCCTTGACCCTGGTATTTGAAAATAAGTAAAATAATAAGAAGGAAGGTGAGTGAAAAATCTGTGTCAGACAGAATAGTAAAGTGAAGGGACATGGAAAATCAAGCTTAACACAGGAGGCATTATGACGGACAAGCAGTTGATCAGGCTTTTAAAGCAGGAACCGGAGCAGGGGCTTGAGACAGTGATGGAGCTCTATGGAGGGGCACTAAAGACAATCTGTCAAAACTGTCTGACAGGCGGCACAAGGGAAGATGTGGAGGAAGCTGTTTCAGATGTATTGGCGGCTATATGGAGGGCGGCTGGACGGTTTGATGCAAAAAAGGGCACTTCCTTTAAGAGCTATTGCTATGGGATCGCCAGGAAAACCGCGCTCACAAAGCGAAGCAATCTTATGAAAACAGCCCAGGTACTTCCGCTGGATGAGGATATACTGGAAATACAGGATGAGACTGAAAGCTTACTGGAGCACAGGGAGGAGGAGCGGATCCTTCATCAGGTGATCGACAGTCTGCCGGAGCCCCAGCGCTCTGTATTTATCCTGCGCTATTTTTATTTTTTCCCCATTAAGGAGATCGCAGCATGGCTGGGGATTGCGGATAAGAGGGTTGAAAACCTTTTATTCCGGGGAAAGCAGAAACTGAAAACCAGCCTGATCGAGAGGGGGATTGAGCGATGAAGAGGATAACGGAGCTATATCATGATCTGGAGAAGCAGGAATTATATAAGGACGGGGAGGAACTGGTAAATCCGCTGGGAGCATCCCTGGGGAAAGATGAGAGAGCGCGCATTTTGAAAAGGGCCTGCAGCCTTATAGAGGAAGAAACTCCAAAGCGCCGCCGGTTTCAGGGAAAGAGGCTGGTACTTCTGGCAGCCGCCGCAGTGATTGCTCTGGGCGCATTGACAGTCAGCGCAGGGGAGTATGTGCGTATTCGGCCGGAGCTGGCAGAGTTTCTTGGGATTTCCTCTGAGGCACCAGTGCCTGAGATTAATAAGGTTGCAATGGACTTGGAAACGGCCTCGGATAGCGGTAAAAACTGGAAACTGGAGGATGAGGAAAATGGCCTTAAGGTCAGCGCCAAACAGGTTGTAAATGACGGAGAGATTGTTTATATTTATTTCCAGTTTCAGCTTCCGGAGGGGATTTATGAGAAAAGCACAGAGGAACATAAAAAGCTGTTTCATTTTGACCAGTGCAGCTGCCGGATGGAAAATGGGGAAGAAAGGGCACTTGGCGGCGTGATTTTAAAGGAGAGCAGGAGCAATCCGGGGGACTATTATGCAGTCGGAGAGATAGATTCTCTTCAGGCTTTTGAGGGGAAACAGGAAATCTCGATCATCCTTCAGGATTTTGGTTATGTGGATGCAACGGAGGATTCCACAAAATGGGTGGATGTGATAGAAGGACAGTGGGAGTTAAACTGGGAGCTGGAATATAAAAATGCGGCAGTCAATTATCCGGTTAAAAAAGAAATCCCGGTTGAGACAGGTACGGTTACACTTGAAAATATCCGGGTATCACCCCTGTCGGTAAAGGTGACAGCCACTACAGACAGCAAAGAATCGGTGCTCAGCGACCAGATTTCCATTGAGGGGATCCTTATGGAAGATGGCGTCCATAAGGAAGTGATGAACTGCGGCTATGTGGGGCCGGAAGAGGATAAGCTGGTTATGGGCTGGGTGTTTGAGGACATGATACCCGTTGAGAAAATAAAAGGAATCATGGTAAATGGGGAGGAATTGATGCTTTCGGGGGAAAGGGAAAAAACGGAGGAGTAGGGGGCGCATTTCCCAAGCAAAATTATGCTATGATTTTACCCGGATTTATGTTAAAATGGTGGGAAGAGTTTGCGGGGTGGGGAAAGTGCGCCCCGAAACAGATGCAGAATATGAGGAGGGAATGCTATGATTAGCCAGTTGATTGAAAAAATAAAAAAGACAAAAGCACCGGTATGCGTAGGTCTTGACCCTATGCTGTCCTATGTGCCGGAGCACTTAGTAAAAAAATCATTCCAGGAGTACGGGGAAACATTGGAAGGGGCAGCAGATGCCATCTGGAATTTTAATAAAGAAATTATTGACGCTACCTGGGATCTGATCCCTTCTGTAAAGCCTCAGATTGCAATGTATGAGCAGTTTGGCATTGAAGGCTTAAAGGTATATGAAAAGACCGTTTCCTATTGTCAGGAAAAAGGCCTTGTAGTGATCGGGGATGCTAAGAGGGGGGATATCGGCTCCACCTCCGCAGCCTATGCAACCGGACATCTGGGCCAGGTACAGGTGGGAAGCAAAACCTACAGCGGTTTCCACATCGACTTCCTTACAGTGAACCCATACCTTGGAACAGACGGTGTAAAGCCATTTGTGGATGTATGTAACAGCCAGGATAAGGGCCTGTTTATCCTTGTAAAAACCTCCAACCCATCCAGCGGCGAATTCCAGGACCGTTTAATTGATGGCCGTCCTCTCTATGAGTGGGTAGCAGAAAAGGTAGTAGAGTGGGGCGCTTCCTCCATGGACGGCGATTACAGCAACGTAGGCGCTGTAGTAGGGGCGACCTATCCGGAAATGAGCGAGGTTTTAAGAAAGCTGATGCCAAAGACCTATTTCCTTGTACCTGGATACGGCGCACAGGGAGGCACAGCGGCAGACTTAAAGCACTGCTTCAATGAAGACGGTCTTGGTGCAGTTGTTAACTCATCCAGAGGCATCATTGCTGCTTACCGCCAGGAAAAATACAAGAACTTCGGGCCGGAGCATTTTGCAGAGGCATCCAGGCAGGCAGTTCTTGACATGGTCGCAGATATCAACAGTGTGCTGTAAAACACAGCAGGAAAAAAGTAACAGTTCAGCCCAGGGGCATCTTCTTGTCCGGTTGCACAGGACAAGAAGCATCGGATCTCGCCCTCTGAACTGTTACGGAAAAAATCCGTAGAAACAGATAGAGGATGTAAGCAATGGCAAAATTAAAAATGACAGCCACCGTTGTAAGCCAGAAACAGCTGGCAGACGGGGTTTTTGACATGAGACTCCTGGCCCGGGAGATTGCAGGGCAGGCAGTGCCGGGACAGTTTGTATCCCTTTACAGCCAGGATGGTGCAAAGCTCCTTCCAAGGCCCATCAGCCTGTGCGGCATTGACAGGGAGCTGGGACAGCTGCGCCTTGTATACCGTATTGCAGGAGCAGGAACAGAAGAATTTTCCCATTTAAAAGAAGGGGACAGGATTGATGTTTTAGGGCCTCTGGGAAATGGCTTCCCGCTGGAGGCAGGAAAAAAATCCTTTTTGATCGGCGGCGGTATCGGAATCCCGCCTATGCTGGAGCTGGCAAAGCAGCTGCATGAATTAAACGGTGAAAAGGGGCTGGTACAGGCTGTGCTGGGCTACCGTGACAGCCAGATGTTCTTAATGGATGAGTTTAAAGCATACGGTGATGTATATGCGGCTACTGAGGACGGAAGCGCCGGCACAAAGGGAAATGTGCTGGATGCGATCAGAGAAAAAGCGCTGGAGGCAGATGTGATCTATGCCTGCGGCCCAACCCCTATGCTGCGCGCCTTAAAGGCATATGCGGCAGAGAAGAACATACCCTGCTGGCTGTCACTGGAGGAGAAAATGGCCTGCGGCGTAGGCGCCTGCCTTGCCTGTGTCTGCCAGTCAAAGGAAAAGGACGAGCATTCCCAGGTACATAACAAGCGTGTCTGCAAGGACGGTCCGGTATTTCTGGCGGATGAGATCGAATTGTGACAGGAGGCGGCTGACAGATGAATATGAGTGTAAAAATTGCCGGAGTGGAATTTAAGAATCCGGTTATGGAAGCGTCAGGAACCTTTGGCTCCGGCATGGAATACAGCGAATTTGTTGACTTAAGCCAGCTGGGCGCAGTTGTCACGAAAGGTGTGGCAAACGTGCCCTGGCCGGGAAATCCCACACCCAGGATCGCAGAAACCTACGGCGGAATGATCAATGCCATCGGCCTGCAGAATCCGGGGATCGATGTGTTTGCAAAAAGGGATATTCCCTTCTTAAAGAAATATGATACAAAAATTGTAGTTAATGTCTGCGGAAAAACAACCGAGGACTACATTGAGGTTGTGGAGCGCCTGGGAGACGAGCCGGTGGATATGCTGGAAATTAATATTTCCTGTCCAAATGTAAAGGAGGGCGGCATTGCCTTCGGTCAGGATCCAAAGGCAGTGGAGGCTATCACAAAGGCAGTAAAGGCCCATGCAAAACAGCCCATCATTATGAAATTAAGCCCCAATGTTACAGATATTACAGTGATGGCAAAGGCGGCAGAGGCAGGGGGTGCAGACGCCCTTTCCCTGATCAATACCATCACAGGCATGAAAATTGATATCCACAAGCGTACCTTTGCCCTGGCAAATAAGACCGGCGGCCTGTCAGGTCCTGCTGTTAAGCCGGTGGCAGTGCGCATGGTATATCAGGTAGCACAGGCAGTAAAGCTTCCTATCATTGGCATGGGAGGAATTCAGAATGGTGATGACGCCCTGGAATTTATTCTGGCAGGCGCTACGGCAGTGGCAGTGGGCACTGCCAATTTCCACAATCCATATGCTACCATTGAGACAGTCAATGGAATTAAAACGTATATGGAAAAATATGGAGTGACAGATATCAATGATCTGATCGGTGCAGTGTGTTAAAAAGAAAGAGGAGTGGGAACAATGGAAAGCTATAAGCAGGAATTTATTGAATTTATGGTAGAGAGCAACGTGTTAAAGTTTGGTGATTTCACCCTGAAAAGCGGAAGAAAATCCCCGTTCTTTATGAATGCAGGAAGCTATGTAACAGGAACCCAGTTAAAGAAGCTGGGCGAATATTACGCAAAGGCGATCCATGACAATTTCGGCCTTGATTTTGATGTGCTGTTCGGGCCGGCTTATAAGGGAATCCCCTTAAGTGTTGCTACTACCATGGCGATCAGCGAATTATATGGAAAGGATATCCGCTACTGCTCTAACCGCAAGGAAGTAAAGAATCATGGAGATGCAGGAATCCTTCTTGGAAGTCCTATTAAGGACGGTGACCGGGTTATGATCATTGAGGATGTAACCACCTCAGGAAAGTCCATTGAGGAAACCTTCCCGATCATCAAGGCTCAGGGCGATGTGGAGATCAAGGGCCTGATCGTATCCTTAAACCGCATGGAGCGCGGAAAGGGGACAAAGAGCGCCCTGGATGAGATCAAGGATCTCTATGGTTTCCCAACAGCGGCTATTGTATCTATGGCAGATGTAGTAGAGCATCTTTATAACCATAGCTGCCAGGGACGGGTTGTAATTGATGATACGATCAAAACAGCCATTGACGCTTATTATGCACAGTATGGTGCAGAAGCATAAAGCTTATGATCGTTAAAAAAGGGAAACAGGCAGAGAGGCGATGAAAATGGAACGAGTTTATAAAACCATGCGCAACACAGGCGCAGGCTGTATTGCGATCGGCATTGTCATGGCGATTACAGGACTTACAGTGGGGATCATCTCCATTGTAAATGGCGCACTGCTGTTAAAACGCAAGTCCGAAATTGAATTTTAACAGGCGGGACTGCCATGATACGAAATACAACGAAACGTCAGAAGCTGGGCTGGGTACTGTTTATCCTGTACCTGTGCCTGCTGGCGTATTTTATGTTTTTTTCAGAGAGCTTTGGACGCACCGACCAGAAGCGGGACTATGCCTATAATCTGGTGCCGTTTCTGGAGATCGGCCGGTATTTTAAGTATTACCGTGTGCTGGGCTTTCAGATTTTTATGATTAATATTGTTGGGAATATTGCAGCCTTTGCGCCGTTTGGTTTTATTCTCCCCATTATAAGCAGGCGGAGCCGTAAATGGTACAATACGGTCATGTTCGGCTTTGTGTTCAGCCTGATCCTTGAAACGCTGCAGCTTGTGAGCCGGGTTGGCAGCTTTGATGTGGATGATATGCTGCTTAATACCCTGGGTGCGTCCATTGGCTTTTTATCCCACAGGTTCATTCAGAAAGCCAGGCAGCACATTGGACATGGGAGGTTAAAAAATTGAAACGGGTCGGAAAAAAAGTTTCCTATGTAAGGAACCCATTTGCAAAAAACAGTTTTTACAGCCTTGGAATTTCAATTCTTTCCCTTGGGCTGGCAGCTGCAAGTATTTACCTTTCTGTGTCCAATGCAGGCCAGGGCGGCTTAAATACCGGAGCCTTCGGGTTTGCCAGCATGGTAGCGGCAGTCCTTGGAATCTGGTATGGGATCTTATCCTTTATGGAAAAAGACTGCAAATACATACTGGCCAGAATCGGCATTGGCATCAGTGCAGTGCTGGTGATCGTCTGGGCAGTGATACTCATAATCGGATTTTTCAGATAGATGGGAGTGGCTGTTATGGATTACAGAGAATTATTGAAGGATGAAAACAATGCCGTAAGAGAGCGCCTGGAGCTTTCCATGGAGCGGATCTGCTCTATGGAACAGGAGGAAATGGAGCTTCCTTACGGCATTTACTTTAAGAAAACAGCCGGGTTTATCAGGCTTATAGGAAAAACGCTGGAGCGCATAGGAAAGGAAGGAAGGCAGGAGATCCCTGCCGCTTCGTTAGAAATGCTGCGGGAGGAAAACCACAGGCTTTATGAGGATATCCTTCCGGAGAATTATGGGGACAGCTTTGCAGACCCTGACTATGCAGTCAGCGTTCTGGGAGACGGCTATGGTCAGCTCCTTTCTTTTTTGTATACGGAGCTTCGAGGGGAAATTGTCTATGCCTATGAGATGAGACTGGAGGCTATTACCGTTTTAAATGAGCTGTTTCTGGAGGTATACAGCTTATTTCTTCAGGCATGGCAGGAGGGGGCTAAGGCACCTTTGGAGCAGCAGATAAAGGATGCACTGTATTGGTATGTCAGCGATTACGCAGATCTGTTTCTTCCATGGCGTATCAGGGAGGGCATTGACCCATCCCTCTCCTTTGCCGCAGATATTATCATGAAGGAGGATTTAAGCAATCTTTCTTACCTCTATCATTTCGGGGAATATATATCAGAGTCAGAAGAGCGGCTGGCTGCCTTTATGAATACGCTGCCGCAGGAAACCATTGACCGCATGGCAGATACCTATACGGAAGGGTACCGCCGGGGCTTTCAGGTTATGGGGCGGGATCTGGGAAAGAAGAATACCGTTGTAGTGGAGTATCAGCTGGGCTTTGAGAGGATGATAAAAAAGGCTGTGGAGAATTTCCAGGCTATGGGGCTTGAGCCTGTCTTTTACAGGGCGGCAGTGGAATCCTTAAACCGCAGGCCAGGCGGGAAACGGGGATATTACAGTACCTTAGCGAACCGCCAGTATGATTATGACCACCGTTATGACAGCGCCCTCTATATGGGGAATGGCTTTAAGGAACGCAAGCTGGCTGTTCTGAAGGCTGCCTACGAGGAATACCGCGCTCTGGCAGCAGGCTGTGCAGGGCCGGCAGTGGTGGAAACCTTTGGACAGGAGGAATTTGAGCCTGTAAATAAAAAGACGGCCTTAAGCTTAAACGCCCATCAGGAGGAGCTTACCCTGGCTTATGCCAACGAATCCCGGCAGGTTGTAAACCAGTATATGCCCGGGGATGAGACAAGCTTTACCATTATTGCTTTCCCAAGACCGGAGATCGGACCTGATTTTGAGGATATTTTCAGGGAAACGATCCGTATTAACACGTTGGATTATGACAAATATCAGCAGATCCAGCAGAGAATCATCGATGCACTGGATGAGGCTGCCTATGTGGAGGTCACAGGCAAGGATGGAAATGAGACAAATCTGCGGGTAAGCCTTCATACCTTGAGGGACAGGGAAAAGGAGACCAATTTTGAGAACTGTGTAGCGGATGTAAATATCCCTCTGGGAGAAGTATTTACCTCACCAATCCTTGCAGGAACAACAGGGCTTCTCCATGTAAAAGAGGTGTATGTGGAGGAATACCTGTTTAAAGATCTGCGCATGGAGTTTAAGGATGGCCGGGTAACAGACTTTACCTGCAGCAATTTCCCGGAAACAGAAGGGGAGGCTTCTCAGAACAGGGAGCTTGTAAAGCAGGTGATCATGCGGGGCCACTCCTGGCTGCCTCTGGGAGAATTTGCCATTGGAACAAATACAGCGGCCTATGCCATGGCACAAAAATACGGCATTGGCAGCAAGCTTCCGATCCTGATCGCGGAAAAAACAGGCCCTCATTTTGCAGTGGGCGATACCTGCTACAGCTTTTCCGAGGATTCGCCTATGTACAATCCCGACGGAAAGGAAATGATCGCCAGGGATAATGAGATTTCCCTGCTGCGGAAGGAAGATATCTCCAGGGCATATTTCAGCTGCCATACAGATATTACGATTCCTTATTCGGAGCTTGGCGATATTAAGGCCTTCCGTCCAGATGGAAGCTTTATTGAGATCATCTGCCAGGGCCGGTTTGTACTGCCGGGAACGGAAAGCTTAAATGAGGAGCTTGTTCTTTTTGTGTAAAATGTATCCCCGGCTCCTGAAAAAATCCCTTAATTTCTACTTGCAAAGAAAGCGGGAAGCGAGTAAAGTGTGTTTGTTTCACGAATAACAATGAAAAGAGGGGATTGTGATGGCAAGAAGTGCAGTGAAGGATATGACAGAGGGGTCGCCCTTAAAGCTGATCGTGGGATTCTTTATTCCCATGCTCTGCGGCCTTTTGTTCCAGCAGCTTTACAATATGGCAGACACCATTATTGTGGGAAAATGTCTGGGTGTTACGGCGCTGGCAGCGGTGGGCTCCACCGGCTCCATCAACTTTATGATCATTGGCTTCTGCCAGGGGGTATGCAGCGGCTTTGCCATTCCTGTAGCCCAGAAATTTGGTGAGAAAAATGAGAGGGCGCTGCGCCGGTTTGTGGCAAACAGCGGCTGGCTGGCAGCGGTCTTTTCTGTTGTGATGACAGCAGTTGTCTGTCTGCTGTGCTGGAATATCCTGGTCTGGATGCGGACTCCTGAGGATATTATAGAAGGGGCTTATTCTTATATTTTTATTATTTTTCTCGGCATTCCGGCTACCTACCTTTACAATCTCTTATCCGGTGTGATCCGTTCCCTGGGTGACAGTACGACGCCCTTGCTGTTTTTGCTGCTGTCCTCGGTGCTCAATGTAGTCCTGGATTTTGTTACGATCCTGTATCTGGATATGGGCGTTGCAGGGCCGGCCTGGGCAACTGTGATCTCACAGGCAGTGTCAGGCGTCCTCTGCCTTATTTATATGAAGAAAAAATTCACGATCCTGAAAATGCAGGAGGATGAGTGGAAGCCGGATGCTTCTTATATGAAGATCCTGTGCGGCATGGGAATCCCCATGGGGCTGCAGTATTCCATCACTGCCATTGGAAGCGTGATCCTTCAGACAGCCGTCAATACCCTGGGCTCCATGGCAGTAGCTGCAGTTACAGCCGGCTCAAAAATCTCCATGTTTTTCTGCTGTCCCTTTGATGCCCTTGGCACAACCATGGCAACCTTCGGAGGGCAGAATGTAGGGGCAAAGCGCCTTGACCGTGTAGATGAGGGGCTTAAGTCAGGAACTCTTATTGGCTGTATTTACGCAGTGGCTGCCTTTGTGGTGCTGTGGTTTTTTGGAGAGCAGATCGCGCTGCTGTTTGTAGATGCCACGGAAACACAGATTTTAAGGGATACCAGGGAGTTTCTGATCATTAATGCCGCCTTCTTTATCCCGCTGGTATTTGTAAACACAGTGCGCTTTATGATCCAGGGGCTGGGATATTCCAAGCTTGCAGTGCTGGCCGGTGTCAGCGAGATGGTCGCCCGGTCTGTGGTGGGATTTTTCCTTGTGCCGATCTACGGCTATACTGCAGCCTGCTTTGCAAGCCCTGTAGCCTGGATCGCCGCCGATCTATTCCTGATCCCGGCCTACCGCCATGTATTAAAGAGCCTGGCAGTTTTGTTTGGTCAGAGGGAGGCCTGATGGTCCTGGTGGATATTTTGGTGACAGAAGCGCCCCTTTTGTGGAAAACTGCTCTGAATCTCATAAAACCGGGGGAAAATTCCAGCGAAAAATGGCAAAATAGGTATTGGAAAAATCGTGGGCTTATGTTATACTAACCACGTTAATGCATTACAGTGCAGGAAAGATACATAAAGTCATGCCTGACTTAGGTGTGGCTTTTTTCTTAAACATAGCTGTTTGACAGAAAAAGGGCTGTGGGCGCTGTAGAAAAAGAGGAGGAATAAAGATTATGAAACTGAATGCAAAAAAAGTAATAAGTCTGATGACTGCTGGGCTTCTGGCAGCAGCTTCACTGACAGCCTGCTCTGGCGGTGCAGAAGAGACAACAGCAGCAAAGGAAGCAGCTTCCGGTGCAGAGACAGGTGCAGCAGCAGAGAAGGAAGAAGCAGCTTCCGGTGAAAAGAAAACCTTAAAGGTTGCCATGGAGTGCGCTTATGCTCCTTACAACTGGACACAGCCGGATGATTCCAACGGAGCAGTGCCCATCAAGGACAGCAATGAGTATGCTTACGGCTATGATGTTATGATGGCAAAGAAGATCTGTGAGGAGCTGGGTTATGACCTGGAGATCGTACGCCTTGACTGGGATTCCCTGATACCGGCAGTGAGCACAGGACAGGTTGACTGTGTAATTGCAGGTCAGTCTATTACTTCTGAGCGCCTTCAGGCCGTTGATTTTACAGAGCCTTATTACTACGCTTCGATTGTTACACTTGTAAAAGAGGGAAGCAAGTATGCAGAGGCAAAGAGCGTGGCAGATTTAGCAGGAGCTACCTGTACCTCCCAGCAGAGCACCATCTGGTACAACACCTGCCTGCCTCAGATTGAGGGGGCAAATATCCTGGCAGCAACTGCAAACGCTCCGGATATGCTGATGTCCTTAAACGCAGACAAGTGCGACCTGGTTGTTACAGACCAGCCAACAGGAAAGGGAGCCCTGGTTGCTTACCCTGAATTTAAGATGCTTGAGTTTGGCGGCGGCGAGAACGATTTCCAGGTAACAGATGAGGATATTAATATTGGTATTTCATTAAAGAAGGGGAACACAGAGCTGAAGGAAGCCATTGACAGTGTGCTTACAAAGATGACAAAGGACGATTTCTCCAAGATGATGGATGAAGCCATTGCTGTACAGCCTCTGGCAAATTAAGTAAGGAGAGGGAAAAATGCCGACAGATTTTTTTGGCCGTGTAATGGTCGTATTTAACAGATATGGTATGTCAATGATCCAGGGCGCAGGCGTCAGCCTTCAGATTGCCCTGGTGGGAACCGTTGTAGGCTGTATCATTGGTTTTGCAGCCGGTGTGATTCAGACGATCCCCTCAGAAAAAGGGGATAATCCCATAAAACGGGTAGTCCTCTGGGTGGCAAAGCTGATCCTCAATGTTTATGTGGAATTTTTCAGAGGCACGCCCATGATGGCCCAGGCCATGTTTATTTACTACGGGCTTCTGCCTATGATGGGGATCAATCTGTCTATGTGGCAGGCTGCTTACTTTATTCTGTCGATTAATACAGGCGCTTACATGGCTGAGACGGTCCGGGGCGGTATCCTTTCCATTGATGCAGGACAGACCGAGGGCGCAAAAGCCATTGGAATGACCCATGTACAGACTATGATCTATGTGATCCTGCCTCAGGCGCTGCGCAACATTATGCCTCAGATTGGAAATAACCTGATTATCAATATTAAGGACAGCTGTGTGCTTTCCGTAATTGGCGTTGCGGAGCTTATGTATAAGACAAAGGCAGCAGCCGGAGCATTGTATCTGAACTTTGAAACCTATGCCATCACCATGATCATGTACTTTATCATGA
>OLRK01001676.1_pt1 | contig 17048 bp, 13 predicted proteins | sample 1672911 | NCBI WGS metagenome assembly OLRK01 (sample SAMEA3136736, study PRJEB25190) | human gut metagenome | biome: human gut; feature: human-associated habitat; material: faeces | place: Austria | collected 2013 | reverse complement strand
TCATATTTTTCTCATGCGTCATTCCTTCTTAAAATGACCTTTTGACACCCAAATCCTATGAAACAAAAAAAGCTTGAAAAAGTGTATTCGTTTCCATACACCTTTCCAAGCTCTGATTATCTATTCTTTTCCTGCCCTATTATCCCATCATCAAATATGCAAAGTATGCGGCGTAACACACCAACATAATAATTCCGTGACTTCTTACCAGCTTTTTCTTACCAGCTACGCAGACAAGAAGAAGCACTCCTGCGCCAATGGCAACTGCCGTATCAATCACAAAATTCGGTGCAAACTCAACTGGAAGAATTAACGCTGCCGTTCCAACAACAAACAGAATATTGAAAATATTGCTTCCTACGATATTTCCGATTGCAATATCTGCCTTTCCCTTGATTGCTGCAGAAACAGAGGTAAACAGCTCCGGCAGGGAAGTTCCAAGCGCCACAATCGTCAGTCCGATAAAACGCTCGCTTAAGCCTGCTGCCTTGGCAATCGCTGTTGCTGCATCTACCGTCACATCGCTTCCCAGAACAATCAGCACCAGTCCTACAATCGACAAAAGCACCAGCTTCCAGAACGGCTTTGCCTCCTCTGTCTCAACTACCTCCTGCTTATCCCGCATAGCCATTACAAAAAGATAGCCCAGATACATTAAAAACAGAACCCAGAGAATCACGCCTTCCATAAAGCTTACCTGATTTCCTGTATAGCCCAGCGCCAGCAGCACTGCTGTGATAAACAGCATCCAGGGGATCTCATAGCGGATTGTGGATTTCGCCACAGCTACAGAAACAATCGCAGAAGTAATTCCAAGGATAATCAAAATATTTAAAATATTACTTCCCACGATGTTTCCGATTGTAATCTCTGCGCTGCCCTTCAAGGCTGCAGTAATGCTGACTGCTGCCTCCGGCGCGCTGGTTCCCATTGCCACAATCGTCAGACCAATCACCAGCTGAGGCACACCAAGTTTATCTGCAATACCGGAAGAACCGTCCACAAACCAGTCGGCACCTTTTACCAACATAAAAAATCCCAGTGCCAGCAGCAATAACTGAATTACCATTTCCATCTCATTTCCTCCTCGTTTTCCATCGAATTTTCTGGTTTCTGCAGAGTTCTCGCTTTTTACTGTACAGGAAGATGATTGTTCCTATGAAACAAAAAAGCGAGTCCCTCTGCCGAAATCAAGCCGGAAGCACTGCTGTGCAGTGTCTCCACGCTCTCTTCCAACAAAAGTCTCGCTGCTTCGTTACGAACCGGAGCTTCCTTTGAATTCTCAGGAATAACTCGTACTGACGGCTTCGCAAACACCTGAAACCAGGTGCCAACTACTCCCTTTTCTATGTTCAACACTATATCAGAATTTTCCTTTTCTGGCTACACCTGCCCCTGCATTTTAACGCTTTCTTAACGTATTTTTACAGTCCCTCTACCTCAACCAGATTGGTATGCTGAGGATTTCCCTTTGCATACGGCGTCGGATGCAGAGAGGTCAGCACATTGATGGAGCCGCCCAGATCCGTTCCTGTTTTATCTGGACGATACCAGGCCCCCTGGGACAGGGCTGTTACTCCCCGCATAATCCGATCTGTAATTTTTACTGGAATCCTTATCTGCCCCCTGTCATTTCGCACCAGAACCATCTGACCGTCTCTCAATCCCCGGGCCGCAGCATCCTCTGTATGCATCCAGAGCTGCTGAGGATCCAGACTGTGCATAGCCTTGTTATTATCATGAATACTGTGACAGCGGCGTTTTGTATGCCATCCAATCAGCTGAAGCGGATATTTTTCTGTCAGAGGATCCGAAGGTCCTTCTGGCGGCTCCACATATCTGGGAATTGCCGGAACAAACTCCCGGTATCTGGTTTCATAAATCTTTCTGGAAAAAATCTCAATCCGGCCGCTCTCTGTCGGGAAGGGATAATGCTCCGGATCCTGACGTTCTTTTTCAAAGGCAATCACAGGATCCGTTTTTTTGTAGCGGTAAATTCCCTCTCTCTTCAGAATTTCATACTCCGGAAGCTCGGTTTCCCTTTCTCTGAGCTGGTTATAGCAGTATTCCAGCCACTGTCCAACCGTCCGCCCCTGGGTAAACGCTTCCCAAAGCCCCAGCCGCTCTGCCACCTCAGACAGCCATTCGTACTCCTCTTTCCCCTCATACAGCGGTTCTATGACTTTATTATTAAAGCCAATAAAATTTCCTGTCTGCCATGGAAGGGTAATATTTTCACATTCAAACATGGAAACTCCCGGAAGCAGAATATCTGCAAATTTTGCGCTGGCAGTCATAAACAGGTCACTGCAAACAATAAACTCACATTTCCTGGTATCCTTCAGTATTTCTGCTGTTCTGTTAATATCACTGTGCTGGTTGATCAGCGTATTTCCCGCCAGATTCAGGATCATTTTAATATCGCTGGAAAGATGCAAGTTTTCCGGTTCATCAGCTTTCTGGGAAGCCTTCTCCCCATCCATCTCCATCCCCGGTTCTCTGCCTGCCATATTTCCGCAGGAAACACCGTCCAGTCCATTCATCTCATGTCCCCGCTCAACTGCCTCTGTCCACAGAAATACAGGAATTTTCATTGGATACGGATTTTCCGGCATGGGAAATACCGGCTCTGCATGACGGGTACAGTCTGCCACACCGCTGGCCCAGCCGCCGCTGATTCCTACGTTTCCTGTCATACAGGCCAGAAGAATTGCCCCCCGGGCGCTCTGCTCTCCGCAGGCATGACGCTGGGCTCCATAGCCCTGTATCAGTGCCCCCGGCCTTGCTGTGGCATACCGGACTGCCAGACTGCGAATGGTTTCAGCCGGAACCCCGGTGATTGGCTCAGCCCACTCCGGCGTTTTTTCAATTCCGTCCTGCTCTCCTGTCAGCCAGGACAAATAACACTCTGACGGATCCACGCCATCCGGCATATGTTCTTTATCAAAGCCCAGACAGCACCGATCCAGAAAATCCTGATCCTGCAGCCCTTCCTTTACAATCACATAGGCCATGGCATCCATCAGCGCGCTGTCTGTAGCAGGACGAAGAGGAATCCACTCTGCATCCAGCTGAAGCACCGTATCATTTTTCCGCGGATCTATGACAATAATCGGAATCCCCTTTTCCTTTGCCTTCTTTAAATAAAACATGGAATCACTGTCAAATTTTGTTTCTGCAGGATTATGTCCCCACAGAAGAATCAGATTGGAATTCAGCCAGTCCTCTCTGCTGTTTCCAGTTTCACAGGTACCATACATCAGCGGCGTGGCCTGACGGATACAGGCTGTACTGTAAGAATTGTAATAATCCAGAAATCCGCCGTCCAGGCTTAAAAGACGTTTGGCCAGCTGATTTCCCCGGACCAGGGCGCTGACTCCTGTAGCATAGTTGACATACCTGGAGCCAGGACCGTAAGTATCGCGGATGCGGATCCATTCCCCGGCAATGATATCCACTGCCTCCTGCCAGGAAATCCTCTCAAATTTTCCTTCTCCCCGTTCGCCAACCCGTTTCATAGGATATTTCAGCCGATCCTCACCTAAAAACGTTTTGTGGTAGTTCATTCCCCTGACACAGGCCGCCATGGGAAATTCACAGCCGGCAGCTCTGGCCTCTTCCAGGCTTTCTGTTGTCAGCCGCTTAATCTGTCCGTCCTCCACATGGGCGTGGATCAGACAGCGTCCTCCACAATTATTACGTCCTGTTGTATGAATAATCATTCTGTTTTTCCTTTCTTTTTCTCCAAGACCTCTTCCTTCATCTTTAAAAATTCTGGAAAACTGGAAAATACAGCATTCTCCGGCAAATGGGAAAATGTCATAGTCTTCCCTGTTTCCGGATGGGTAAATGTCAGCTTCCACGCTGCCAGGGCAATCTGCTCCCTGCCCATCCGCCCGCTGTTTGTCTGTTCTCTGGACGTCTGTCCGCTGCCGTTCTCCCCACAGTTCATTTTTTTATCCATGTCCGCAGCCAAAGCTGTTCCTCCAAACTGCGGATGGTAACGGTTATCTCCCCATAAAGGCAGTCCATGACCAGCCATCTGCACCCGGATCTGATGATGGCGGCCTGTAAGCAGCCGGATTTCTGCCAGTGTCAACGTTCCATAAGGCTCCACCTCCCTTGTTTCCACTGACCGGAAGATTAATTCCGCAAGTTTTCCACCTTTTATCCCCTTATCCACAATTTTTGATGTGTTAGATTTTTCATCTTTCAACAAGTAATCCACATATTTATCCACAGTATCCACAGGTTTTCCACAGACCACAGTAAGATATGTTTTTGACATTTTTCCAGCTGAAACCTGTGCACTTAACGCAGCTGCGGCCTTTTTTGTCTTGGCATAAACCATAACTCCGCTTACAGGCTTATCCAACCTGTGGATAACTCCCACATAAGGTTCTCCTGATTTTGGGGAAAACTTGTGTATATGACGCCGGATCTCACTAACCATATCCGCACCAAATCCACGGCTGGACTGAGACTCCAGTCCTACCGGCTTCCAAACCACAATCAAATCCCTGTCTTCATATAATACGTTCAGCATATTTTCTTCCTTTCCGCCCAAGGCGGTATCATTTGCAATAAATTTTTTCTCCAGACTTGCATTTTTCCCCCGCAGGGTGTATAGTATATAAAATAATATAACATAGTTTTCAAAACTACATATAATAGTATTGATTATAACATAAAAGGAGTGATTTCTATGACACTGAAAATCAAAGATCCTGGAAGCGCCCTGACTCATTTTATTGCCATGATACTGGCTCTCGGCGCATCCTCTCCCCTGATTATCAAGGCAGCCCGGACCCCTGGATATACCCATGTGCTTCCGCTGGCTATTTTTATTACCAGCATGATTCTGCTGTATGCAGCCAGCACCATTTATCATACCCTGGATATTTCGCCAAAGGTAAACCAGATTCTCAGAAAAGTTGACCATATGATGATTTTCATTCTGATTGCCGGAACCTATACACCTGTGTGCGTTCTTGTTCTGGGTGACAAAACCGGCTGGTCTCTGCTGGCTCTTGTATGGGGAATCGCCATTGCCGGAATGATCATCAATGCGCTCTGGATCACCTGTCCGAAATGGGTCTCTTCTCTTATTTATATCGCCATGGGATGGGTCTGTGTCCTGGCCTTTGGGAAAATCACTGCTGCGCTTCCAAAAAGCGCCTTTATCTGGCTTCTGACCGGAGGCATCATCTACACTGCAGGAGGGATTATTTACGCCCTGAAGCTGCCAGTTTTTAATGCCAGATTCAAATATTTTGGCTCCCATGAAATTTTTCATCTTTTCGTCATGGGAGGCAGCCTGTGTCATTATATTATGATGTACGCATTTGTTGCCTGACCGCCTTCTCGCCCCGGCAGTTCTTCTCAGAAAGACTGCCGGGATTCTATTAGTTTCAGCTTCTCTGCCCTGCTCAGCTGCTTCACCGCCCATTCCCGCTGCATGGCCTGCTGCTTTGTATCAAAGGTCTCCCAGTAAACCAGAGCCACCGGACGGCGGCTTTTTGTATATTTCGCTCCTTTTCCCGCATTGTGGGCCTCCACCCGCGCTTCCAGGTGATTCGTCCATCCGCAGTAAAGTGTCCCATCTGCGCAGCGAAGCAAATACATATAATTCTTTTCTTCCTGATTCTCACTGACCATCCTTCTGGTTTCCTCCTCTCCAGACTCCTTCTGGCTTATCCTCCTGCCCGGACTTTCTTTCACGCTCAGCCAATCCTCATTCCTTCCAGCCTCTTTCTAAAATCGGAAATAAATAAAAGGATTGTAGCCGCTGGCCATCATCTCACAGACTGACAGGAAAAACAAAATAACCAGGACTCCGTCGGTCACAGCACCCAGCCCCTTCTTCTCCAGCTTCTCACGGAGAACCCCAAAAAAGGGCGTACAGAACAACAGAGAAATCACAAACTGAAGAATAAATTTCTTACCAGTAACCAGCTCTGCCAGTTCCCGATCCAGGCTTCCCATCAGACAGCCGGAAAACATATCCCGCAGATACCACAAAGCCTTTTCCATCGTATCTGCCCGAAAAAATACCCAGCCAATTTCTACTGTCAACAACATATAGATATGTCGGAATATCGAAGGCAGGCGTTCCAGAACTCTCCGCAGCCAAAGCTTTTCCAGAATCATAAAAAAGGCAAAGTACAGTCCCCAGAAGAGAAAGTTCCAGCTTGCCCCATGCCAGATACCAGTCAGCGCAAATACAATCAGAAAATTCCGGCAGTTTTTTGCCAGACTGCACCGGCTTCCTCCCAGAGGAATATACACATAATCGCGAAACCAGGTTGAAAGGGAGATGTGCCATCTCCTCCAGAATTCACTAATACTTTCAGAAAGATACGGGTGATCAAAATTTTCCAGAAAGCGAAAACCAAAAATCCGTCCCAGACCAATCGCCATATCCGAATATGCCCAAAAATCCAGATAAATCTGAAGTCCATAACAGATAATGCCAATCCATCCGTAGATCATTCCCATTCCCGGCTTCAGTCCAAAAGCCAGATCTGCCGCTTTTCCCACTGCATTAGCCAGCAGAATTTTCTTTACAAACCCTGCCATAAACCGGAAGGTTCCCTCATATACATCCTCTGCCCGCACCTGTCTGCTGCCGATTTCCCGCGCCACATCAATATAACGCACAATCGGACCTGCAATCAGCTGGGGAAAGAGCATAATATACAGGGCCAAATCCAGAATATTTCTCTGGACCTCCACCTTATCCTGATAAACATCAATCAGGTATGACATAATCTGAAAGGTAAAAAAGGAAATTCCAATCGGAAGCACAATATTGGGAATCGGTGATTCCACACTTCTTCCAAGGAGGGTGCCTGCCAGCCATGCAGCCGTATCCCCCAGAAGATTCAGATATTTAAATATAATCAGAACTCCCAGGTTCCAGACAATCCCCAGCCAAAATACCATCCGGCGTCTGGCACTGGCCTTTTTTCTGTTATCCCCTTCCTTTTCTCTCTCCATCAAAAGTCCTGCTCCCCAGTTTACTACAACAGAAACTGCCAGAAGCCCCAGATAATTCAACCCGCCGTACCCGTAAAAGCATACAGAACAAAATAAAAGCACTGCATTTTTCACCCTGATACTGCGGGTCAGGGATGCCGCCCCATAAAGTGCCAGGGTACAGGGCAAAAATATAAATAAAAATACCGGTGATGAAAATACCATGTTATTTTCCTACTCTTCCCGTAAAATTTCCGGATGTTCCAGAACATAGTCAATAAAACCAAAGCTCATATCAGAAACTGCCGTTTCATTCACCTCCAGCACGACCAGATCAATATCCCGCAGACATTCTCTCATATCCGCCTCCTCGTAGCTGGAAAATTCCTTCACCTGTCCGAATTCTTCTGTAAAGATCTGCCTGTTTTCCATAGAAACATTTTTCCCGAAATAATGATTCTGAATCAGGCAGGAAAGGCTCTGTCCCATAAAGCTTCCTCCCCGGCAGAGAAAACCGGGCGCATCTGTCTCTTCATCAGTAATCTCAATCACAGGCTCATAATACTGATCATAAGGCTTCCCAATGGTATTAAACACTTCAAAAGAATCTGCATCCGGGTAAACCGGATTTTCACAGGGGTTTGCTGTAATGGTCATTTCCGGAAGATTATAACCGCTTTCCTGCTCCAAAAACTCCCCGAAGGCCGCTCCTGTCATGTTTCCCACATATACAGACCAGTGAAGTCCTGTTCTGTAGAACAGAGGAACCCGGCTGTCAAATTCTGACTTGTGCTCCTCTAAATACCGGATACTGTCAAAATACCGAATACGGCTTCCAGATAAAGCCTCTGTCAAAAGCTCATAATTTCCTTCTTTTCTCGGCGGAGCCATAGCCTTGTCCACCCAGGGGAGCTGATCCTCCGTGTAACGAATCTTACAGGGCGTAATAAACACATACATCTGCTTTCCTGCATCCTCCAGAAGCTTCTGGAGCCGTTCCAGCTTCTCCACCAGCTCATATGCCCCTTCTTTTGAAACAGGCGCAAAGTACTGCAGGTAATAGCTGACATTTTCCCAGCTGAAGAGATTCTTATCCTTACTCATGCTGTAATTGATATTTGATACGGTATCCAGCAGAGAAAAAGTAATCTCGTTGCGAAGCCGGACCATAAAAGGCTTTCCTGGCAAATGCTGCTGCACATAAGCCTCAAATTCCGTCTGCGCCTGACCGTCTAACAGCTTCTGAGCCGTAATTTCCGGAAACTGGGCCTGATTTTCCACTCCGCTGAACCGAAATTTTTCATCTGTTCCTTTCAAAATCAGCGGAGACAGCATCACGGCAGCTGCAGCTGCCGGAAGCAAAAATAATCGAATTGGTTTCACGTTCTTTTCTTCTTTCTTCAAAATAAATGACTCTTCCAATACGAAATAATCCTACCACACCAGCCCAAAAAAGAAAAGAGCAATCCGCTCAGCCTCTATGTAGCAGCGCCGTGTCTGCGCACGATCACCTGCGCTGCTCAGGCATTGCCTGAATCTATAGAAAGCATCAGCTGAATGCGGATTGCCATACTTTATTATATTCTTATTTTTCTCTGTGGTTCCTCTTTCCAAACTCTACCGGACTATCTCCTTCACCAGAATCAGACTATCCCCAGGGTGAAGCTCCTCTGAGGTCAGTCCATTGGTTTCCATCACATGCTCTGCTGTTGTGCGGAACCGCTTGGCAATATCCCACAGACTGTCCTTTTCCTGCACCACATACCCGACGATTCCTGGCGCCTCCTTCAGCCTCCTCCTGTCAAGGGGAGTGGTCTGTGCCTGAAGAATCACCGACTGACATACCGGCTGCAAAACCAGCACCTCCAGCAAAAGAACCGCCTTAATTTCCACGATGTCCCCTCCGGCCATTACAGCCGTCAGCTGCTCCACCCCCTGTTCCAGATACCAGACACTGTCCTTTGTAATTCCCGGGGCCTCTGCATCATAATGAAACGGCAGCAGCTCTGTTACAGACTGAATGGGACAGCTGTCATCATCGGTAAGATACAGAAGCTTTACCTCCAGAACTCCATCTAAAGAAAGCATATCCTCCCCTGCTTCCGCCTGATCCAGCTTCACCAGGCCGCTGCTGTGACAGATCTGCAGCACCCGCTGCCCTCCTGGCAGCTGTATCTTCTCAGAAATTTTACATTTTCCTGCATTCCGGGTCAAAATCTGATCAAAGCATGCTTCCCCGGTTTCCACAGTCAGCTCCCGGTTTACCCCGTACATATCACTGAGAATTTCCAACGGCTGCTCCTCATACAGGCGAATATCCAGCTCAATTACCGCATCCAGAGCCAGCTCTCTCATTTCGCCGTCATAATCTGGTTTCTCCTCAATACTTTTATGAACCAGACGCAGATCAATGGCCGGAATCATTTCCTCAACTGCGCCTGCCATCTCCACCTCGCCGGAAAAAGGAATGCTCTCCTCCAGCCACTGAACCGTCTCACTTTCCCCCTCACCTTCATAAATCAAAAATACCAGCAACGTTCCTTCCAACCGTATTTTCCCATCCAGCGGGCGGGCCAGAGCGCCGCTCAGCCGCATTTCCATCCATAAAATCCGTCCAATGGCAGGTTTGCTTCCAGAAAGAGTCATCTCCTCCTTTACCCGGTAAGTGTCCTTTCTTCGAAGAGCAATCGCTGCTGCATTTACAGCTCTCGTCTTTGTCTCAATCTGCGGAAACGTCAGTTCACCAGAACCGTCATCTTCCTTCTGAAGGGCTCCAAGCGCCACTGCTGCCTCTGTATCAAACAGCGCCTCCACCCGCACCTCCAGTGTCACCACAGCCTGAATACTAAGCTTCCTGGAATTAATGATTCCTGCATTTAAGTCCTCCATCTTCCAGGAAACACTGACATAATCCCGCTCCTCCAATCCCGGCACATTCACCATTTCCTCAAACGGAATCAAGCCTCCCAGAGTCTGAAGACCGCCCTCCTCTTTCCGATACAGAACATGAAAGTCCAATTTTCCCCGAATCGTTACCTTCTCACTCTGAACTCTGGCCGGTTCCAGCTGTACCTCGCCCGAATCCAGAATTACCTGAGCAATGTCACTCATGGTATCCGGCACAATAAAATCATCATCCAGAGTTACCTGGGTATCCACCTGTGTTTTCCACCGATTCATATGTATGTTTTTTTTCACCAGCTCCAGCATAAAAAAAGCACCCACCTTACCTTCCAGATTTGATTCCGAGGCAATCCACCGTCGAAATCATCTTCTACAGAAAGTTTATGTGAATGCTTTTCAAATTATGAACTACTGGTCATACTCTTCCAGAAAGTGATGACGTTTCCCGTCCTTCACATATCCAATGCAGGCATCCAGATTCACATTCTCCACACTCTTGAAAATATTCGTTTCAATGTGGGGATTTACCTGCCGGAAATGCTGAATCAGCTCCTTCATCTCCTGACGCTTGGAAGAATGAACCTCCTCCTCCAATGCTCTCTCCCGGGCAATCCGCTCTGTAAAGCGACAGGCGCACTGAAGAAATCGCAAATGGTTATACTCCTTCCAGGCAAGAATGTCCTGCTCTTTCACCAGATACAGAGGACGAATCAGCTCCATACCTTCAAAATTCGTGCTGTGAAGCTTCGGCATCATTGTATTCACCTGCGCTCCATACAGCATACTCATCAATATCGTTTCAATCACATCGTCAAAATGATGGCCCAGAGCAATTTTATTGCAGCCCAGCTCCCGGGCATTGGCATAGAGATTGCCCCGGCGCATCCGCGCACACAGATAACAAGGAGAACCGCCTGCATCCACTACTGTCTCAAAAATATCCGACTCAAAAATCGTAACCGGTATTCCCAGGAGCTTTGCATTCTCCTCAATCAGCTGACGGTTCGCCGGATGATATCCCGGATCCATCACAAGAAACTTCAGTCCGAACTCCATTTTCCCGTGGCGAAGAATCTCCTGCATACACTTTGCCAGAAGCATTGAATCCTTTCCACCGGAAATGCAGACTGCAATATTGTCCCCTTCCTGAATCATATCATATTCATTAAGCGCTTTTACAAAGGGACGCCAGATTTCCTTACGGAAACGCTTGATAATACTGCGCTCAATTTCCACTGTACGGGGATCAGACACCTTTCTTTTCCTCCAGTTCCGCGGTCAGCCGTCTGACCTCATTCTCCAGTTCCTTCACCCGCTCCTCCATTTTACAGAAATGCTCCAGAGTCATGGGCTTTTCCTTCGGCGCTACCGGAACACCGGCTACCTTTATCGGTCGTGCCGGAACACCTACCGCTGTAGTATCATTGTCCAGAGGCTTCAAAAGCACTGCGTTTGCCGCAATCGTACAGTTGTCTCCCACCTCAAATGCACCCAGAATCTTAGCGCCGGAACCAACAGTTACATTCTTTCCCAGGGTAGGATGACGTTTGCCCTTGTTCAGGCCTACGCCGCCCAGGGTAACTCCCTGATAAATCGTACAGTTATCTCCTACCACTGTAGTTTCTCCAATTACCACGCCGCAGCCATGGTCAATCAGAATTCCGTGTCCCATCTCCGCTCCCGGATGAATTTCAATCAACGTAAAAAAACGGGCAATCTGAGAAATCAGACGGGCTATAAAAAACATTCTGTGCTTATAAAACCAGTGAGCAAACCGATGCCAAATCAGAGCATGAACCCCCTGGTACAGCAAAAGCACCTCCAACGCACTGCGTGCAGCCGGATCCCGCTCCTGAACCGCCTTAACATCCAGCCAAATATCCTTCAAAATCATAGTCAGCACCTTATCCTTCTTTTCAGGCAGACCCAGCCGGCTTCTTTCTTCTCCTCAGCAGAGAAACTTTTTGTGAAATTCTCTGTCTGAATGGAAATCTACTGAAAAAAGCCGGCTTTCCGGTCACATCATGATCTCTATTTATGAATAGTTATAATTTACCATATGTCCGCAAATCTGCCAAGTGAAATTTATCTCAGGAGCCAACAGATAAACGTTGAAAATACAGTCTCCCTCAACCTGTCAAAAAGAAGGCCCTCTGCCATGATTTACTGAAAAATCACTGGATTTTCCAGATATTCTGTTTGAATCACCAGAAATGGATAGGATTTCTCAACGCCAACCTCTTCCCCTTTCTGAGGTCCCAGCAATTCCGTATCCACTACAATTGAATTTTCCGTCAGGTACAGTTCCCGCACAGCAATGCTGTATCCCCCTGTAGCCTGTTCTCCGTATCCCACCACTATGTAAAGTCCCTGATCATTACTGTAGGTCAATTTAAACGGCGCTGCCTTCTTCTCTGCCACCAGCTTCGCAAGCTCTTCCGGCAGTTCCGCTTCACTTACTACAGCAAACTCCAGATCCCTTACCTTATCCTGATCCGCCTTTTCCACACTGCAGCCCGTCAGAAATCTTGCCATAAATGCCCAAAGAAACAGAGCCGCAGTCAGAACAACCTTTCCCCTCCGCCTTTTGTCCATAAATCAGCCTCCCTATTGCTATGATTACTTATAATCTATTCAGGAGACAAACCTGTTTATGCATCCTTTTACAGAAATCGAATGACGGAAGGATTCTTTTATTTTATCGAATCATCATCCCGGCTGCAGATAGCCAGCCGATGCTGATATTTTTCCTTTGTGGCCATACCGCCGCGAATATGGCGCTCCGACTTGTTAATATTTAAAATCACCCTGGCTCTGGCAGCCAGAGATGGATTGATGTGTTCCAGGCGTTCGGTTACGTCTTTATGTTTCGTTATCGCTAATTAGAACGGTTTCATCAAGACCTAATTCACCGAACAATCGAAGGTAAATATCCACATTGCCGTCTTTGTCTACCTCGATTTTCTGAATGATTCTTTTTAACTGCTCGTTTGTCATCTGCCGCACATCGGCAATATCTTCAATTTGCTGAAATGTACTGTTTAAAACAGCCTCTAATTGCTCTCCTTTGGTAAGGTGGTAGGAAACCATTTTCAGCTCATTTTCCAATCGCTCAATTTCCTTACGCATCCCACCGATTTTCTCATTAAGTTCCTCACGGGAAATCAGATCGTCGGCGTACATATCCATATATTTCTGCCGAATTTTTTGCAGTTTGGAAAGCTGGACGGTCAGTTCCTTCTCATATTCCAGATTTTCGTCTTTGGCTTTATATACCCGCTGAAATTCGCCTACGACATAGCGAATCACTTTCTTTTTTTGTTTGAGAATCTCTGCAAAATACTCCTGCAATACTTCAATCAGCTCATTCTCATCCACCGCAACAGCATTCGGGCAGCTATCAGCGCCTCTTCCGTTATGCCCGGAGCAAACCCAGCGGACATAGGTGTTCTTATAGGTTCGGACAGTTCGCCGAAACGACCAGCCGCATTCCTTGCACTTAATTAAAGTAGAAAAAAGATGCTTGTTGCTTTGCCGTTCGTGGGAAATATTGAAGGCATCATGACGAGAACGAAGAATTTCCTGTGCCTGCTCGTAAGTTTCATCATCAATGATTCGGAGTTCCGGTCGTTCCACTACGATCCACTCTGTTTCATCTTTCTCTTTTCGCTGACCAGTCAGAAAATCCGATACTTCCTGCTTACCGTTGATAATTTTCCCTGTATAAAGCTCATTGGTCAGGATACGGCAGGTAGCATTCTGGCTCCACTTGCAATTTCGCTTGGTTTTTAACCCTTTCTCATTGAGCATATTGGCAATTTTAGCAGCGCCATATCCTTCTTTCGTATACCATTGATAGATTTGCCGGACTACCTGTGCTTCTTTCAGGTTGATTGTCAGATTAAAATAATCTCCGATTGTTTTATCATAGCCATATACAATATTCGGTACACGTCCTTTTTCCGCATTCATCTTCTTGCCAAACTTGACACGCTTAGAAGTATTGGCACTTTCTTCCTGCGCCAGCGCCCCGAAGATGGTCAGCACAAATTCGCTGTTGCCCATACTGGTCATGTTCGCAGTCAAAAACTGCGTTTCTATACCCAGGGATTTCAGCTTGCGGACGTTTTGCAGCAAATCCACCGTATTCCTGGCAAAACGGGAAATATCTTTAACCACTACCATTTCAAAAAGACCGTGTTCCGCATCCGCCATCATACGCAGAAACTCTTTTCGGTTTTTAATCTTTGTGCCGGAAATTCCCTCATCCGCATATAGGCGCACCAAGGTATCCCCAGTGCGTTTCGTGTATTCAGAAAAAAATTCTTTCTGCGCTTCCAGACTGTTGAGCTGGTCAGCTTTATCCGTGGAAACTCGGCAGTAAGCAGCGATATTCATATCAGATAACCTCTCTGTTATATATATTCCGTTCTGTTACAACTTTATTATACCACGTGACGCTGAATTGTAAACAGTAAACAGCATAACAAGGGTTATTAAATTTTTTCAGTATCTCCTAACCACCACCAAGATATGCTAGTCTTGCTTTTCGCCACTTTTTGTTTCCTTTTTTCTTTTCAACGGAAACGCAACATATATGCCATCATAGTTCTCACTGTTCTGTCGAAAAATAAAAAAGGAGAGAGAAACAACACATTCCATATTGTTTCTCTCACTAAAAATCATATGCAATATTGTTGATATTTTAAAAGCAGGTTGTCATTTTCTATGCATGCTCTCATAATATCTTTTTCTAAATCTTTTTCAAAATCGAAAAGACCGTTTCTTATTATATTGGAATAACATTTCCATACCCATTTTACAGTTTTGGATATAAGCATATCTCCCCATGAATTTTTACTAAAGCCTTTTTCAAGAACCTTATTAATAACTGTTAATAATATATATATTCCTCCGCCGCCTAAAATACCTTTAGCTTGCCCTATACAAACGCCTAACAGTGCAAATATAATTGCAACGAATATCCAATAATATTTTGCTAATATTATGGCTAATTTATGATATTTTATTTTCCCCTTAAATCTGGCAACCGCAGATTTAATATTGTTCTCTCGATTCTTCTGACTCTTAAGCACATGATTTTCACATTCTATTTTCAATTCGTCTATTTCTTTATTTAAAGTAATAGTTTCGAGCCTAACCACTTCATCCACAGAATTTGCAATTACTTCTGTAGACATAGCGTCTATATCCCCTGCGGTATTTTTAATTAAAAGTTCTTCCAATTTTTCTTTTCTAACCAATGAAATATCAATGATATCAACATTGTGTTTTTCCTTAATTTCATTAGCTGCTATTCGCAGCTTCTCGAAAAATGCAGTATTGACCTGTTGAGCTGCATATGCATTTCTTGCCAGTGTTAATGCTGGTAAAGAAGAATTTACCTTTGCTTTAGGTAGCCACAACCTGCACATCAACATATTGTCTGTAATCACCGGCAATGCATTAACATTCCATGCAGCAACGTTTTTATCCGATTCTCCATATGTACCAATATAATCACGAATACACCATACTAACTGTGTGTTTGTTGTTATAAAAACTGGTAACTTTTTTCTGCCACCATATTTTACAGAATAATCTCCCTTACGTAGAATATTGATATAATTTACTGCATTTATATCATTTTCTATTGCTCGCTCTTTCCAATTCGGATGTTTCGATTTAATATATTTTTTTATCGCTTCTCCGTCTAAATTGCAAAGTCTAGTATCCGCATTATTCCATTCTACAGAAGGTTTAATTGTATACCCTAATTTTTGTATCATCCCTTTAACTGATTGGCTATGTAGTTTCAAATCATACTGTGTACACTTCTTAAGTGCGGAATAAACTCTTAATTCGGTATCTACAATAGTTTCATTTTTCTTTAAACTTTCGGCTGCCGTATAAAGTGCAGATTCTATCTCCCCCACTGTATGTTCGAACACACAGATATTTCCACCATACTCCTTCTGGAGCATGTCAACAAATTCTTTTGCAGCTTCTATCTCCAAACTCCAAGAATATCCCATCAAACGAAGAAGTAATTTTGTATCTAAATAAAAATCCGTTCCTCTGAATTTTTGTGAGCAATCCTGGTAATAATCATTTGTTTCGTACACCCCAATATATATCATCAACCCGTTTACGATATCCAGCAAATACTCTGTCCTATCATCATTTTTATCTAATATCTTAGAGATATATTTTCCTACATACCACTCTGCTGGCACTTGTTTTTCTTTTCCGATTTCTTCAACTTCTTGCTTTGAGAAAATTCTAACAGCATTTCCTCGTGTAAGTAAAAAATTCATAAGATAATCACGAGCTTTTTCGTAATCCCACGTAAGGCCATAATCTTCTGTTAAAGATATTAATCCATTTATCAACAACCTTTCTTTGTATGCCAATTTTTCCTTTTTATCTTCAAAAGCTTTCAAATCAAATTCGGTATCCTGTGCCAAATACCCTGAACCATGAGATAATTTACTAATTTTCTTATTTTTTTCTAATATTCTGCAACACATTTTCATCATATGATGGGGGATTTTTATACCAAACTTTCCTTCAACTCTTTCACAAAGTTCATCATGACGTAACTTTCTTTCTGGTGCTTCTAACAGACAAATTAAAATATAATTACAGAACACTTCCAATGGGTTATCTGTTTCTTTTACATATGCTAATGCAATTAATGTATTCTCTGTTTTCATTTAATTCCTCTTTCGCTTTTATACATTCACTATTAAAACTTTTTCTTTTTATCTTCCGGCAAATACTTCGCCAGTTCCTCCACCAACTCATACACCTTCGTTCCCGGTGCAATATCTGTCGGCATTCTACCTTCTCCCTCTTTGATGATACGTTTTGCATATCGAATTGCCAGCTTCGGATTGCCCTTCTCCAGAAGAACTTCAAAAATTTCTTTCATATTCTTCTGATATTTTCCAATCCCCAATTCTCTAAACTTATCGTTTAAAAACGAGACATATTCCGCTCGGTGATTATTTGCCGTATAGTAAGCAAAGTGCAGGAGAAACCAGAATTCAATACACTCATTGCTCCATGCAGCATGGTACTGCACATCCGGATTTTCCTGATTTAAGTGTTCTGCCCTTTGCACTACACCATTAAAGTCTTTTGCCGGGAAACTGTCTTTATCG
>OLRK01001674.1_pt1 | contig 17057 bp, 12 predicted proteins | sample 1672911 | NCBI WGS metagenome assembly OLRK01 (sample SAMEA3136736, study PRJEB25190) | human gut metagenome | biome: human gut; feature: human-associated habitat; material: faeces | place: Austria | collected 2013 | reverse complement strand
ATAAAGGAAGAAATATATTTTTTCAGGCTTCTTGGAAGCTTTTCGGATGTGGCTGTTTTCCCTCCGATGCGAAAGCCCTCCAGGGCTGCCTTTTTCCCGCTTCCCTCTGCAACCACCTGCTCCAGGATATAGCGCATGGTTTCGCTGGTTTCTTCCGACAGGATCCGTTCCCCATCCGGGTAGGAAAAACGCCGCACCCACTGCCCGTTTCCACCCTCTACCTTGATCCCAAAATGAGGCGTCACCCGCTTTCCCCCGTTGACAATGGAGGCGGCCGTTGTGATCAGCTGAATGGGCGTGATCTGAAAGGACTGTCCGAAGGATACAGTTGCCAGCTCCACCGGGCCTATTTTTTCTTTTTTATGCATAATGGTGGAGGCCTCCCCCGGCAGGTCAATGCCTGTTTTCCCCTTTAATCCAAACTGCTGGAAATAACTGTAATACCGTTCCACCCCCAGCCTCTGCCCCACATCCACAAATACAGGATTGCAGGAATTCATAGCTCCCTGAAGAAAGGTTTCCGCCCCATGCCCCCCTGCCTTATGGCAGCGGATCCTCCTGTCCTCCACCACACAGTATCCCGGGCAGTGAAAGGTATCTGTAAGGCTGACTACCCCCTCCTCCAGCCCGGCTGCGGCAGTTATGATCTTAAAGGTGGAGCCCGGCTCATAGGTATCATTAATACAGGGGTTCCTCCACATACGGTTTAAAAGCTCCTGGCTTCCTGCCTGACCATCCGGCAGCACAAAGGGATTATTTAAGTCAAATTCCGGAGCATTTACCATTGCAAGAAGCTCCCCGTTTGAAGGGTTCATAACAATAATGGAAACGCCTCTGGCCTGTTTTTTCTCCATAACCTGGTAAGCAAGCTGCTGGGCATATTCCTGCACTGTCACATCCAGGCTTAAGGTAAGATTTCCCCCGCTTACTGGTTCCCTGCGGCCTTCTGCCTCTCCGGAAAGCTCCCTTCCCCGGGCATCCGACAAGGTAAGGATCGTACCGTTCGTCCCCTTTAAAAAGGCTTCGTACTTTACCTCCAGACCAAGGATCCCCTGGTTATCGCCTCCCGTAAATCCCAGCACCTTGGAAGCCATGTTCCCATAAGGATAATAGCGCTTATAATCCTCATCCACCTTTACGCCTGAAAGGCCCAGGGCTCTGACCTTATCCCCCAGCTCCTTATCTACATTTGTTTTTATGATCTCCCGGGAACTGCGTTTTTTTACCTTTTTTTCCACTGTCTCCTGCTCAAGTCCTAAAAGGCTGCCAAGTTCCTTAATGACCGTCTCAGGATCTGTTATCTGGCTGTAAACAACGGAAATGGTACATACAGTACGGTTATCTGCAATGACAATGCCTTTGGCATCCAGGATCTTTCCTCTGGCTGCCTTGATGGTGCGCTCCCGCTCATGAAGATCCTTTGCCATTGCGCTGTAATGCTCCGAGCGGAGCACCATAAGAAAAGCAAGCCGCCCTAACAGACCAGTCATCACAACCATGATGAGAAGTCCCAGGACGGCTATATTGGTTCTGTGCTTTGTTAAATTGGGTGTCATGGCCTTCTCCTAAATCCGTCATTGATACCCATTATATTGAAAGTCGGCCTCTTTTATTCACTGGAAGGCTCATCCGGACTGGTGGGAACTGCATCCGGCACACCGCTGTCATAGCCCTCATCCCCCATATCTACATATTCGTCCGTTATAGGCTCCGTCTCACTTTCTATCTCCTCCGGAGTGCTTTCCTCCTGTCCTTTTTCAGTGCTCTCTGTGGCATGGATTCCCTCCTGCTGCGGAAGGCTGCCCTCCACATCCTCACTGTCAGGAAGAGCCTCTGCCGGGAATACATTCAGATAAGGAAGGGCCTCTGTCATGATCTTTGAGAAAATAGCACTGGCAAAGGAGCTGTGGGCCTGCTGTTCACCCGGAGGATAATTCGGCGTATCCACCACAACATACACAAAAAGCTGGGGATCCTCCACCGGCGCAAAACCTGCAAAGGACACAAGATAATTCTTGGCAGAACGGGGCTGTTTTTCCGCTGTTCCCGTTTTTCCTCCCACATGATAGCCTGCTACCTTTGCAGCGCCGCCGGTTCCTGTTTCTACGGTTGCAAACATGGCCTGCCGCAGATATTCTGCCGTTGCCTGGGACACAGTTTCCCGCACCAGCACAGGCTCCTTTTCCTCTGTAACAGAGCCCTGCTCGTTTAATATCTGCTTTACCACATGAGGCTCATAATAGGAGCCGCCGTTAATGACAGAGCACAGCGCCGCTGCCATCTGAACCATGGTGCAGTTATAGTTCTGTCCAAAGGCATTGGTTGCCAGATCCGTAGGGCCCATGTCCTCTGCCCGGTAGATCAGGCTGCTGGTGTCGGCCTCTCCCGGAAGGTCGATCCCCGTTTTATCCCCCATCCCAAACACCGCCTGGTATTTTGCAAAGCGTTCCTTTCCCATCATGGCGCCAATACGCATCATGGCCACATTGCAGGACTGAGCAATGGAATCGGTAAGGCTTAAGGAGCCGTGGCCGCCTCTGCGGTAGGCTGTACATTTAATATCCCAGTCTCCCACCTTCAGGCTGCCCTGGCAGTCAAAATATTCATTCCCCTTTAAAACGCCCTCCTCCAAGGCTGCCGCTACTGTAAGGATCTTTGCCGGTGAACCGGGCTCAAAGGTATCGCTGACGCAGAAATTTCTCCAAATCTGGTTCCAGGCCACCTGCTGTCCATAGGAAAGCACATCCTCCCTTGAAAAATGGTCTAAAACCTCTTCCTCTGTAATGGTTTTCCCCTCATTTTCCCTGCGGTATACGGCTGCAGCCTCCTTTTTTCCAAGGGCTATCAGCTCCTCCTCCGTATAACCGCTTACATCACGGGGATTATTTAAGTCAAAAAGGCTGCTGGTGGCCATTCCAAGGATCTCTCCGTTATTTGGATCCATGGCAATGGCTGCCGTCACCTTACTTCCCACATTGGTCTGCCATTCGTTGACATATTTCTGAAGGATGTTCTGCACATTTACATCAATGGTTGAGACGACCGTATTTCCGTTAACTGCCGGCTTTACAACGCCCTCCAGGTTCATCTCCTCATCCAGATACCCGTACTCCCGTCCGTTTACGCCAATGAGGCTGCTGTTGTAATACTGCTCAATGCCCCCGGTTCCTGTACTTCCGTCAGAGCTTGTGAAGCCGATCACATGGCAGGCCAGGGAATTATAAGGATAAATCCGCTTATATTCACTCTCAAACCATACGCCCTTAACCCGCTTTTTCGCCTCCTCATCACTGTCGCTCTTCCGGTAGGCCTCATTTTTTTCCTTTTCCAAATCCTCAAACGCCGTTTTCTGGTCAAAGCTCAGCTGGCGTCCCTTGCTGTAGCGCACATAAGGGCTGTCGCTTCTTTCCTGTATCAGGCCCCGCAGCTCCCCGCCATCAAAGCCGAAGCTGGCTGTCAGAGCTTCAACGGTTGGCTCCAGATAATGCTCCGGGTCTGTCATGATCTGCCTGGCGTCAATGATCAGGTTATACACCTTCTCGCTGGTTGCCAGATAGGTGCCGTTCCTGTCTACAATGTCCCCCCGTCTGTAGGGGATCACGCGGCTGTCATACTCCTGCTGCCGCTGGGACAGCACAATTTTGTTATACTGCTCGTTGTTATCACGCACAATTCGGTATAACACCAGTACAAGTGCAAACAAAGCCAGCATAATCACCAGGACGGTGATCGCCAGCTTTTCCTGCATATACCGGGGGAAAGGCTGTCCTCCCCCATGGTTATTCCCATTTGCCCCCTTGCCCTTGGAGTTATTCTTCCCCTGGGCCCCTTGCTTAGTGTTCCGGGATGTCCTCATATTGTCTTACATACTCGCTTTCTGTCTTATCATACAAAAGCACCTGCTCCTTGCCTGCATAAACCATTCCCAGCTCCCTGGTGGCAATATCATAAATTTCCTGCAGGTCAACGCTGGTATTGATGCTGGTTTCCAGGGCATCGTTTTCCGCCCTAAGCTGCTCCAGCCTCGTCTCCATCTGCTCAATGTTATGCATCCTTGCAGTAATGGCAGACTGCACCTTCAGATAATTCACACAGAGGTACAGCGTGCAGATGGAGGCAATGGTAAGGAGGATCACATAGGGTAGATCCATGTACATAGCACGCTCCTGGTTTCTGCGGATGCGGTTCTGCTCTCTCCGGCTCCTCTGCCTGGAGGGCTGGCGTTTTTCCGGATATTCCGGCACGCTCCGGCCCGGCTCCAGCTTCGGCGCCGCTGTCCCGTACTGATAGCTTTCTCTTATGTCTAAAGCCCCGGGACGGCTTTTTCTGTTTGCGGATGCAGGCACTCTCCGTCTGTTCGCTGCCATGTTTTCCTCCTTTCTGCGTCAGATAAGCCCCTTAGGGCCTGTCCGTCTTTCCCTGCTTATACTTCCCCACGCTCAAATACGCGCAGTTTGGCACTTTTTGAGCGGCTGTTTTCCTCCAGCTCCTGAGGAGAGGGAAGAATCGGCTTTCTTGTCACTACATGTCCCCTGCTGACCCTGCCGCAGACGCAGGTCGGAAAATCCGGCGGGCAGATACAGGGATGTTCATTTGTCCTGAATCTGTTTTTTACGATCCGATCCTCCAGGGAATGGAAGGTGATAATGCTTAATCTTCCTCCTGGACTTAGCAGCTCGATCATTGTATCAATGGAGTGCTCCAGCACATCCAGCTCATGGTTCAGCTCAATGCGGATCGCCTGGAAGGTGCGTTTTGAGGGATGCCCCCCTGCCGCCCTTACTTTCGCAGGAATCGCCGCCCTGATAATTTCATTTAGCTGCCCCGTTGTCTCAATGGGCGCCTCACTTCTGGCTCTTACAATATGCTTTGCAATATTTTTAGCGAATTTGTCCTCGCCGTAGTCGCGGATGATCCGGTACAGCTCCATCTCACTGTACCCGTTTACAATGTCCGCTGCTGTCATGGGATTTCTCTGATCCATGCGCATGTCCAGAGGCGCGTCATCCTCCCTGTAGGTAAATCCTCTGGAGGCCGTATCCAGCTGGAAGGAGGATACCCCTAAGTCGAGATAGATCCCATCCACATGGTCGATCCCCAGCTCATCGAGCACTGTCTTTATATTCTCATAGTTGCTTCTTACAATCGTTACTTTATCCTGAAAAGGGGAAAGGCGCCTCCCTGCTGCCTGGATCGCATCTGCATCCTGGTCAATGCCGATCAGCTTACCGCTTCCAAGGCGCTTGCATACCTCATAGGCATGGCCGCCTCCGCCCAGTGTACCATCCACATAATATCCGCCGGGCTTAATATTTAAGCTCCCCACAGTTTCATACAACAGTACGGACTTGTGTTCAAATTTTAATTCTTCCATTAAATTCCCAAGCCCTCCATATGCTCTGCAATTTCTTCCATATCATCAAAGGTGTTTGCCGCCATCCATCGCTCCCTGCTCCAGATTTCAATACGGCTTCCCACACCTACCAGCACTGCATCCTTTTCAATCCCTGCAAATTCCCGAAGGATTGAAGGCAGGAGGATCCTTCCCTGCTTGTCCACCTCGCAGGCAGTAGCGCCGGCCAGCAGGAAACGTGAAAATTTACGTCCCGCTGCATTGGTAAGCGGCAGTGTGCGCAGTTTTTCCTCCAGAGCAGCCCATTCGGAATTTTCATACACAAAAAGGCAGTTATCAAGTCCCTTCGTAACAACGAACTCGTCCCCTAACTGCTCCCTGAACTTGGAAGGAACGATCAGACGCCCCTTCGCATCCACTGTATGATTGTATTCACCCATGAACATAGCTACTCACCTGCTGTACATCACGCGGTATGGCGGATAGTGGGAGGGGATATCTTCATACCCCCACTCTATCCACTTAACAACCATTCTCAACCACTTTGCACCACTTTCTACCACTTGTATTTCTATCATAGTACATAAACAGGGAATTGACAAGGAGTTTTTCCATTTTGATGCAAAAAACGTACCAGCCAAAATTATGACTGATACGTTCTTGTTTTTCTTTATGAAGCCTTTCTTGCTGCTTTTTTGTGGTAATACAGGATCACACTGGCTGAAACGCCTACCAGCACAGCAGATAAAAGCTGCGACACTGCTAAAGGCGTCCCGGGAATTTTCAGCTGGTCTGTGCGAAGGCCCTCGATCCACACGCGGCCCAGCCCATATCCCAAAAAGTAGATCCACATCATCTCGCCCTCAAATTTTTTCCGTTTCCGGTACCAGAGCATGAAGCAGAGGACGCCCAGATTCCACACAGATTCATAGAGGAAGGTGGGATGCACCTGAATATAGGAAATCCCGTTTTCCACAATCTCATGCTCTAAAAGCTGCTCCGATATCATAGAAGGGTTTACAATGCTTTTCTTAATGCGCATAGCAAACGGATTATTGGTATAGCCGCCAAATGCCTCGCAGTTAAAAAAGTTGCCCCAGCGTCCGATGATCTGCCCTGTGATCAGCCCCAGGACACCCGTATCTGCCATGGAGAAAAAGGACTGCCTGCGCACCTTTGTAAATACGATCAGCGTCAGCACCGCCCCGATCACGCCTCCGTAAATTGCCAGACCCCCTGCCCTCAGGTTAAAAATTTCCAGCAGGTTATCCTTGTAATGCTCCCACTCAAAAATCACATAATAAAGCCTGGCTCCGATAATTGCAAAAACAATGGCATAAAGCGCAAAATCCAGATACAGATCCGGGTCCTGGCCCCTTCGCTTTGCATCTGAGCAGGCTACTGCCATACCCGCCAGCATACCAAGGCCGATGATCACGCCGTAAAACGCAATAGGAAAACCAAATATAGTAAAATGATTTCTCATATGTTCAATGGTAATCCCAAGATTTACAAAACTTAAATCTGCTCCCGCCGCCTCCATGCGCAACTTCCTCCTTCAACTTAAACTGTACCAAGGTGAACAAACTATGATTTGACCCTAATATCACAATATTCTACCACATATGGGATAAATTGCAAGGTGGGCGTGCAAATATCACCGGCCTGCCCTGTCAATCCAATTCACTGTCATCTTTCACCGCTCTTCTTCGTTTTCTTTTCAACATACATCCTCTCATCTGCACATCTCAATAACGCTTCATATGTAGTTCCGTCCTCCCCATACCAGGCCAATCCGCTGGATATACATAAAGGATACCTGCCGCCATCCTTCAAAACAATATATGCCTCCTCAATATAGGCTGACAAGATGTCCCTCCATTTCAAAACGGCTTCTTTTCCTTCGTATCCATACAGGAACACGCAAAACTCATCACCTGCCAGACGGGAGATGACCGCTTGCTGCCGTTCCATACGATGAAAGCATTCAGCTACCTTCTTAATATACACGTCCCCGTATTCATGGCCAAATGTATCATTCACATACTTTAAATTATCTAGATCCATCATAATGAAAGCGCCTGTCTTTCCCATGCTCCCGCCTGATAACTCTGATAATTTTTCTTTTGCCAGCTCCATAAAATAGCGCCTGTTTACCAGCCTTGTCATCACATCATGGTTGCGTTCATACTCCATTTGCTTCAGCGATCTGACCTGCGATGTTACATCCTCCGCAAAACCCAGATAGCACTGGTCCGTCTGGTGAAAACGGGTACGTACAAAACGCTCCCCTACCCTGTAGATGACCTCGTCGGAATCACTTTTTTTATATACTGTCAGCTCCGAGAAAATATCCAGAAATTCCTTAATGGTCATATCCTGTGTATCTCTCTCCGGAAGATCAAATATCTGAAAAAATTTATCCGTAATAAATACAGTCTTGTCCTCATAGTCCACTTCAAATACCGCTAAGGACATATCAGACATATTAATAATATTGGAAAACTTCTCCATCACCTGATTCAGACGGCTGCTCTGCCTTAATAAAGCCTGAGATAACTGATCAATCTCACTTATATGTGTTTCCGTCAGCGTAAAGGGCTGGTTAGGTCTGGCCTCCTCAACCTCAAGAGACAGCTTTTTAATTGGGCGGGATATATAAATGATTCCCACAATCCCTGCAGCAGCCCCTAAAAGCAGTGAAATGACCAGGATTGCCTGAAACATATGAATAAAGTGATTCGTAAACATAAATAACTGGCTCTCATCAACAACCCCCATTACTACCCATCTCTGTGAGTAAAAGGGGCTGCTCTCGTTATATAAGTTCAGCTCCGCTATATCTAAGCAGCTGCGCGGATCCTGCGCTTTAACATACAACTGGCCTTTCTCTTTTTCATAATGTATTTTATCGTCCGTCAGCCAGCGATCATTCTCTCCTGAAATATGAACAGGCTCTACCGCCTCCTCTTTTCCCCACTGTATTCCCAAAACATAGGAGCCCTCATTGCTGTTATCAACCAGCTCCTGATACGGCAGCAGCTTATTTAAATAATCCGGCAGTAAATCGATCCCCAGCACACCATATACGGTCCCATCCTCCAAGATCAAAGGAATTGAATATGAGATTCCCTCATCATTACAGCCCCAATAACCATAATCTGTCAAATCAATGTTTTGACGGTTCTCCAGATCATATGCTGCCTGATAGGGTTCGTAGAAAAACGAGGCGCATTGCAGCCCCTCTGAAAACTTAAAATTCTGCTGCCAGTCCTCATCCGTAGATAAGTCCTGATTTCTGATGAACTGGGCCGGTGCGCAGCACCACAGCAGATCCTTATCCCTCTGCCAGGCACTTGAGGTGGGGTCATAATCGCGTAAATACAATCCCGGTTTATCCTTTATCTCTGAAGCGCTTAAATCTTCTGTATTTAGTACCAAAATCGCCCCGCTGACTTTATTATTGCGAATCATCTCAATTAATACCTTGCTGCTGGCTTCTAAAAAAAGCAGGCTTTCAGACGAATCCCTGTCCAGGGAATCCACATCAAGTATCCCCTGCTCACGCTGGCTTTCAGCAATCGCATTGATTTCCTGCGCATACTTTTCAATATCCGAAAACTGTCCCAGCATCTTCTCTTTTAAGTAATCTCTGCGGGTTGCTACTCGTGAAGAAAATAGATTCTGTTCTGTTTCCTTCATATATTCGGTCGTATTTCCATGATGGATGATCCCTCTTGATATGACTCCCTGTACCAGGAAAATAACAAGAATGAAGATTGTCAAAATAGATACGATGGAAAACTGTTTCTTTTTCATGATTTTATTCCTGCATCGCCGACTCTAACTGCTGTTTCGTATTAGCATACCAGTGTTCAAAGGCTGTTTCCTGAATAAATTCTTTGCTGGCTTCCTCTAAGGTACATCCCTGTTTTAATCGTTCCTCTACCATTTCGCGGTCGCTTTTCGCCTGGTCAGACAACGCATATTCCAGTACTCTGCGGGCTTCTCCGCCTTTTTCAAAGGCCTTTGTAGTATATAACTCACAGGTATTGATCTCCTCCATTGCCGCCTTTACAATCTTTAAATTCTTCTCAGAAATATCCAGGCTTTCGTCCTTTACCACTGAGAGGTCATTGGCTCCCTTCTTTACCGGCAAATAACCGGACATCAATGAAAATTCAATATTCTGCTGTTCCTGGGTAAACCATTTCAGGAACTCTACAGACGCATATATTTCTCTTTCATTGGTATCCGTAACAACCATCCCCGCCCCCTGCTGAACAAGGAAATTTTCACCGCCCTCAAAGACCGGGGCTTTTAATACCTCTAATTCAATGGGATAGCTTGTATTGTCGTCAAATGTTACTTCATCCGGGAAAAACATTGCTCCCGATGAAGAACCTACAAAGGAAAGAATATTTCCTGTTTTTACATCATCACTGCGGAAACCGCCTGAAGCACTAAAATATCCCTTTACAAAGGGGACATAATAATTCTCCCATAATTTTTTCATGACCCTTTTATCAAAATTCAATTCCGCTTTTCCATCTTTAACGGAAAATATCTCGCTGCCTAATTGTTTCGCACCGATAATCATATAATTCGCCATGGCATCTCTGCCAAAAAAGGCTTTTCCATCATTCTCTGCAGGAGTCCTGGCGTCACTCCACTCATAATATGCCTTTGCTACCTTCGTTATATTTTCCACTGTTTGTAGATCTTCCAGGGTATAACCGCACGCATCAGCAAAAGGCTGCCAATCCGTCTTATTAATTACAAATATCTCTGTTGATTTGGCGATCGGAAGAATTTTCAGAGCATCCTTACCGTCTAAATATCCTTCCTCTATATAGCTGTCAACATAGCTGTCCAGCTCTTCCCGGGTAAAATAAGGGCTTAGATCAACCACCATACCAAGGGAATCGATCTCATAGGCGGTATCTGCATATGCGGCAAATACACTTGGCATTTCCTTGGCTCCGGCCTTATTCAGAACCGAATCCAGGACTGCCTGCTCAAGGCTCTCAACATTCCCCTGGCTCTCGCCTTCAACAATAATCCCCTTTTCTGCGCCCACCGTCATATTAAATTCCTGGACAAGCTTATCAAAGGCCTTTAACTGCGAACCATTATAATAATGCCAGATCGTTACCGTTACAGGGTCTTTCGGATCAAGAATATCCTTTGAATCAGAGCTTTTACTGCATCCAACACATACCCAACTGATAATAGCCATTAAAATAAGTCCTTTTTTCATCGCTTCCTGTCCTTTCACAGCCTGTTTTCTCGCGCGTATTTTACACTATTTTTTTCCATAATTCAATCTCATTTTATCAACAGTCCGGGAATTATCCCTTTTTCACCAGCAGTCCAGAAATTTGCCCTTCTAATTCAGCTGCCGCAACGCTCAATGTCATTCCGGTACGTTTCAGCATGCAGATATTCCTGGGAGGGATCGCAGGCTCCATATTCAGGATCACCAGATGCCTCATATCCTCCTTTTCCAGAAAATCCATAGGGACAAAGCCGATCCCGAGGTCGGATTTTATCATCGGAAGGATCTGCTCTGCAGTAGCAGCTTCGATGTCCGGTACAAAGGACACTCCCTTTTTATTAAAAATATTGGAATAAAACGCAAAGGAGGCTGTCTGATCTCCCAGACCGATAAAAGGGTATTTCCCTATCTGTTCCTCTATAAGGGATCCTCCTGCAGCAAGAGAGAAGGCAGTGCTGCATACAGGTACCTCCTGAATACTCCGCAAAACCTTCGAGCATAATCCTGCCGGAAGCGCAAAGGGCTCCGTAACAATGGCCAGATCTGCCAAACCTTTTTTCAGCAGATCGATCGCCTGGGGTGTTGACTGACTGTAAATCCGGATCCTGATTCCAGGATAGCTTTTTCGGAAATTCTTTAAAGCCGGGAGCAGGATACAATGCAGGGCAATCTCACTTGCAGCCACTGTAACGATCCCCGACTGCAGACTTTTATCTCTGGCAATCTCCTCCTCCCCGGATAAAATATGCTCAAATGCCACAGAAACATGAGCATATAATTTTTCCCCCTCCGGAGTAAGGGTAATTCCATGCCTCTGCCTGACAAAAAGGGTGCATCCCAGCTCTTCCTCCAGCCTTTTGATCATCCTGGTAATATTGGGCTGATTATTTAAAAGCGCATTGGCTGCTCCTGTAAAGCTTTTATATTTTGCAGCATAGTAAAATACTCTGTAGTAGTCATAGCTGATGTTCATTGTCTCTCCTCGCATATCAAAAACATATATCATTACTCAATAAATAATATTTTACATATATCTTGCTCTGTATTATAATACAGCGGATATGAAAAAGTAAACAAAGGAGCTGAATTACAATGAATAAAGATTTAACCGTAGGTTCTCCTCAGTCTGTATTATGGAAGTTCTGCATGCCCCTGTTTGGAAGCATTATCTTTCAGCAGTTGTATAATATCGCAGACAGCCTTGTGGCAGGAAAATTTATCGGTGAAAACGCGCTGGCTGCCGTGGGAAACAGCTATGAGATAACTCTGATTTTTATTGCCTTCGCCTTTGGCTGCAACATGGGATGCTCCGTTGTTGTTTCCAGGCTGTTCGGCGCAAAACATTACAGGGAGATGAAAACCGCCGTTTACACCTCATGCCTGTTCAGCGGCGTTGTCTGCGCCATACTTATGTTTATCGAAGTTGCCGGTTCCGGCCTTCTGCTCGATCTGATCCGCACGCCAGAGGAGGTATTTGCAGATTCCAAACTATATCTGGATATTTACGCATGGGGCCTTCCCTTTGTATTTTTTTACAACATTGCCACCGGGATCTTCTCTGCACTGGGAGATTCCAAAACTCCCTTTTACTTTCTGGCCGTATCCTCCCTGTCCAATATTGCCGTAGACATCTGGTTCGTAAAGGCCTTTCACATGGGTGTTGACGGTGTTGCATGGGCAACCTTTTTATGTCAGGGCATAAGCTGTATCCTTGCTTTATCTGTAGTGTTTTGCAGGCTTTCAAAAATTACAGGCAAAGAAAAAGCCCCTGTATTTGACCGGCGCCTTTTAAAGGAAATTGTAATGATCGCCATACCAAGCACTTTACAGCAAAGCTTTATTTCCATCGGAAATATTGTGATTCAAAGTATTATCAACGGCTTCGGTGCTCCTGTCATGGCCGGATATTCTGCCGCAGTGAAATTAAATAATCTGGTCATTACCTCCTTTACCACTCTCGGAAACGGGATTTCCAATTACACCGCCCAGAATCTGGGCGCAAACAAGCTTCACCGGGTAAAGCAGGGCTTCGGCATCGGCGTAAAAATGGTGTGGATGTTAAGCCTTCCCCTATTCCTTCTCTATTTCTTCGGCGGAAATATAGTATTAAAGCTTTTCATGGATTCGCCTACAGAGCTTGCCATGAATACAGGTATCACCTATTTAAAAATCCTGTCCCCCTTCTATTTCATCATTTCTGCAAAATTAGTTGCCGATGGGATCCTGAGAGGCGCCGGTTTAATGAAGGAGTTTATGATCGCCACTTTTACCGATCTGCTTCTCCGCGTGCTTCTGGCATTCGTCTTTTCCAGAACCTCCCTGGGCGCAACCGGGATCTGGTGTGCATGGCCGATCGGCTGGTGTGTGGCAGCAGCCTTTTCAATCAGCTTTTACCGCCATGGGCCGTGGAAGCATGCACGCACATAATAAGTATATACTTTAAACATCCGTAGGACACATTCCTGCGTTTATCGTGGAATATACGGAATATAAGTCCCATAAGATTGAAAAAAAGAAGGCCTTATGCTATACTCTATACTTGCATTGGATCATATTAAGTGTAAAAAAGGGTGTAAGAAAAATATAAAGAAAGGCAGAAACCCGCAAAAGCACAAGGGTTTCTGAACAGGTAAAGATAAAAATGAAATTAGGTATTGTAGGCCTTCCAAATGTAGGAAAAAGCACACTGTTTAACTCATTGACCAAAGCAGGTGCAGAATCTGCAAACTATCCATTCTGCACCATTGACCCCAACGTAGGCGTTGTCCCTGTTCCGGATTACCGCCTGGACAAGCTGACCCAGATGTACAACTCTGAAAAAACAACACCCGCTGTGATTGAATTCGTAGATATCGCCGGACTTGTAAAGGGAGCATCCAAGGGCGAGGGCCTGGGAAACCAGTTCCTTTCCAATATCCGTGAGGTAGATGCCATTGTCCATGTAGTGCGCTGCTTTGATGACCCAAATGTCATCCATGTAGACGGAAGCATCGACCCAATCCGCGACATTGAAACCATCAATCTTGAATTAATCTTCTCCGATATCGAAATTCTGGAACGCCGTATTGCAAAGCAGTCAAAGGGCGCCTTCAATAACAAGGAGCTTGCAAAAGAGGTAGAGCTTTTGAAGGCCTTAAAAGCACATCTGGAGGACGGAAAGCTGGCCAGAAGCTTTGAAACCGAGGATGAGGACGAAAGAGAGTTTATCAATACCTTAAACCTCCTTACCTGGAAGCCGGTTATCTTTGCTGCCAACGTAGCGGAGGATGATCTGGCAGATGACGGCACTTCCAACGACTATGTAGGACGGGTACGCCAGTTTGCCGCTGAAAATGACTGCGAGGTTTTCGTTATCTGCGCTGAGATCGAGCAGGAAATTGCCGAGCTGGAAGAGGACGAAAAAAAGATGTTCCTGGATGACCTGGGACTGACTGAATCCGGACTTGAGAAGCTCATTGCAGCCAGCTACCGGATCCTCGGCCTTATGAGCTATCTCACTGCAGGCCCCCAGGAATCAAGAGCATGGACCATTAAGGTAGGAACAAAGGCACCTCAGGCTGCCGGAAAGATCCACAGTGATTTCGAGCGCGGCTTTATCCGCGCAGAGGTTGTAAATTACGATGACCTGATGAACTGCGGCAGCATGAACGCAGCGAAAGAAAAAGGCCTGGTCCGTTCCGAAGGAAAAGAATATGTAATGCAGGACGGGGATGTAGTTCTCTTCCGTTTCAATGTATAAAAAAAACCCCTGGAGCAATTGACATGTATCCCTTTCACTGGTTATCCAGTAAAGGGGGTACATATCACTCCAGAGGGATTTTTTTATGCCTTTTAAGGCTTATTCATCATCTTTCTTATCGTTCTTACTGGTAATCTTTCCCAGTACAATTACGCTGAACATAATAATAATAATGGCAGCGAAAATTCCGCCCATGCCTTTTGCCATAATTTCCAGTGCAATTTCTACATTTGCCATTGTTCTTCCTCCAAATCCGGTAAAATCATAAAAATAGATGCCAAACTTTCATTACAGATACTGTGTTACAATACTGATAACAAGTCCGCCTGCGATTACAGAGGCAACCTGTCCGGATACGTTGGTTCCTGCAGCCTGCATCAGGATGATATTTCCCGGCTCAGCCTGAGCTGCCATCTTCTGTACAACTCTGGAGGACATTGGGAATGCAGAAATACCGCAGCCACCGATCATCGGGTTTACAGGAGGCTTTCCAGCCATCTTTAAGAACACGTTGATCAGCTTTGCAAAGAGGACACCGCCAATCGTATCAAATACAAAGGCAACAAGACCCAGAGCCATGATCATCAGAGTGGCTGCATTTACAAACTGATCTGCCTTCATGCTGAAGGAAATGGTAATTCCCAAAAGAAGCGTGATAATATTTGCCAGCTCGTTCTGTGCTGTCTGGCTTAAAGAATTTAACACGCCGCACTCTCTTAACAGGTTTCCGAACATAAGGAAGCCAACCAGTGCTACAGACTGCGGGGAAACAAAGCCTACAATAATGCTTACTGCAATTGGGAATGCAATACGCAGTGTCTTGTTTACGCTCTTTGGATTATACTGCATGTGGATGCGGCGCTCCTTCTCGGTTGTCACAAGACGGATCGCAAAGGGCTGGATGATCGGCACCAGAGCCATATAGGAATAAGCCGCCACTGCAATAGGGCCCATATAATTGGAGCCAAGAACCTGTGAAACCAGGATGGAAGTGGGGCCATCAGCTGCACCGATAATACCGATGGAAGCTGCATCCTTTAAATCGAAGCCCATAAGGCAGGCGATCAGGATCGCTGCAAAAATACCAAACTGGGCAGCTGCACCAAACAGGAACAGTACCGGCTGGCTAAGAAGCGGTCCAAAGTCGATCATAGCTCCGATTCCGATAAACAGTAAGATCGGCATAGCCTCAGATGCCTCAATTCCTGTTTCAAACAACCACTGAATAATACCAGCTGCAGGAACCTTTCCCTGTACCATCTGGTCAATTACGCCTGAAAAAGGCAGGTTCACTAAGATTGCACCAAAGCCCAGAGGCAGAAGAAGTGAAGGCTCATACTCCTTCTTCACTGCCAGCCATATCAAGGCAATCCCCACTGCATACATAACAATCTGCTGCCATGTTACAGCCATTAATCCTTCCAGTAAAAAGCTCATTTACTCATCCTCCTCGTTTTGTTGTTTCGCATTTTCTTTTAATGTGAGCTTTACGCGGTCGATGACACGCTCTTCCATTTTCTCTATCTCATAATCCGCTTCCGGAGTGGAAACGAGTAATGGAATCTCTTCCTGTGTGGGGATATACCCCAGCTGTTCCATCAGATAACCCGAGAGGGTATCACAGGAGCTGTCCATGTGAAGATGGAGCTCCTCCTTCAGATCAAACAAAGACATACTTCCTGATACACTGTAAATCCGATGAGGCGTTAATTCTTGGATATCCGGCTCTGCCTCCTCATAAGATTCATGAATCTCCCCTACGATCTCCTCAACCAGATCCTCCAGGGTCACCATGCCGGACACGCCGCCGTATTCATCAATAAGGATAGCAAGCTTAATCTTCTCTCTCTGCATTTCCCGGAAAAGGACATCTGTTTTCTGGTTTTCCGGCGCAAAATATGCCGGCCTCAAAAGGGAACGTATATCAAGCTGTTCAAAGGATTTTTTCCTGGCCTCGATCGTCAGGGCCTTAATGGACAGGACGCCGATAATATTGTCAATACCGCCCTCATAAACCGGTATCTTGGAATGCATGGTCTGAAGGATCTCATCAATATAAGATTCCACCGGCTCATCAATATCAATCGCAACGATCTCCTGCCTTGGCACCATAACCTCCCTGGCGCGCTTGTCATCAAAGGAGAAGATAGAGGTTATCATTTCCTTTTCAATCTCATTAAATACGCCTGTCTCCTGACCGGTTTCCAGCATGGACTTAATTTCTTCCTCCGAAACCTCCGTTTCCAGGCTTTCATTGTGCATCCCTATGAGCTTTAAAAACGAGCTGGTAGATAAAGACAAAAGATGGATAAAGGGATTTAAGATCCGGGAAATATAATAGATTGGCCGAACACAGAACAGGCTGAAGCGCTCTGCTGTCTGGAGTGCGATCCGTTTTGGGATCAGCTCTCCAAAAACCAGGTTAAAGTAAGCCAGTATAATCGTAACCGAAACACTTGCAAGCATCTGGCTGTAGGGAATGCCGTAAAGCGCCAGCTGGCCGCCCAGCACCTGGGCAATGCCCGTAGCTGCGGAAGCACTGGAAAAGAAGCCTGCCAGTGTAATGGCTACCTGTATGGTGGATAAAAATACCGTGGAATCCTCCATCAGGCTCTCAATCAATGCTGCATTTTTATTGCCCTGCTCTGCCAGCCGGTGTATCTTGTTTTTATTCACCGAAACAACGG
>OLRK01001666.1_pt1 | contig 17114 bp, 12 predicted proteins | sample 1672911 | NCBI WGS metagenome assembly OLRK01 (sample SAMEA3136736, study PRJEB25190) | human gut metagenome | biome: human gut; feature: human-associated habitat; material: faeces | place: Austria | collected 2013 | reverse complement strand
GGGTGTGGAGCAGTTCATCGATGATATAGGCGTAGTCCTTGGGCAGGGCCTTGCGCACCTTGGAGCGGGTATATTTGGAGGAGACCCAGCGGCAGATCTCAATGAGCCGGTGCAGGGTGATCCGGTACCACTCATCCATGTCCGGCAGCAGCTGGTGGAGCTGTTCCAGCTTCTCCTCCGGGTAGTAGATCAGAGTACACAGCTCATCCCGGTCCGACCGGGAGATGGTGGCGGCAAACAGATCGTCCACCTTTTCCTTGATGACGCCGGAGCAGGAGTTTAAAATATGGAGAAACGCCTCATACTCCCCATGAACGTCAGAGATAAAGTGCTCCGTCCCCTTGGGCAGGTTCAGAATGGCCTGAAGATTGATGATCTCACTGCTGGCGGCCTGTACCGTGGGATACTGCTGGGCCAGAAGCCTTAAGTAACGCAGTTCTTCCTGGGAAAATACCTTTTTCCGTTTCATTCGATTGCCTCCTTCGATACGCTTCAGGTTCGGGTAGCCTTATTATTTCATATTTAGGAGGCGCTTGCAAGGGATTTCAGCTCCTTTAACAAAAAATTAAACAGTCCAACGCCTGGATACGGCGTCTTTTTTGTCATTTTCCCCGTTCTGGGTTTTCCCCTTTCTATTTCAAAAAAATTGTGCTATACTGAACTATATTTTTGGCAAGGAGTGAGTTTCTTGGCGCAGACCCATAAAAACGAGGAGCAGCTTGCTACCGCGCCCATCGGCCGGCTCATGCTGAAGCTGGCCGTACCCACGGTGGCGGCCCAACTCATCAATATGCTGTACAACATCGTGGACCGCATCTACATCGGACATATCCCGGAGGTGGGCAGCATCGCCCTCACCGGTGTGGGCGTCACCTTCCCCATCATCACCCTGGTGTCCGCCTTCGCCGCCTTCGCCGGACACATTCGGTTTCAGGGCATTCGACCCCATCTACCAGGATATGCACCCCCCTGTTTTTATAGCGTTTCAAACCGTCCAGGTAAACCCGTTGATGGCGTTTACGATTCCAGGCTTCGTTTGTATGTTTCATAGTGTTCCCCCCAGGCTTCCCCGCAGAAGGATTGTCCTTATGAAAAAGGAGGCTTGTGACATATTAAGAATGCCTTCTGGGAGCTGCCTTATTATTTTAAAATCTCTTTAAACCATGACATCATATTCCGATCGATGGAAAAAGCATCTTCTGAAAAGGGAATTCTTGAAAGGCTGATATGGAACTGGCGTTCAATGTCATGCTGTGTCCGGCGGCTGCCAAATGCGGCCGCGTAAATCCACCCATCGCTCAGTTTCTCCTCACCTGACAAAAATTCCAGGAATGCTTCCAGTTTCCAGTCGTTCAGGGAGGCAACAACACATTTTGTGCTGCAGCGCAGCCATTCTGCGTGTATTTCTTTTCGGAGTTCCCCGAAATCGATAATGATGTCGTCATAGGAACGATCAATGCATCGAGCCAGCACCTGGGCATCTCCCCGGGTAAAATAATCTGTTTCCATCAGCTGAAAGGCTTCAGAAAAAGGGTGCAGGGAGTTAGGATCTGTCCGTGCCAGGATGCGGCCCACTTGTTCAAAGGCACCATGATCGTTCCACTGTATCAGAGCTGTCTTTCTCTGCAGGCAGTTTGAGAGGTAGTTGGCAGTCAGTATGCAAAAATGCGTTACCCCTGTTCCTCTTCCTGCGCCTGCAATCCCCATAAGCCTTTGGGGCTTGACGATTTTCGCAATTTTTTTCCTGCGCAGGCTGTATCCTGTGTTTCTGATACCGTTTTCCATAATTCTTCAAAAAACAAAGTGCTTTTACAGTTGGCTTTAAATGGATTCTCATAGACAGGCTGGCAAAAAACGGGAAGATTGTGTTTAAAACGGCCTTCAATCTGTTTTAAAACAGGAAGCAGAGCTTTTTTTAAAGGCTCCTGCTGTAAGAAGCGCATAACCAGGACCGTCTTTTGGCTTCCTGGTCCTCGAAGTGCTCCGGTTTTTTCCAGTGCCTGTTCTAAAAGCCCGTTTTCCCAAAGATTCTGACATACAGCCATAATATGAACCCGCTGTTCTTTCATGAGCTCTTGTGCTGCATCCTCCCACTGACATCCGAAATCCTGGATAATAATTTCAAAGCCTTCTGTCTGTGGAAGGCAGGCAGCAGGGCCGTACCATGGTTTCAGGGCACAGGATTTAAACCGACAGATGCCGTAGCCGTCAGCAGACAATTTTTTTGCTGTCATAAGGGTACGCAGAGCTCCCGATGGATTGTGCTCTTCATAAAGCACAGTATGCCCATGTGATGTCAGGTAGCGGCACAGACCGAAGGCCAGATGTGTAGTCCCGGCTCCGGGCCTGTTTCCGGTAAGAATCACAGAAAGAGATGATATTGGATTTGGTGTTTCCTGATCTCGCGCCCATTTTCCCAGCAGCCTTCGCAGCGCATTCCCGGTTTCCAGGGCAGAATGAAAACGGTCCTCAGGATTTTTTTCCATGCATTTTTCAATAATTGCCTCCAGCTTTTCTGACAGGGGAAAAGCCCCTTGCTTATCGGCATTGGCGGTTCCCTGCGCCATAAATCGGAGGACTGCACCAATGGCGTAGATATCAGTCCGTTGGTCTAAGACCTGGTCAGAGGTATACTGTTCCGGTGCGGCGCATCCGCGGGTGCCGTAACGCTGAAGACTGTTATTGGCCTGCTGGCTGTCTGCTGCATGGTCAAAATCGATCAGCCGTACAGTGCCGCTGCAGATAATCAGGTTATTTGGCTGCAAATCTAGATGTAATATGGGTTGCTTATATGCGGAATGCATGAAGTGTACAAGAGAGCAGATTTGAATGCCGTAACGAATAACGTCTGTTTCCTGAAATGGACCCTGCTCGGTAATCAGGGCATATAAAGAATGACCATCAAGATATTCTTCAATCAGATAAAAATAATCTTCATCCTCTTCAAGGTCATATACTACGGGTATACCGGGATGGTGTAATTCTTTCAGAATCAGTGCTTCCCTGCGAAAGGCGTTGTAGTCTGTATGCTGTTTGGAAATACATTTAATTGCCCGGTACTCTTCCAGCCCCTCATGGACTGCAAGCCATACAGTTCCTGTACGGCCGGAGCCAGCCTGACGAATCATGCGGTATTTTCCAAATAAAATACGGTTCCTCGTTATCCCTCCTTTCTATAATAATACCATCTCTTAAAAAGAGTTTACTCTAAATGCCTGGGCTTGTCTATGGTCGATATAGAGTACAGGATTTAGAATGTGGGTATATAGCATTATATAGTGCATTGATTATAATTGTGTATTATTTAACAAATAAATTGACATGGGACAGGAACAGTGCTATTATTAACATAACAAATTCACCGAATGCATTATGTAAAATGCAAAAATGAAAGGAGAACGGTATGAAGGACTATAGTAAGTTATTTGAACCTGTATCAATTGGTAAGCTTCGGCTGAAAAACAGGACATCTATGGCACCAATGGGGCTGGTAGGATATTCAGATCCTTGGGGCGGATTAAATGAAGATGCCCAAAACTATTATATTGAAAGAGCCAAGGGCGGGGTTGGGCTTATTATTACGGGCATCTGTTTTGCAAATTATGAAGAAATACCGGCATTAGCCACTCCATGTGCTTCTTATAACCCTCTTATGTTCAATGTTACGACAGCGCCTATGGTAGAAAAGATACATTCTTATGATTGTAAAATCTTTTTCCAGATTACAGGCGGGTTGGGACGCTCTGCATTGCCGGGTTTTGCCAAAAAGGCGATTGCGCCTTCGGCTGCTACAAATCGTTTTGATCCTCGGATGGAGCACCGGGAGATGACAAAGGAAGAAATTGAGAAGCTTATCAGAGATTTTGCAATTTCTGCTGCTGTGGCGAAAAAAGCAGGCTTTGACGGTGTGGAGATTCATGCAGTCCATGAAGGATATCTGTTAGATCAGTTTGCAATTTCTGCTTTTAATCACAGGACGGATGAATATGGCGGAGACTTAAGGGGACGGTTAAAGATTGCAACAGATATTGTAAAGGCAATTAAGCAGGCTTGTGGGGAGGACTTCCCTGTTTCAATTCGTTACAGTGTAAAGAGCTTTATGAAGGGCCTCAGAGACGGGGCTTTGCCAGGAGAGAAATTTGAAGAATACGGCAAGGATTATGAGGAAGGAATTGAAGCTGCTAAAATTCTGGTGGAAGCAGGATATGATGCGTTGAATGTAGACGCAGGAACCTATGATTCGTGGTTCTGGAATCATCCGCCAATGTATTTTGAGGATGGCATGTATCGTGAATTTGGACGCATGGTGAAAAATGCAGTGGACGTTCCTGTTATTTTGGCCGGAAGGCTGGATGATCCGGAGATCGCAATGGATGCTCTGAACGGCTGCTGTGATATTGTTTCTTATGGCCGGCCGCTGTTAGCTGATCCGTATCTGGTGGATAAGATAAAGACCGGTCACATGGAGGATATCCGCCCATGCCTTTCATGTCATGATGGCTGTATGGGGCGTATTGCAGAAGGAAAAGCTTTATCCTGTGCAGTGAATCCAGCCTGCGGCAGGGAAGCACGTTATGGGATTGAAAAGGCACAGACTGAGAAATCCGTACTGGTCATCGGAGGAGGCCCCGGAGGTATGGAAGCGGCGCGGACAGCTGCCTTAAGAGGACACAGAGTAATTCTGGCAGAGGCATTAGACCGTTTAGGCGGAAATCTGATCCCAGGTGGTGTACCGTCCTTTAAACGTTATGATCACAGGCTTGTCCAGTGGTATGAGAAGCAGCTTGAAAAACTGAATGTGAAGATACTGATGAATACAAAGGCAGATGCAGCTTTTGTTGAAAAGGGTGATTTTGATTGTGTTATTGCTGCTGTAGGCTCCAGCCCGATCATTCCTGATTTTGGAACAAAGAACAGACAGCTTTTAGCTACGGAACTTTTAAATGGGAAAGTGCAGGCTGGTTCAGAGGTTGTTGTGATCGGCGGAGGTCTGGTAGGCTGTGAAACTGCGCTCTGGCTGAGGCAGATGGGAAAGAGTGTGACTGTAATAGAGATGATGCCTGATATTTTGGGTGGTCCTCATGGTATGCCGTTTATGAATTATGATATGCTAAAGCATCTTCTTGCCTATAATGGAGTAGAGGTTTTGACTTCCACAAAAGTAACTTCGATTGAGGAGAACGGCGTTGCAGTCGAAAATGCTTCCGGCATACGGACAATACCTGCTGACAGCGTTGTGCTGGCGATTGGTTTCAGAAGCCGCGTAGATGGCTTGAAAGAGATCGAGGCGCTTCCGGTTAAGGTTTACCGTATAGGTGATTGCCGTCATGTAAGTAATATCATGCATGCAGTCTGGGATGGTTATGAGGTAGCAAGAAGTATTTAAAAATTAGGGAGACGGTACGATGAAAACATCAAAACGATGGATAGGGACAGCTGTTTTGCTGTCGATGCTGCTGGCCGGCTGCGGAAGTCAGAAGGAACAGGATAAGGTGACAGAAACAGTGCAGGCAGAAGAAACGGTTTCGGAAGCATCCAAGGAAACAGATGCGGAGGAAAAGTCAGAGGAAGAGGCTGTATTTTCAGGAGAAGAAGCACTTCAGTACGCAAATGCTTATACAGATTTTGGAATTAAAAGAACGGGAACCGAGAGTCAGCTGGAGGCTGCACAATGGATGGCTGAAGAATTGGAAAAATCCGGTTTTACAGTTCAAATGGATGAAATTCCGTTTCGCCAGTTTGAACTGGATCAATGTTCTGTTTCGGTAGGAGAAACATCTATGGAGGCATTTCCCTATTGGTTTCCGCTTACTACCGGGGATGAAGGCGTAGCCGGATCTATGGCCCTTTATAGTGAAACCGGAAAAATGGACGGAAGTGTTGTGGTGTATGAGGTTCCGGAAATGGCTGCTGTTTCTGATATCTCAGAAATCGCTCAAGAATGCAGGGAACGTGGGGCAAAGGCGGTTATTGCAATTGTGGAGCACACGACTGGACTGGTCAGCGCTCAGAATGCAGTAGATACATATGAGCAGAAGGAACTGCCTCTTCCCTGTGTGATCGCTCCCTCGGAGAAAAGAGAATATCTTTTGGAGGAGGCAAAGAAAGGAACGGAAGCAAAGGTTTTGCTGACGGGAAGTGTAAAAGAGGATGCAAAGACAGCGAATGTTGCAGCAGTCTCAGATCATGGTTCTGACCGTTGGGTGATCGTTACAACGCCAATTAGTGGATGGTTTACCTGTCATGCAGAACGAGGCGGAGGCGTAGGACTGTTTTTGGAAATGGCAAAATATATCCCAGCCCTGTCATCGGATTACAACTATCTGTTCCTTGGAACAACAGGTCATGAGCTTGATTTCATGGGAGCAGAGGCTTATGAGGAAAAGCTTCCTTCTCCGGAGGATACGTTAATATGGCTTCATTTAGGTTCTGGCATTGGAGCAAAGGAGGCCATTTCTGAGGGATACCAGTTTGTAGGAAGCAGTCCATATCTGACAGAGACGGTTCGTTCTTTTTTTGAGGGAGATGAAATTACTGTTCAGGCTTCCCAGGGCAAACTGCTTCAGAGCGAACTTGGAAAAATTATAAATGATGGTTATCCTACCTTTGGATTTTTTGGAGCAAATTTATATTTCCATACTGCTCAGGACAAGGCAGATGGGATTGATGCCTCCAAGTTACAGAAAATCGGTGAGGATTCTCTTGAACTTTTGAGAAAGATCATGGAAACAGACGGTCTGACACCGACGGTTACCGTAGAGCGCCTGTCAGACGGGCCGCTTATTTATCCGGAGATGGATGAGAGCCTTCCGGAAAATATACAGGGGCCGGCAGTGATCCGTGTACCTGAATGGGTGGAAGACCCGCTGGGAACCTATTATATGTATTTTGCTGATCATAAGGGTGATCGCATTAAACTGGCCTATGCAGATGATTTAAAGGGGCCATGGAAAATTTATTCGGATGGAGCCATCAAGCTGTCACAGACTACCTTCCTGCAGGAACCACCTGTCCTTACCCCGGAGCAGGAGGCTGCACTTCCGCAGATGGCAAAAAAACTGGGGCTGGATCCGGAGAGCAAGGTTGCACATGACCTTACGCAGGAGGCAACCTGCCCTCATATCGCTTCACCGGAGGCAGTAGTAGATGAAGAGAATAAACGGATTCTTCTTTATTTTCATGGTCTGTCAGATGTAGCGGTACAGACGACACGTGTAGCCGCATCGGAAGACGGTATTCATTTTGAGAAAGACAGCGGAGAGGATTTAAGCACTTCTTATTTGAAGCTTTTCAAGCATGACGGATATGTTTACGGCATGTCTATGCCGGGTCAGCTGTACCGCTCTAAGGATGGAATCACAGGTTTTGAAAAAGGGCCGAAGTTATTCCATCCAAATATGAGACATCATGCGCTGTATCTGGACGGAGATATGTTATATATATTCTTTACTCAGGTAGGAGATGCTCCGGAGGTGATTTATGTAAGTGCGGTGGATATTTCCGGAGATTGGACACAGTGGGTTCCATCTGCTCCAATCGAAATAATGAGGCCGGAATTTGACTGGGAAGGCGCAGACGCCCCGATTGAACCGTCTATACGGAGTACTGCGTATGGCCATGTAAACCAGCTCCGGGATCCGTATATTTTTAAGGATGGAGATCAGCTGTATATGTTTTATGCCCTGGCAGGAGAATCAGGGATTGGAGGAGCCAAAATTACGATTGATAATTGATTTCTGTAAGAGAGAGGGGGGAGTTCTTTGCTCCCTCTTTTTTCTTGAAAAACTTTTGTATTCTATATATAATATATATCTGCTCTGAACGAGAATGGATTGAGCAGGAAGGAGGTAGCTGTTCAAAATGGATGAGCAGAAGAAGAAAACAAGCCGTCAGCTCCAGGCGGAACGCACAAGCAAAAAGCTTTTGGAGGTATCATATCAGTTAATGATAAAGTATGGATATGATAAGATGACGATCCAGATGATCTGCAGGGAAGCAGGTGTTTCAACTGGGGCTTTTTACCATTATATGAAGGGAAAATCAGATATTATTGTTAAGGGATATGCACAATGTGATGCATATTTTGAGCAGGAGGTAACTCCTCTTTTTGAGGGAAAAGCAGGATTGGAATATATTCTTGAATATATTGGATATCAATTCCAGTATGCAGTTAATATGGGCGCAGAGCTTATGATAATGGTATATCGAGCTCAGTTGACAGACGGAACTGAATTTTTCCTGTCTCCGGAGAGGGGGCTTGTAAAAGGGCTGATTAAGCAGGTAGAGGCGGCACAGTCAGTGAAAGCCCTTCCGTCTACCCAGTCAGCATCAGAAATCGCGAGACAGCTTCTGGCGCTTTCTCGAGGCCTGATTTATGACTGGTGCCTTCATAAGGGAGCATATCCTTTAAAGGAAAAGGGATGTGAAATTCTGAAACAGTATATCATGGGGTTTAAATAACACAGGTTCATAGGAATCTTGACGCTCTCCTGAAAGTGTGATAGGTTAAGAGTATATTTCAGTATGACAAATTATAAATATATGGGGGAAACTGTAATGAGAAAAATTTTATGCCCGTCTATATTAAATCTAGGGGTTGAGGGGTTAAACGAACAGATTCAGGAGATTGATAGATCGGATATTGATATTTTTCATCTGGATTTGATGGACGGTACCTTTGTTCCAAACTTCGGTATGTCCATGCGGGAAATTGACGTGGTGCGCAAGTACACCCAAAAGCCAATCGACTGCCATATGATGATCATGAATCCGGGCCGCTATATTGAGATGATGGTACAGCATGGGATTGATATTGTGTACATCCATCCGGAGGCAGAGCTGATCCCTTCCGAAACCCTGGACAAAATCCACAGGCTGGGGATGAAGGCGGGGATCGTTGTAAATCCATGCACCAGCATTGCCGGCATTAAGCCCCTTCTGCCACAGTGTGAGTATGTAATGATGATGGGAGTAAATCCTGGCTTTGCAGGCCGTGATTTTATGGATTATCTGGTGCCCAAGTTTAAGGAGATCAGTGATCTGAGACAGCAGGAGAAGCAGGATTTCCATATTATCCTGGATGGCGGTGCTGACCGCAGGGTGATTTCCATGCTGTATCATGATTGCGGGATCGAAGGGTATGTTTTGGGCAAGCAGATGTACTTTTTCCAGGAAAAATCTTATGCGGAATGTGCAAAGGAGATCCGGGAAATTTAACTCTATGGCAACAGCTCAGAGGGCGGGAAAATGCCCCCTGGCTGAACGGGTCACACTGTATGGACAAAAGAAGCAGTCAGGGTTTGACAAGACTGCTGCTGCGAATGTATAATTAAGATAACGAAACAGAGGCGCTGTAAATCCGGAGTATACTGGTTTTGCGGCGCTTCTTTTGCAGATGCAGGAGGGGTCAATGAACAGCAGGAAACGAAACAACCGGGGGGGCTGTCTTATGAATATCCTGACAGTGCTGTTTGTGCTGGTGACAGCAGCAGCGCTGGGATGGTTTGCAGTGCGCAGATATATGCCAAGCAATGAGATGATGGATAAGTCAGCTCTTTTTGGTGTGAAGGAAAATCAGGTTGCGCTGGTTTTGGATGATGTGCTTCAGGAGGAAAAAGGGATTTATGAGGATGGTCAGGTGTATTTGCCGGTAGATTGGGTTGATTCCTGTTTGAATCAGCGGTTTTACTGGGATGAGGGGGAAGAGCTTTTGGTTTATGCCCTTCCGGATTCCATTATTTATGCAGACAAAGACACCCAGGGGGATCATGGCCCCCTGCTTAAGGTGAAAAAAGACGGGATGTATCTGGCACTTGGGCTGGTGGTGAATTATACAGATATACGTACCCAGGCCTTTGCTACAAGCCAGGTGAAGCGGGTATTTATTGATACTTCCTGGGATCCCTATAATGGGACGAAGGCAAAGCGGGGAGGATACCTGCGCCAGCGGGGCGGCATTAAAAGTCCGATCATTACAGATGTGGCAGCCGGTGACAGCTTTAAGGTGCTTGAAAAAATGGAACGGTGGACAAAGGTCAGGACAGAGGACGGATATATTGGCTATGTGGAAACCCGCAGGCTTGAGGAAGAGACAGAAATAAAGCCTGTAAGCCAGTTTGAAGCACCGGTCTACACGAATATTTCCATGGACGAAAAGGTGCGCCTGGGCTTTCATCAGGTAACCAGGAAGGAAGCAAACAGCACACTGGAGGAGTATGCAAAAAATGCAGAGGGGATGAATGTGATTGTCCCAACCTGGTTTAATGTGGTGGAAAATGACGGCGCCTATGTTTCTCTGGCGGATAAGTCATATGTGGATAAGGCTCATGAAATGGGCCTCCAGGTGTGGGCTATGGTGGAGAATGTGAGTACACAGGAGAGCGTCAAAAATCTGGATACAGCTGTACTGATGTCTTCCACCTCTACCAGGAAAAAACTCATTGAAAATCTTATGAAGGAAGCGGATACTTACGGCTTTGACGGTTTTAATCTGGACTTTGAGAGCCTTAAGGCGGAGGCGGGGCCTCATTATGTGCAGTTTATCCGGGAAATGTCTGTGTCCTGCAGAAAGAAGGGCCTGGTACTTTCTGTTGATAATTATGTGCCCTCTCCCTATACGGCTTTTTACAACCGGAAGGAACAGGGGATCGTGGCAGACTATGTGATCGTGATGGCATATGATGAGCACTATGCAGGCGGGGAGGCCGGCTCGGTGGCTTCCATCAGTTATGTGAAGGAAGGCATAGAAAACACCCTGAAAGAGGTTCCGAAGGAGAAGGTGATCGGCGGCGTGCCTTTTTATACCCGGGTATGGACCCAGAGCGCTTCAGGAACTGTTTCAAAGGCCTACGGCATAAAGGATGCGGTAAAATGGGCAGAGGAAAACGGGGTAGAGCTTACCTGGCAGGAGGATTTGGGGCAGTATTACGGCGAGACAGAAGGGGAAGCAGGAAAGCAGCAGGTATGGATGGAAGAGGAGCGCTCCCTGGCGTTAAAAGCAGAGGTAATGGAGAAGAACGACCTGGCAGGGATTGCCTGCTGGAAGCTGGGATTTGAACCGGCAGAGATATGGGATATTATTTCCGGAAGAAAGCGGGGCGATCAAGTATGAAAGGGAAAAATTGGGCAGTGGGGCTTGCAGCTCTTGGGACGTGTGCGATGCTTTCCGGCTGTGCCATGCTTTCGGGCAGCAGAAATGCAGAAAGTCAGACAGAAGGAGAAAGTACCCTGGTGGAAAGCAGCGTGGAGGAGACGCAAAAACCGGAGCTTCCGCCTCCAGATAAGATAGAACCGTTTCCAAATGCAAAAAAGAAGGAGAAGGCAGAGCCTTTAAAGGGAGGGACCCGGGCAGTGATCATGACAGATATTCATTACCTGGCGTCTTCACTGACTGATATGGGGCCAGGCTTTTTAAATATGGTGGAGCATGGGGATGGAAAGCTGACCAATTATGTGTGGGAGATTACAGATGCGGCCTTTGAACAGATTCAGCTGGAAAGCCCTGATGTGCTGATTTTAAGCGGCGACTTGAGTCTTGAGGGGGAAAAGAAGAGTCATGAGGAGCTTGCCGGAAAGCTGGAGCTTTTGGAGCAGGCAGGTGTTACCGTAGTTGTGATACCGGGAAACCATGATATCAATAATCCCTCTGCTTCGGTGTACCAGGGAGATGAGCGTTACCCGGCAGAACCTGTTTCACCGGAGGACTTTGCCCGGATCTACAATGAATTTGGATACAGGGAGGCCTTAAGCAGGGATCCGGCTTCTCTAAGCTATACCTATGATCTGGGGCCTTCCATGCGACTTATGATGCTGGATACCTGTCAGTATTCATCTAAAAATAAGGTGGGCGGCATGATAAAGACGGAAACCTATGAGTGGATCGCAGAGCAGCTGAAGCAGGCAAGAAAGGATGCAGTGGCTATTCTTCCGGTAGGACATCATAACCTGCTGGACCAGAGCAAGGTTTATGTGGGAGACTGCACCATTGAACACAGTGAAGAGCTGATACAGATGCTGGAGGCTGAAAATATCCCTCTGTTTATCAGCGGACATCTTCATGTACAGCATTTTATGCAGCATGAGGATATTGGGATTTACGAGATCGTCACCAGTTCCCTGACTACGCCCCCCTGTCAGTATGGTATTCTGGAGTATATGGAGGATGACAGCTTTCACTACAGGACTCAGGCTGTGGACATGGAAGGCTGGGCAAGGGGGAAGCAAAGCCAGGACGAGAATCTTTTAAACTTTAATACATACAGCCCGTCTGTGCTGAAGCGCATTTTCTTTAACCAGGCATATGATGCCATGAAAAATTCAAAGGATGCAGAGCGGGGCAGTGTGTATGTGAAGCTTACAGAGCAGGAAAAGGAGCAGATGTCAGAGGTTTATGCAAACCTGAATGCAGCCAGCTATGGAGGAAAGGCCTATGAGGCGGTAGCTCAGGAAATTAAGAAGCCGGGCTATGGGCTTTGGAAGGAATATGGTTATCCAATGGTGCTGTTTGAGCATCTGGAGTATGTAGTAGAGGATGCAGTGCGCGATTACAATGTTCTGAATGTGGATTAGGCCTCATATATTGAAATAAGATCCCGGGGGCAGGTGGCAGATGCGGCAGTCCAGGTGGCAGAACATAATGGGAATCACTATGCTGCTTGTGGTGACACTGATTTCGTGGCATACAGGAACATTGGCAGCGGTTCCGGTGAAAACAGAAGGTAAGACCGGAAGGGAAAAGCCGGTGGTAGTGCTGGATGCGGGCCATGGCGGGAATGACCCGGGAAAGGTGGGGATTGGCGGGCAGCTGGAAAAGGACATTAATCTAGCGATTGCTAAAAAGCTGAAGGCCTATCTGGAGGCATCGGATGTGGAGGTGATCCTTACCAGAGATGGCGAAGGCGGGCTGTATTCGGCAGGAGATGGCCATAAAAAAATGGCGGATATGAAGAAGCGGTGTGAGCTTACGAATGAAGCAAGGCCTCAGCTGGCAGTGAGTATCCACCAGAACAGCTATCATGAAGAATATGTAGCTGGAGGACAGGTGTTTTACTATAAAACCTCCCAGAGAGGAAGGGCTGCAGCAGAGATCCTGCAGAAGCGTTTCGATTATGTTCTGGGGGAGAAGAACAGCCGGCAGCCAAAGCCCAATGATAATTATTATCTTCTTCTCCATGTAAAGCAGCCCATTGTAATTGTGGAGTGCGGCTTTTTAAGCAATCGCGCAGAAGCATCCCTTCTGGAGACAGAAGGCTACCAGGACCGTATGGCCTGGACGCTCCATGTGGGGATCATGGAATATTTGAATATGGAAAAGGGACTGTCTGGATGAGGGATTCAGGCAGTTTTTTACCCTTCACCGTGAAATTTGCTGATATAAGCGCTGGGTGTCATACCTGTTTTTTTCTTAAATAGCTGTGAGAAGTATTGGGGGTTATTTCCGCATCCTACCTGTTCTGCAATTGTTTGGATTTTATCATTGCCCATGGAAATTAACAGCTGCTTTGCATGTTCAATTCGGACATCTGTAAGATAGTTGGAAAAACGGGTTCCGGTTTCTTTTAAAAACTTTTTGCTGACATAATCTGTAGTCATAAAAAGATGCTGCTCTGCAATTTGCTTTAAAGTTAAATGAGGGTCAGAAAGGTGCTCGTTTACATAAGTACAAATCTGTCGAGTCAGGGTACCTGCAGTGGAATCCTTTGGCTTGGCTGACAGAAGGAGCCGCAGTTTTTGCGCCAGAATTAGTTTAAGCTGTTCCAGATCCATTTCATTAGAAACATTCAGAAGCCATTCGGTCATATCCATAGTAGAAAGCCGATTGTCAGCTGAAGCGATCTTAAGCATCAGGGAGGTAGAAAGCTGTTTTAAAAAGGAAAGGTCATTTACGCTGGAAAGCAGTTCGATCAGGCTGTCAATCTGTTCTGTGGTTCCGTTTTTCAGCGTAATAGACAGCTGCCGCTCTGCTTCGGTCATAATAAAGCTGTAGTTACAGCTGGACAGGATGTGAAAATCATTAATGTAGTAAATCATGCTGAAGCGTTTTACTTTATCAAGAATGGTTTCCAGAAGGGTTTGAAGATTTTTAAAGGAAATATCTTCTGTCTCCAGGGAAGGGCTGCGTCCTGTAAGTTTCATATTAATGAGAAAAGAAGTTAAATCCTGATAATTTCCAGAAAACTCCTTAAAGAAAAGCAGCAACGTACAGTTGACATAGATGCCATGGATGGTTACTTCCGGAACATGAGCAGCAGCGTACTGTTTTAATTGCTGTAAAAATTCCTTTAAGTCTCCTTTTTCCAAGAAATATACATAAAATAGATGATAGGATGAAGTATAGAAGTCTATGTAAGGCTCATAGTCCTGCATAATCTCATTGTATGGCCTGTTTTGGCAGATTGCATTATTTAAAATGGTGAAAATGACATTGTGACGGATACTGTTCATAGCAGGATGAGAGTGCTCTGTACTGCTTTTCTGATAACAGTCTTGGGCAATATCCTGGATACTTTCCAGGATCTGTATTTCGCTGCAGGGCTTTAACAGATAATGACGTACGCCATATTTCATGGCGGTTTTTGCATATTCAAATTCACCGTAGCCGGAAAGAATGATAAATTGGGTATTCAGATCCATTTCTGAAATCCTGCGTATCAGTTCCAGTCCGTCCATTCCGGGCATCCGTATATCAGTCAACACAATATCAGGAGACTCGTCAAGGATCATATCATAGGTTTCCAGCCCGTTTTTACATAATCCCACTAACTGAATATCATATTGTTTCCAATCAATAATGTTGGAAATAGTTTCCCGGATAATTCGTTCATCATCTGCAATAATCAGTTTCAGCATTTATCATTCTCCTTTGCAGTATAGGGTATGGTAATGATGGCAATGGCATTATCATTTCGGTTGGTGAAGGAAAGGCCAAATTCTTCTCCAAAAAGGATCTGGATTCGCTGGTGTATATTTACTAATCCAATACCGAAGCCGTGCGAGCTTTGAGAACCATTTTGAAGTAATTCTAAGAGATTTTCTTTAAAAATAGACCCTTCATTGGATACCTCTATGATCAGATGCTCGGTTTTTTGAAATACAGAAAGGCCAATCTCACAGGTTTCTGTCATTTCCTCCAATCCATAGCGAATGGCGTTTTCCAAAAGCGGTTGAATCGTTAAAGGCGGTATGAGGATCTCTTCTAATCCATTTTCACAGGCAACATGGAAGGAAAGACGGTCTTCAAACCGTATTTTCTGGATATTCATATAACATTCTGCAAGCTCTAATTCCTGAGATAGGGGAACAAGCTTTTTTTTATTGCTTAAAGTAGCGCGGAGCAGTGTCCCTAGAGATTCCACCATGGAAGAAATCTGCGTATCTTTTAAGGCTTTGGCTCTCCAGTTAATGGTTTCCAGTGTGTTGTAGAGGAAGTGGGGATTGATCTGTGCTTTCAAAGCCTTTAAACTGGCATCACGCCGTAAAATTTCGCTGACATAATTTTTCTGAACTAAATCCTGTATCCGCTTTGCCATGGCATCAAAATGCTGGTGAAGGCGGCTGATCTCATCATGGCGAAGGCTGTAATCTACATCGATCTGAGGCATTTCCAGTCCGTTATTGCTGAACAATTCCATTTTTTTCATTAATAGATTAAAATCACGAAGGATATAACGAAGCATATGTTTTGTAAGGCTTAATGAAAGCCAAAGCCCCAGGGCAAGTATTGCTGCGATCATATAGTGAGAGATTCGGGTGGAGTTCGCAATCTGACTGTAGGGGATTAGATTGATGTATGTCCAGCCGTAATACGGGATTTCGTTTTTAACAATAAAATAACTGTCTCCATTATTTCGGATAATCTGGTAAGAATTCCCGCTCTGCATAGAGTGGTAAAACTGTGCAGCCTGCTCCTGGGAAAGGCCGGGTGAGGTGTAAATTAATTGGTCTTTATCATAAAGGATGTATTGGGAATCTGCATAGGTGGTTACAGCAAGGTTGGCATCAGCAACAATCCGGTTTAAATCAACAAAAATCAGTAAATCACCGATATGACTTAAATCCAGATTGGAAATGCGCCGTACACTTCTTCCAAGAATAGCAAGATTATCTTCCGGGCTGATCGTCCATGAGACAGCGCCATTTTTTTCCCGGGCGTTGTTTATAGCCTGTTCAAGGAGTTTAGAATCAGTTTTGTTTAAAATAGAAAAGTCGGTAGTATTCCGGAAATATTGATTGTAAAGAAGAATACAGGAAACACCTTTCTTTTCGTAGGTTTGCTGAAAATTACTGATAGACAGATTTAATTCCCGGTTGGAGTTAGACCAGACAATGCCATCGGTAGATTGATTAATTTGTGATAATGGATTTTGAATGGTATCAGATGAAATAGCTACAGAAGACATTGTTTCGATTGACTGTAAGGAATTTGAAATTGTGTGGGAGGAAAAGGATAGATTTCCGGTAACTGCCCGGTACAGCTGTTCATTGTAAGTATGCGCGGAAATTTGGAGTCCCAGGAGGGCGGCAGACAGAATCAGAACACTATTAAAAACAAGGATATACCGCATCTTGTTTTTTAAAGTAAATTCGTCAAAAATTTGCTTTAACTTGGTGATATATTTCATGGAAATCCCCCTTTGAATATTTTTAATCATACTTCACAGCCTGCAATCTTGCAAGTGAGAAAATAGAAAAACGATAAGAAGGGATTTTTATTATGCAAAATGTCGGTTTTTTAGATGTAAACCTCGGTTTTATTGATTGGTTTGTTGAAATGAATTTCGTATAATAAGGACAACAGAAATGAAAGTAAGAACAGGGAGGTAACAGGTTATGAAGAAAAAAATTGCAGCGTTGTTGGCAGCAGCTATGATGGCAAGCCTTACAGCTTGCGGCGGCGGTTCTTCTGAAACAAGTACAGCAGCAGACAAAACCGAAAGCAAAGCAGAAGCGAAGGAAACAACTGCTGGAGGTGCATCTGAAGGAGGGGAAAAGACTCTGACCGTATCCTGGTGGGGCAATCAGGTAAGAAACGAAAGGACACAGGCAATTCTGGATCTTTATTCAGAGCAAAATCCAGGAGTGGTATTTGACGGACAGTTTTCAGAGTGGAATGATTA
>OLRK01001665.1_pt1 | contig 17117 bp, 16 predicted proteins | sample 1672911 | NCBI WGS metagenome assembly OLRK01 (sample SAMEA3136736, study PRJEB25190) | human gut metagenome | biome: human gut; feature: human-associated habitat; material: faeces | place: Austria | collected 2013 | reverse complement strand
TGTATTGCCTCCAGCCTTTCCCCCGCTGTTTCAGACAGGGCTTCCTCCTGCAGCAGTTCGACATTGCCCTGAATCACAGCCAGCGGCGTCTTCAGATCATGCGCCAGCGCGGCGATCTGGATTTCCCGCTGATTCTGCATATCCCATTGCTGGACCAGCGAATCCTTCAAGGCTGAGCGCATCGTATCGACGGAATCCAGCGCCTGGTTGAACTCCGTCAGCGGGGTGTCTTGAAGTGTAAAATCAAGGTTTCCCGACGCGATCTGCGTCGCGGATTCCTCCAGCGCATTCAAGGCCTGAACCAGTTTTTTTCCGTAGCGGTTGGTTGTCATCCATAAATAAAGGAGAAGGAGAACGGCGGTCACACTAATAAAAAGTCCCTGCAGATCGCTGATCAGGGCGGCAATCCCCGGGGCGGTCGGACGCACTTCATAGCGGAACAGAAGAATGACAACTTCTGCCCGCAGGTCGGTGCGAAACCAGGTGTCGGCCCCGATTCTTCCGGTGTAACTTCCGGTATAGAGGGAAAAATCAGCCAGCGCGCTGTCCGCCGGCAGGGAACTGTCCGCCAGCTGTTCATGACTGAACAACAGGTAATGGATGCCGTCGGGAACCTCCGCAGGGTCAAAAAAATCCTGCCGCTGGATTTTGCCGATCAGCTCCTGCGCCTGTTTTTCATTGTGATCAGCGCTTGTGTAGAAGCCGGCGTTCAAGCCGGCCATAAACAGAAACACTGCCGCGGCCAGGATCGCGAGCACGCCGAAAGCGGTCGTTAAAAAATAACGCCGCAAGAATTGCGCTAGAGTCCGGGTTTTTCTGCGTCTTCTTTTTTCCATCGGTAGCCTATCCCCCATACGGTTTCTATCGGATCTTCATTCAATTTCCGGCATTTTGACCGGATGTTTTTAATATGCTCGGTAATCGCCGCCGGTCCGCTGTCGCGATCCCAGCCGTTGATCAGCGCCAACAGCTGATCCTTGGTCCAGATCCGGCCGGGCTGTCGGCGCAGCGCAATCAGAATTTCTTTTTCGCTGCGGGTCAGTGCCAGCCGCTGTCCGCGGAAAGCGACGTCCTGCTGCCGATCGATCTGCCAGCCGTCCTGGCGGATCCAAGAACGCCGCTGTTCTCTGCGCAGATGGGCCTGAATCCGGCTGCGCAGAACGCTCAGGCTGAACGGCTTGGTCAGATAATCATCCGCGCCGTACCCCAGGCCTTCTATCATCATTTCCTCCTCACTGCGGGCGCTGAGAAATAAGATCGGGCAGCTCAGCCGGCCGCGGATTTCCTGACACAGCTCGAAACCGGATTGCTGCGGCATCATCACATCCAGCAGAATCAGATCGGCCTGCGCCCAGTCGTCTTCGCCGACTTCCTCGGGATTCGCAAAGGTCAGCACCCGATGTCCGTCTTTTTCCAGCGCGATCCGGATCAGCCGGAGTAAATCCAGGTCATCGTCCACTGCGATCAGCGTCGCCATCGTTCCGCCTCCTGTCCTGTTGCTTCTATTATACCATCAAGCACGACAACAAATAAAACAGATAGACGTGCAGCGGATAAAACCAGTAGAAAAACCGTTGATTCCGCGGTCCCCGCTTTCCGTTGTAGAACGCCATGAAAATGACGGCGAACACGCCCATCCATTCATAAGCAATCGTAAAGATCTCCGTAAAATGGCTCAGATTTATCTGCAGAAGCATCAGACCGTATAAGCTGGCGAGCGTCAGCACGAAGACGCTCAGCTGAACGGCGCGGTGACGGCGCAGGCCGTAAAGGATCAAGCCGCCGATCAGATAGTAAATCCCGCCTTCGTTTAAGAAAGGCAGCGGAAACAGTGTGCATTGCAGAAAGTAAGCGTAAGGCATAATTGAAAGCGGCAGCCGGGCAAAGCTGAAATACCAGCCCCAAGGCAGCGCCAACAGGCCGATTCCCGGCAGCCAGCGTTTCTTTTTGCATTCATCCAGTCCCTGCCACAGGACAAAACAAAGGACAAACGTCGCAAATATATTATTTGCAGGATAAAAACCGTCAGCCCGGGTCCAGCCGAAGAACTGAATCAAATACTGAATCAAGCCCATGGCCGCCGCAATACCATAACAGCGTAAGAAATAACGCTTGCGGTTGGAGGTGTGCGCAAAGCCCTCCGCGGCGCAGAACAGAAATAACCAGCCGGATAAGCGGCCTAATTGCGAAAAAAGCAGCGGAATTCGTCCAGTAAATTCAAAGAAATAATGCAGGTGGTCCAGGACCATCAGAACCATCGCCAGGCATTTCAGATCCAATCCCGACAGTCCTCGAAAGCGTTTTTTTGTTTTCATTGAAGATTCCTCCTTGATAGTTTGAGCATAAACCGGAAATCTAAGGAAATTCTAAGGAAAACGAAAACTGCCGGACGCGATTTGGAAAGAGTGGCAATGCCGGGGAGTTCACGGTATAATAGGTACGGAAAAGGTAAGGATGAGGTTTATGCAGATAGAACACCAGTTTCCCTGTTCCGCCGTGCAGTTTTTCAATTTTATGGCACGCCGGATCGCACAGGACATTCAGATTGAAACCGATAAGAAATTGACGATTGCTGAGATTCATCAGGGCATGAAGTATGATAAGAAGGTTCTGGTTTCCGAAAAGAAGCAGCGCATCGGCAAGGCACAGGTCGCCGTTTACGATAAGCCGGGTCATGTGCAGCTGCGCGTCGAGATGTTCGACGGCACACAGGTCATTGATACTCAATGCGCCGCGCTGGGCAAGGATCGCTGTCAGGTGACGTATAGCGAGGAATTTTTACCTTCCAACATGGAGAAAAAACTGGCGATCGTAAGTTTTTCCTGGATGGGAAGAAAGAATAACAAGAAAAAGCTGCAGCGGCTGATGGAACAATGGGAAACCGAAATTCGTCAGCTGTACGGTGAATGAGTGTTCAGCATTTTAAAAACTACAGAACAATCACGTTTTTATCAAAACTTAATAGTATGATAGTGCAATGAAAGGAGCCCAACCGATGGAAGAAGTATTTAAGATTGAAGGCGGTCATCAGCTGAACGGAGAGGTTAGAATCAGCGGAGCGAAGAACGCGACGGTCGCTCTGATCCCGGCCTCGATTCTGGCCAACGGCCCGGTAACGATCTGCGGCGTGCCGGATATCGCGGACGTGGAATCGTTATCCACCTTGTTAGAGGAATTGAACGTCGCAGTGGTGCACAAGGATCGGGGGCATCTGATCATCGATCCGACGGAAATGGTCAATCGGCCGTTGGAACATCCGGCGGTCACGAAGCTGCGCGCTTCCTATTATTTTATGGGAGCGTTGTTAGGCAAATACAAGCATGTAAAAATCAAAATGTCGGGCGGCTGTTATCTGGGCCCGCGGCCGATCGATCTGCATCTCAAGGGCTTTGAAGCGCTGGGAGCGAAGGTTGATTATCAGAAAGGTTGTTATACGATCGAAGCGGAAGAGTTGATCGGTACAAAAATCTTCCTGGATATTTCCTCAGTCGGCGCAACAATCAATATCATGATGGCGGCGGTGTATGCGAAAGGCCGCACGACAATTGAAAACGCAGCGAAGGAGCCGGAAATCATCGACGTTGCGACGCTTTTGAACAAGATGGGCGCGCATATCCGAGGCGCGGGAACGAATGTGATTACGATTGACGGTGTGGATCATTTATCCGGCTGTTTCCATGAAATTATCCCGGATCGGATTGAAGCGGGCACGTTTATCATCATGGCGGCCGCGGCGGCCAAGGAAATGAAGATTACCAACATTATTCCGCAGCATCTGGAATCGTTATTGTCAAAGCTGCAGGAAATGGGCGTGGATATGGAAGTCGACGTGGACAGCGTGACGATCCGCGGCGGCGGCAAGCTGCAGGGCGTGGATATCAAAACGCTGCCATATCCTGGGTTTGCGACAGATTTGCAGCAGCCGTTATCGGCGTTGTTAACCCAGGCGGAAGGCAAGTCGACGATCCGGGAGACGATTTATCCGGAACGGTTCAAGCATTGCATCGAGCTGCAGCGGATGGGCGCAGATATCAGCGTCGGTCAGGGCAGCTGCACGATCGAAGGAATCACGCCGCTCTACGGCGACCGGGTCACCGCGACGGATCTGCGCTGCGGGGCCAGTCTGGTCGTGGCCGGCTTGTTAGCGGAAGGCGTAACGGAGATTCATGAAATCTATCACATTGAACGAGGCTATGACGACCTGGATGGCAAGCTGCGGGCATTGGGCGCAAACATCTGGCGGGAAACGATCGAATAAGACAAGTCAGAAATCGGCTCGGGATAGAAATTAACAGATTTCGTTAAATTTAAGAACAGTGATCCTCAACGCTGGCTGGATAACGCATGATTTATGCAGTATCCAGCTTTTTTTGTTTTTACAAAATCTTAACCGTACCTTAACCGCCGTTTATTAAAAACCAGTTATACTTCACCTTGTTTATAAGGAGGAATTGATTTCATAAATTAAGATGGAAAATTCAGGAAGAGAGAACGAAATTCTTAGGCGGCTTGTTTGTTTGCGACGTACATATCTAGCCCGGGATGAAGATGTGGAACATCGTTGACATTGCCTTGTTCCTCGTTAACGCTTGCGCAATTCGCTGCCGAGGAATCGAACAAAGGCAAGCTGAAAAATTGAAAACTGGTGAAAAGGAAAATAAGGGAGAGCTGATGATGAAAACAAGAAGACTTACAAAATGGTTAAGCACGCTGTGCGTGTGCAGTATTTTATTCGGATGCGCCAGCGCGAATCCGGATTCAGAAAAGCAAGACACACAGTGGCCTAAAAAAATAGTTCTGGTTCAAATGCCGAATGAGAATAACCCAGCCGCTGATAGTCAACATGAAAAATTCGGTCAGGCATTAAGCGAATACCTTGGTATTGAGGTGGAAGCGATGGAAGCCAGTGAATATACGGCGGCGATTGAAGGGATGGCCGGCGGAAATATTGACGTCATGTTGGTATCGCCAATGAGCTATTTCCAGGCAAAAGAAAGAGCAGGCGCCGAATTGTTAGTATCCACACCGATGAGCGCTGAATATGTATCCGCCTTTATTGTGAGAAGTGATCGCGACGATATCACAGGGATGGAGGGTCTGCGCGGAAAAACGTTTGCGTTTGTTGATCAGGCGAGTTCCTCCGGTTATCTCTATCCGAAAGCGGCTCTGGTCAAACAGTTGAATCTGGATCCGGATCAACTGGAATCCAGCGATTATTTCTTCAAGACCGTCGCTTTTTCCGGATCGCATACAACAAGCGTTTCCGGAGTTCAAATGGGGGATTATGACGCAGCCTGTGTGGCGAAATCCATCATCGCGCAGATGGCGGAAGCCGGTGCGGTAAACGCGGAAGATTTTAAAATCATCGGATCCAGCGATATCATTCCGAATCCTGCGTATGTGGCGAGAGGTTCCCTGCCGGAAGATTTAAAAGCGAAAATCAAAGCGTTTTTTCTGAGCTATAAGGACGCTGATTATTTTGAAGCTGTGCATGGAAACCGGGATATCCGTTTCGTCGAGGTGACGGAAGACGACTATCAGCCGGCAAAAGAAATGCTGGATCTGCTTCACATTGAATTTGGAGACTAAGCTATGGGTGAAAAGTTACTGAAAATTGAAAATCTCAGCAAGTCGTACAACGCGCAGACGCAAGCGCTTGCCGATGTCAATATTACTTTGGATAAAGGGGAATTTGTCGTTGTGATCGGGCCTAGCGGAGCGGGAAAATCAACATTAATCCGGTGTATTAACCGGATGATCGAACCAACTGAAGGAAAGATTGTGTTTGACGGGACTGAGATTACGTCGATGAATAACCGTCAGATGCGCAAGGTCAGAACGCAGATCGGCATGATCTTTCAGAATTATAATCTGATTGACCGAACCAGCGTGATAAAGAATGTGCTGCACGGCCGGCTGGGTCAGATGAGTTTCTGGGAAAGTGTATTCGGAGTGTATCGGCAGGCTGATGTTGAAACGGCGATGCATCTGCTGGAACAGACAGGACTTGCGGAACAAAAATACAAACGAGCAGACGAGTTAAGCGGCGGCCAAATGCAGCGTGTCGGTATTTGCCGGAGTCTGATTCAAAATCCCAAATTGATTCTGGCTGACGAACCCATTGCGTCGTTGGATCCGAAGAGCGCTGAAATTGTAATGGAGGCTTTGTATCAGATGACAACTTCCAGAGGGTTAACCTGCGTAGTGAATCTGCATCAGGTTGATTTTGCGAAGAAATACGCAACTCGGATTATCGGGATTAAGGCCGGACATGTAGTTTATGACGGTCTTCCGGGCGATCTGACCGACGCGATGATCCGTTCAATTTATGAAGGGAAAGAGATGCAGATGAAGCTGCGTTCCGAACTTGTCTATGCCTGAAATCGTTAAAAAAGAGTTGTTGAACAAAGGGAAAATTGCCGGATTCCTCCTGGGCCTGTTTCTACTCGCAAACCTGTATATGAAGGTGAATCTGATAGAAATTCTGAGTGGTTTTCCTGCTTTTGTTCAGTTCTTTCTTTCCCGTTTTCTTCCGCCTGATTTCTCAACGCTGGCCTCAGTTTTACCCGCGGTGGCAGATACCGTGTTATTCGCGCTTTTCGCGACTTACATTTCTACGATATTGTCACTGGTGTGCGGCTTATTGATCTCGAAGCGGACATGTCCCTTAGCCGGGGTTCGACTGGCGATTCGCGCAGTGATTTCCTTTCTCAGAAATGTTCCCGTTTTAATTTGGGCTTCATTGTTGGTTTATGCCTTTGGCGTCGGCGAGATCGTCGGACTGATCGCTCTGATTTTTGCGACGCTGGGATTTTTAGCCCGCTCCTATTCCGATTCGATCAATGAGATTGATCAGGGAAAACTCGATGCGCTGAAATCCGTGGGCGCAACATCGGGACAGATGATCGTTCACGGCTTATTCCCAATGTTTGTTCCCGCCTTAATCAACTGGACGCTTTATAGTTTTGAAATCAATATCCGGGCCAGCGCGATTCTGGGAATGGTTGGCGCCGGCGGAATCGGCGTGCTGATTCAGACTTCAATCCGTCTGTTTAAATATCATCAGGCCTGCGCTATTATCATCCTGGTTGTCATGATTGTTTTAGCGACAGAATTCGTTACGAATAAAATAAGGAGTCATGTGCGATGAAAACGAAATTACGGGTAACACCGCTGAGTGAGCAATTAAAAAAAGGGACTCTCTTTGTTGGACTCGGCGGCTTGTTCGTCATCGTAGTTCAGCTGATGGACCTGGATGTTGAAATCTTTGTGCAGCGATTTGGTAATCTTCCGGAAGTTCTGATGCGCTTTGCCGCCTTTGATATTACGCTGATTCCCTCAATTCTGTCACAAACTCTGTTGTCGATCTGCCTGGCGTTTTCCGCACTTGTTTTAGGCGCAGTAATCGCTTATTTTCTGGCGATCCTGGCTGCGGAGAATCTGACGCCTTCTCCGATTTTATCAATGTTGATTAAAGCCTGCGCTTCGATGATCCGGGCAGTTCCGGCCCTGGCCTGGATCTTAATGGTTGTCGCCAGCGTCGGCTTCGGCAATATCGGCGGTGTTCTGGGATTGGTATTTCCGACTGTGGGATATTTAACGAAGAGTTATGCGGCTGCCTTTGAAGAAGATGGCGATGAAAAGATCGAAGCCCTGAAGTCCACCGGAGCGCGCTGGATTAACATTGTTTTCCAAGCGGTGACCGTCGATTGTATGCCAAAACTGATTTCGTGGACGGCAATTCATTTTGAGAACAATGTGGCCAGCGGAATTTCTCTGGGGATGGTCGGCGTTTCCGGCGTCGGTTATTTATTGAATAAAGCGATGATGAAGTTTGACTATCCGGCTATGACCACAATTCTGGTTGTGATCTTTCTCGTGATGTTCACGTTTGAATGTGGAAGCCAGATGCTTAAGAAAAGACTGAAAAGGGTGTAGGAGGAAAATGATGCAGCCAACAATACGATTGCGTCTGGAAAAGGCGTATAACGTCCGTGAATTAGGCGGAATGTCCACGCGGGATAATCAGGTTACGCAGTGGCACAGATTTTTAAGGGCGGATGATATTTCCCGCTTATCTGACCATGATATTGACGTTCTGCTTCAGTATGGAGTCAATACAGTTATCGATCTGCGCAGTCAGAATGAACGGGAAGCGGCGCCGGATGCGTTGTTGAAGATCGCTTCCGTGAAGACGATCCATTATCCGATGATGAAAGGGAACGTGCAAAATGATGTTTCTCAATATAGCCCGGAAGAGCTTGCGCGATTAAATCGGCATCTGGGACACTTCTACGTCGAGATGCTTGCGGATAAGGAATTGATCTTCGGCTTATTAAAAGAAATAATTACAGCGCCTTCCGGCTGTATTCTGTTTCATTGCTCGGCAGGGAAGGACCGTACAGGAACTTTGACAGCGCTGCTGTTGAAAATCGCAGGTGTTGACGATGTGGATATCGTGGTCCATTACATGTCCAGCTATCAATATCTTGCGAACAGTCCGATGTTTGCCAAATTACCCCGGGGAATCGATTCAGGAATGATGGAATCCCGTCCGGAATATATCCAGGAAGCGCTGGCTTATTTAAATCGTTATGCGAATATTGAGGACTATTTGCAGGAATGCGGATTATCTCGGGAACAGATCGACTTACTTAAAGATCGGTTAGTAAAAGTGGGTTAAATCTGTTTTCTAAACTTCACGCAGGGAATACTTTTAGCATTTTGTGTATGTAGATTCGACAGGTAAAATAAGAAATCTGAGCGCAGGCCGTTTTCGTTCAGATTTTTTTGTTTGTGAATTCGCAAAGGCAATCGAAGAAGAACGGATTCTGGTTCAATTTAGAATCCTTCCTTATCCTTTCCGTGTTTTAGGCGTATGATTAAGGCAGAGAGAAATAAGGAGGGATCGAAAATGAAAAAAGTGTTGATTCTGGGTTTGTTATGGATGTTGTGCCTAAGCGGCTGTTTTAGCGAAGGCGGGCTGAAACCAGGAATTCACGGGACCTCCGCGGGAAAGAAAATGGAAGAATTTCTGGAATTCAGGCCGGATAAGCGTCTGTCAAACCCAAGTCTATCCGATTATCAGATAAAGACATCCCAAAATTTTTATTTTTATAATTTTATTGCGAAAGATCTTTCAACATTGGATTTATCTTCGCTGACGTTATCCGAACTTGCGAATGAAACGATGTTTACCGCAAGCACAAAATGGCCGGCTACGTTACCGAACCTGGATATTGAACACTTTTGGGAACAAGCCTGGGGCAAACCATTAGGCGCAGCGCTTTTCCATGAAAACGGAATCACCGGAAAGGGCGTGGGGATCGCGATCATCGGACCACAGCTTTACGTTGATCATCCTGAATACAAAGATAATTTGAAACTCTTTTATGGGAGTGAAGATCCTTTATCTCAGAATTTGTTCAGTACGCTTGGAAGCAGCGCGATGTTGTCCAATCTGGCGGGGAAGTCGCTGGGGTATGCTCCGGAGGCTTCAATCGCTTATATCGTCAATTCAGGATATGATGAAAAGGGGAAGCAAGACCTTTCCTCCATCCTTGAGAATATGGATTCCTTGTTGGAATATAACAAGACCTTGAAAAAAGATCCGATTCGGATGATTCTCATTCTTTCTGATATAAACTCTCAGGACCGTGCCTATGATATGTATCGGACGAAAGTCGAGGAATTAAAACAAGCGGGGATCGAAGTGATGACTAAAATGCCTTATTTTAACGGTCATTACTTCACAACCGTGGCGAAAATTCCGTATGCCCCGCTGGATGATGTGAATTCCTACTATTTTGACAAGGCCGGAGAAACTCCAGATCATGTGCTGTATCTTCCTTACGCTAACCGGGTCCTGGCTTTTCCGGGAGAGGAAACCTATTTTTACTATCCGGGCAGTTTCGATGTAAACTATGGTACGATATCCACTCTGGCTGGTTTTTACGCACTGGCTCTGCAGATGGATCCGAGCTTAACGCTGGATGAATTTGTCGAGATTGTCGCCGATTCGACGATCACATTAAGACCGGACAAGGAATACCGGGTGACAGGATTGGAAAACGTGATTTATCCGTCCCGCCTTTACGATCATTTGGCGTCAAGAATGAAAGAAAGTTAATAAAGGATTACTAAGAAAGAGGTTATGGGATAGAAAAAGAATATCTCCGGAGGTGAACTATGCGCGCAATCATGATCATGTTTGACACCCTGACCCGCAACTATCTGCCGAACTATGGCAACAACTGGGTGATCGCGCCTAATTTTCAGCGGTTGGAAGAACACTGCGTCACTTTCGATCATTTTTATGGAGGAAGCATGCCGTGCATGCCGGCCCGGCGTGAGCTGCATACCGGAAAGCTGAATTTTCTTCACCGCAGCTGGGGACCGCTGGAACCCTTTGATATCTCCGTTGTGGATGTGCTGAAAAACAAGGGAATCTATACTCATCTGATCACGGATCATTCGCATTATTTTGAAGACGGCGGAGCCACATACCATAACCGGTATAACAGCTGGGAAGGCTTTCGCGGTCAGGAAGGCGATCGCTGGCAGCCGCGGGATATCGACCTGGAGCTGCCTCGGCAACATCCGTTAACGAAAGCTGGCGTTTCTTTTGTTCAACATTACGCGAATCGGCAGAAACAGCGTCGGGAAGAAGACTATTCTTCTGTAAAGACGATGAACGCCGGTCTGGAATTTCTTCAATCTCATGGAAACCGGGAAAACTGGTTCGTTCAGGTGGAATGCTTTGATCCGCATGAGCCATTTGTGGTTCCGCAGCGATATCGTGATTTATACGGTTTAACGCAGCCGCCGCGGCTGAACTGGCCGGTCTATGGCAGGCTTACAGGAAAGCTGAGTCTGGATGAACTGGGGGATCTGCGCAAGGAATATGCCGCGCTGATCAGTATGTGCGATGCCTATCTTGGCAAAATTTTGGATTTTATGGATGACCATGAAATGTGGAAGGATACGTTACTGATCGTGAATACGGATCATGGCTTCCTACTCGGTGAGCATGACTGGTTAGGGAAGAACAAACCGCCGTTGTATAATGAAATCGTGCATCTGCCTTGCTTCATTCATATGCCCGGACAGCCTGAAAATCAACACCGGTCGGCGCTGGCGCAGACTCTGGATATTCCCGCGACGCTGCTGGATTATTTCGCGGTTCCCCCCATGGCCGGAATGGAGGGACATTCCCTGCTGCCGGTGATAAGCCGGGATGAAAAAATCCATGACGCGGTATTGTTTGGAATCTTCGGCGGTCATTTGAATGTCACGGACGGCGAATGGGTCTATATGCGGGCAAACCGGTCGGCGGATAACCAGCCTTTGGCGGAGTATACCTTAATGCCGACGCATATGCGGGAATTCTTTTCTCCCGAGGAATTGAACGGCGCGGAACTTGTGCGGCTGAATCAATTTTCACATCACCTACCGGTCCTGCGGATTCCCTGCCAAACAGATCAGAATTCCGCGTTGTACGGCGACTTTCTGTTTCATTTGAGTGAGGACCCTCAACAGAAACGAAACTTGATTATGGATAGACCACAGGAACGGGAGCGGATGATCGAATTATTAAAACGAAAAATGATCGAGGTGGAAGCCCCACCGGAACAGTGGATTCGGATGGGACTTTCACAAACGGAATGAACTAAAAAATCTGGACTGTGCGCCAGATTTTTTAGAATCTAGAAAAAAGATAAAATTGATTCCCGCTGTGGATCCTTCAGGATTAAGATCAAGAAATAAATTGACAGTCGGTTTAATTTCATAAGTCAACGAGGATTGTGCCGGGCTGATTATCAGGCTAAGCCCTTTGCTTGAACAATACCGTTACTTTATAGCCGTTATCAGGTAGAGCGTCTTCATTGTATGGGGAACAAGGCGAATCTCAATATTCTTAAGTCCTGCCTGAGTCCAAGCTTCACGGATTCTTTTCTCATCTGTAAAGACGCCGCCATCCAAGGCTTGCATGAATCCGCCAAGAATACGATTGCCCATCCAATCTTCAAGCAACGGATCGCCGACGATAAGTCTGCCCCCTTTCTTAAGAACGCGGGTAATCTCACGAATACCTTTCTCTTTGTTTTTCCAGTGATGCATCGACAACACCACGATCACGAGATCAAACGATTCTGAAACAAAGGGCAGTTGTTCGACACTTCCTTTAATCCACGTTATACCGCCGGCGGAAAGCGTGGGAGGAATTATAGTGTCGATCGCCGTGACATCGCTATTGGGAAATGCGGCAGAAACCGCGTGAGAGAAGACCCCGTCCCCGAAGCCGACGTCTAAAATGGTTTGCGGAAGTGTCTGTGAATTCCTGATTTCATTGAGTACGGCGGCCTGAATTGCCCTCATTCTTTTTACCTCACTTTTAAAAATTTACGTGTTCGGCGGGGTTCGCTGAATTTGAAGTTTTATTAATCCGCAGACACGGTTTCAATGAAATGATTCTCATACTGATTCCAATATTTCATATAGACACGATCATCATTTCCGTCAAAATTAAGCTGATACATTCTGAAGAATACAGGGAAGTTTTTGGGCTGCCATTGTTCCTCATAAGTATAGCAGTATTTCATACCGCAGGCTCGCATAACATGAGCGCTTCTCGGATTGTTCTTATCGTGGGTTGCGGTAATGTAGGGAAGTCCGTCTTTTCTTACCTGATCTACAACGGCCTTTCCAGCTTCGGAAACAATCCCTCTGTGCCAAAATTCTTTGCGGAGTCCATAGCCGAAATCGTGATGTTCTTCCATGTCTACTTTTATATAACCGATAGGATAGTCGTCTTCTTTCAGACAAATAGCGTACGCATACGCTTGCGGCTGCGCATATTTTGAAGCATATTGTTCTTCGTAGAACCGCTGAGTTTCCTCAAGATTTTTCGCTGGATACCAGGGAAGAAATTGATTGACTTCCTCATCTTTAAGAATAAGGAACAGAGCTTCTAAATCATTTTCTGTGAACTTTCTTAGAATCAGACGTTCAGTTTTAAGCGTTGGGGTATTCATCCTGTTTTCTCCTTGATCATTTTTATCAAATTCGCTGATGATTTCATCGAGCGTATGCTTTGCGTTCTCGGCAATGATGTTGTCGGCATCGGTATAGGTGATCAGCGCTTTCCACAGCGCCCAGCCGCGTGCGCGGTCAATCGTCCCTTGATCTAAATTCCGCAAAAAGAATTTTCTGTCTTTCTCATTAAAGAAAGTCCAGGCTATCGCGTAATCACAGGCGGGATCGCCGATCCCCGTCATGCCGAAGTCGATCACTCCGCAAAGGTGATTGTTTTTTACAAGCAGATTGCCCGAGCTACGTCACCGTGAATCCACACTGGCGGCTGTTCCCACTTTGATGAAACCGCTTGTTCCCATAGAATGCGGAATTTTTCTGCCGGCAGCTTGTTTTTATGCGTTTTCAGCGCTTCTTCAACCTGGAAACTATAAACTTCAAGGCTCGCCCCTCTGAAGAAATTGTGCTTCCCGGCTACCGGAGCGCCGGTCGTATCAATCCTTTGAAGCTCGCTTAAAAATGACGATAACTCTTTTGCGAAACAGCTTTGATTGGAGATGGCCGCTGTGCTGACAGGTTCGCCTTCTAAATAGTGGTTGACGGACCAGACAAATGGATAATCTTCCGACGGCTTTCCAATCGCAATCGGTTTAGAAATGGGCAAAGATAAATGCTTCGCTAAAAAGGGAAGCCATTTCGCTTCTTTTTCGATTTGCGGAACATAGTCAGGTCCACTTGGCAAACGAACCATCATTTTATCCCCTAAATGAAATGTGCGGTTATCGTGACCACTCTGAGCTGCGGGGATTACTGTAAGCTGGCTCCATTCTGGGAACTGTGTTTCGATCATTTTTTTTACTACGGTTGTTGTTATTTTCATAAATTATCCATGATAGACCTCCTTATAAATTGAAAATCGCTGTGATTTTTATCGCTTGAGAACGAAAAATATTTACCAGATCATTTCCGCGATCAACAGGACCAGCGGTAAGGTAAACAGACAGAGAATTGTCGAAAGGCTGACAATCTCTGCGCCTAAGGTGATATCCCGGTCAAACATCTGGGCAAAGACTGGCGCCAGCACCGCGGAAGGAGCGGCGGCGGAAACGAGAATCACCGTGCGGATGGTGGCGAAGGAGTCCGGAATGAGGCTGAAAGCCGCTAACAAAGCCGCGGGAACCAGAACTAAACGAACGACGCTGACGTGATAGGCGGTTTTATTTTTAAACATGTGGATGAGCGGACTTTTTGCCAGATACGCGCCCAGCACCAGCATCGCTAACGGCGTGTTCATAGAACCTAACGAATTCACAGCTTCCATGACCGGCTGTGCCGGCTTCACGGGAAGCAGGAAAATAATGACGCCGATGATCATCGCCCAGATACACGGATTGGTGATGATTTTTTTGAGCGTCACACTGTTTTTATCCCCGGACATCAGAATGACACCATACGTCCAGGCGTACAAATAAAAGCAGACGATAAACGGGGACAGATAGAATACCGCTTCGATTCCGAGTAATCCGGTGACTAACGGAATTCCCAGAAAACCGGCGTTGGAAAATACCATCCCGAATTTTTCCACACGCTGATCCGGTTTGTAAATCAGCCGGGCGATGAGAATGTTGGCGGCGTAAACCGCCAGACTTAACAGAAAGGCGAGGATCAGACCTTTGAACTTTTCTGGCGTATACGTCTGGTTAAAGGACGTTATGATGGTACAGGGCGTGGCGACCATCAACAGGATGTTGGACAGCCGGGCGGTTGTATCGTCGTTAATCGTCTGTTTCCGGTAAAGCAGATAACCGACGCTCATCATCAGAAACATTTTAAGGATCTGATTAAAAATTGTGATTGCGGATTCCATGATTGCTTCTCCCCCTGGGCTTACTTTTTGCTTAGGGACATTATAACGGATTTCCATAGGAAAAGGAAAGTAAGAAAGCCAAAAGGTACGGAAGGGGATGTTAGCGGCATCCTGCTGCGGATATTTCTTTTTCCATTTAAAGAAAAAGGAATTCCGTGATGGAATTCCCAGACCGCTTCTCTTTTGAATAACAGAAAAGTTACGGTTTTAATGTGTAATTGTTCCGGCCGTTTTTCTTCGACATATACAAAGCATCGTCCGCTTTCCGGTACAGCGTTTCAAAGTCCTGTGCCTCACGGGAGGTCAACGCGATGCCGATACTGGCGCTGACGCCCCAGCTGTTTCCCATTGCCGTGTGCGTGTAATGCAAAGCTTTTAACAACTGCTGGGCTCTGGTTTTGACCCAGGCAAGATCCGGGACCGGGATGAAGACCGCAAATTCATCGCCGCCGATCCGTCCGATCATATCCTGTTCCCGGAACTGCGTGCGCAGCACCGCCGCAAATTGCTCAATGACCGAATCCCCAAAGGCATGACCGTAGAGATCGTTTGCTTGTTTGAACGTGTCGATATCCAGAATGAAGAAAGCGTACAGCTGGTCTGGCTTTTCTTTCAGTAGATGTTCAATGTGCCGGCGAGTCGCGGTTTTCGTCAGTAAGCCGGTCATTTCATCCAGCTGGGCCAATTCCTGAAGCCGGTTTTCCTGCCGCTTTTCCGCATCAATATTCTGCCGGTAGGTCAGCATGTGCAGCGAACCGTCGCTTTTCTGGCGGAGAATCCGGGCTGTAATCCGCATCCAGAAATAAGCGCCGCCAGTCGACATCATGAATTCATATTTTAACGTGTCCTGCCCCGCTTCATAAGCGCTGATTACATTTTCAGGTTTAAACGTGTCGATATAACCCTGCCGGAATTCCTCTTTGATCTGTTTTTCCGCAACAATTTTCAGCGCTTCGTCATACGGCGTATTCGCTTGCGCACCCAGACTCATGAAATATTGAACCGTCGCTTCGTTAGCCGGCCGGTTGCGCGTGATATCCAGCTCGTAAATATCGTCGAATAATTCCTCGGTCGCTTTCTTGAAAATGGATCGTTTTTCCTGCTCCACAGATTGCGTCAGCGCGATGATCTGACGGTTAAAAGTGCGGATGACGCGAGTGATGACAATCAGGATGAAGAGAATGATCAACAGGATGATGATTGCGGAACGCAGCATTTCCTGCTGCAGTTCTGTCATCAGCTTGCCGGTATCCTGCCGGACGACTAGATGCCAGTTCAGCTCCGGAATGTACCGGGTGATCAGATAATCTTCGCTGGAACTTTTATCTCCCTGCGTCGTCCAGAAGCTGTCGGCGGCTTCCCCTTTGTTCCAGATTAACAACGATTGCCGGATTTCTTCCGGATAGTCGAAAAGAGAAAAGAAATTGACCTTTTCATAGCCGGTATAGTGCGAAGCGATTTCGATCAGGCCGGCTTGATCGACGAGGTAGGCTTCGACATGATATTGATTTTCATATTCCTGAATCAGTGCCTGCAGCGAGTCGATCTGTAAGCCGACGCCGACGGTGCCCAGCAGCGCGCCGTTATCCTCGTAAATATTGCAGTTAATAAAGACCGTAATCTTGTTATCCGCGCCGGCAACATCGTCGTTATCCACATTGATCCAGTAATCCTGCGATAAACTTAACGAATCATAATACCAGTCATTTTCCGGATTCCCGGGTTCCAGTGTCCGGTCCAGTCCTTCAAAATTGTAATAGCGATGCGTCGCCGTCGAAACAAGAAAGACCGAGTCATAGTTGTATTTTAAGCGATAGCTGTTCAGATATTCGCGCAGCGTGTCAATATAATCCGGATTTTCAAGATTTTCGAGTTCCTGCGCCAGCGTTGAGCGAAGCAGACTGTCGTTGGCCATGGTCAGCGAGATATTGACCGGTTTGGTAAACAGCGTGGTGAGCTGATAATAAATCCCTTCGGAAGTCAGGCTGGAAACTTGTTCGATATTGTCCAGCGAGGCTGTGTAATTCATCTGATAACTTAAAAACGCGGTCATTAAAAAGCCGATGATAATGATCAGGCAGACCAGAAAATTTGTGCGGATCAGGATATTTTTCTTCATTGAAATCCCCCTCCTTATTCAGTGAGAAAGTCAATCTCCCCTCGGCTTTCTTCTGTTTTGTAAGCCTGTAAAAACGTTCGGCTGTCAAATACGAGCGTC
>OLRK01001664.1_pt1 | contig 17121 bp, 19 predicted proteins | sample 1672911 | NCBI WGS metagenome assembly OLRK01 (sample SAMEA3136736, study PRJEB25190) | human gut metagenome | biome: human gut; feature: human-associated habitat; material: faeces | place: Austria | collected 2013 | reverse complement strand
TCGAACAGAGAAATCCGGCACCGCACGATGACTCGCATGCCGTTCTGCGGCATGAATGCCAGATTCTGTGCATCACGCCGGAACATAACTGCTTTGACAGAGCATTGCTCGTCTTTCAGGGAAAAATAAAAATGTCCGGTCTTATAATGGTTCGTAAAATTGGATATCTCGCCGCGCAGCGCCACATCTGTTAAAACAGAGTCCCGCTCCAACAGCGTTTTCACATAACGGTTCAGCGCCGTTACCGTGATCACATTGGCCATGCCTGAACCTCCTTTGCCGCCAGAACGGCCACGCCGATGGCGTTGTCGCTGGAATACCGGCCCGGTACGAAATAAATATCCGGCTGCGTCCGCTGTACATAAGCGCGTATGACATCGCTGCTCATCACGCCGCCCGCGCATACCACCGGCACGCCGGGATACTGTTCCTGTGCGGCACAGATCATTTGAAGTACCGTCTGGCCCACGGCACTCAGGCAATATTTCGCAACGTAAGCCGGGGCTGCGCCACATTCCAGCAGTGCGGCGCACTGGTTTTCCAATCCGGAAAAGCTGCAGTCCGCACCTTTTACGCTTACCTTTGGCTTTATCTCTTCGCTGCATTCAGAAGCGAGGCTGGAAAGCTCCGCCCCTGCCGGGAACGCAAAGCCCAGTTTTACGCCGATGCGGTCCACCGCCTGGCCGGCATAAAGGTCGGTGCTGCCGCCCACCCGGCACACGACAGACGTTCCGCTGCACAAAAGGAGCTCGGTGGTTCCGCCCGAAATATGGAACACAAGCACGCGCCGTGCGAAAAGCGACGCCCCCGCTGCGGAGAGCAGAGCGGCGGCGATATGCCCCTGTTGATGAGTGGTGCGCACCAAAGGGACGCCGCGCGCCAGCGCCAGCCCCTGTGCCACTGCAAGCCCTGTGAGGAAGCACGGCATATATGAGCCTTCCACCGGGCGCGGTTTCTCCGAAACGCCGACGGCGTCCACTCTGTGCAACGGAAACTCGGCATCCAGCTCCCGCAGCAGCTCCGGAAGCGCAGCCGTATGGTGAAACACGGCGTCGCTCTGCCGGAGGCCCAGTTCGCCCGGCTTCACGGGTAAAAAACGTTTACGGTCACAAACAACCTCTTCGGCCGCGGTGTCGAACACAGCCAAAGAGGTTGCATAATTACTCGTATCAATGCCAAGGGTGTACATAATGCTCAGGCTTCCTCCGAAGCGGAGTCCGCCGGAACGGCAGGCTCGTCCGCTTTTGCGCTGTGCGCCTCCCGGGAGATTGCCCCCAGCACGCCGTTGATGAACTGGTAGTCCTCTTCTCCGGCGTATTTTTTCGCCAGCTCTACCGCTTCGTTAATGACGATACTGTCCATATCGTCGCTGCCGTTGAACCGCATTTCGGTCACGGCGAGGCGCAGGATGGCCGCATTTACGCGCGGCAGACGGGCCAGCGTCCAATCTTTAAGCCTGGCCTTGATCAGATCGTCCACTTCGGCGCTGTGTGCGTAAAAGTTTGCCAGCAGCGCTTCGCCATACGCATCGACGGCATATTCGTCCTGCTCGCGTGATGCGGCAACGATCTCCTCGATGCTGTTGGCGTTGAAGCTGGCTTCAAAGGCGGCGATAAAAGCGTTTTCACGGGCAATTCTTCTCTTCATGATATTCCTCACAAAAACAAACCCTCCTGCAGAGAGCGGGAGGGTCATGGATTTTCTCGGTTACTCCGCTTCCGGGCCGGCAGTTTCCTGCGCGACGCCTGTTACCACAATGTTGACTTTAGAAACGGTGATGCATGTCATGTTCTGCACAGAACTTTTCACGTTTTCCTGCACCTTCTCGCAGAGCTGCGGAATCTTATAACCATACCTCACCATGATATTCACCGTGATCTCCGCCACATCATCAGTGAGCTGGACGAGGATCGGCTTTTGAAGATTCACCTTATTGAACAGGCTCTTTACACCCATCGTTCCGGTGGATACTTCCTTCACGCCTTCGATCTCAAGCGTGGCGAGCTTTGCGATCTTCGCAATGACATCCGTGGATATCTGCAGGCTGCCGCCGATGGTGCTGGAATTTGTAACGTCCATTTCAAAGCCTCCCTGCCCGCTGCGCGGGCGCACATGCAAGTTTTCAGGAGTGCCGGGCACGTTTTTTCACTGCCGGCATCCCACAAGCCGCTGGCGGCAGGAAAGCCGGCACACCAACTGTGCGCCGGCCGCCCGTCGAAGCGGCTTTGGAATTATTATACCATCTTCCGGCTGCTTTCACAACACCTATTTCACTTCGACGATACTGATATTTTTCGCCTCCGTCTCCATTTTACCCAAAATGATATCCCGCAGCTGCGCCACCTCACTCTTATCCAATCCTTCGCTGCCTGTTTTCACGGCAAGGTTGATCTTTTCTCCCTCGATAAATGCGACGCAATCCGCAAAGCCTTTCGCCTTTACCATGTTTTCGATGTCGCTTTCCACTGTGATGCTGTTGATGGTGTTGGTGAGCGTTTGGGTGACCGCTGTCTTTTCAGTCTCGGACAACTCGGCATTTTTCAGCGCCTGCTGCATGGTGTCCAGCGCTTCATCCCGCGTTTTGCTTCGTGTCAGTCGAGCCTGTTCAAAGTATTTGTCGTTGCTGGTCTCATTCGCGCTCACAAGCTGTGCGTCGCCGTAGTTCTTGTCGGGCAGCGCCTCCTGCACGGGCAGGGCGTCCAGCACGCCGGATGTGGTGCCGTCTGTAACAGTTTCCACGGCTGCGTTGGCGCTTACAGCACCGGGGTCCTGCAGTGCGAAAGGCGCGTCTGTTTTCGCGTACTCCCAGTTCAGGTACACCGCAACGCCCAGCGCCACCACCAGGGTAAGCAAGGTGAATTGTCTTTTGCTTTTTGCGCTTTTCATATGCATCCTCCGTCTAAATCATTTTTGTAACGCATATCCGGTTGGTCGAAAGCCCCAATACAACCGAGACCAGATCGGTAATGCGTTTTATCACAGTAATATCGTCCCCGCCCTCGCACACCACGGCCACGCCCTTCACCTCCGGTTCGATGTGCGTTTCCACAAGAGGTTGTTTTCCATCCGCCGCGTCAACGATGATATGCTCGCTTTTATAGGATTCCTTTCGGTCCGTCACACCGTCCGATCCGTCCTGCGTCGTCTGTGTATCAGATTGTTCGTCGCGTGCATACACCGTTTCTCCGGCGCTTTCCAGTGTGATCATCACCTGCACTTTGCCGGCGCCCTGCACGCTCTCCAGCATTTCGGTCAGGCGGGTCTCCAATTCCTGAACGCCCGTCGCTGCGCTCACAGCCTGCTGTGTGCTCTGCCGCGCCGCGCCCGTGGAACCCTCCCGGCCTCCGAACAGAATGTCGGATAAAAAAATCAGGCAGATCCCCGCGAGCCCGACAAAGAAAAGCCAATTCTTTTTCTGGAACAGCCCGTGCAGCATTTCCTGCCAGCCCCCATGCTCCGCTTTCTTTTCCATTTGCATTATCCTTCTTCATTTACCGTTACCGGGACATGTGTTCCCAGCGCTTTTGTGACAACATCCTCCACGCCCGAAACATCTGTGCCGCCAGGGACTATTACAGTGACGTCCGCCACCTCTACGGTCTCGCTGTCGGCGTACAACGCCACGTCCACTTCGGTGTACGCAATCCCGTTCTCCGCAAGCGCGCTGCGCACAGTATCCTCCAACCGTGTGCACACCGTGTTCAACACCATTGCTTCCGTATCCGGCGCCTGCACTGTCTGCGGCGCTTCCGGAATGTCGAACGTTACATGCCCATCGCCCAGGCTTTGCAGCGGGGCGAATGCGGTTATTAAAATATATAGGGTGAGTATCAGCTTTATGACAGAAAACCGCGTCCGGGAGGAAGAAAGCTGCCCGAGGATGCCAGCCGCGATACACGCAAAGCACACGGCCAGCACCCAGGCCCTGATTTGTTCCAATTCTACCCTCCATTCCCCAGCAGGATCATCACAAGCGTGGAAGAAATGACGATCAGGCTAAAAAAGACAACCATCGAAATGTAAAGGCTCACACAATCCGAGAGGCCGGAAAGCAGCTTTGCGCTTTTGGTGCCGCCCGTTGCCGACGCCACGATGTTTCCGGCGGAAAACACAAGGTGGTACGCACAGCACTGTATGAGCAGCGGCAGAAACGACGCCGCAATGACGGCGATCACCGCAAACCCTACTGTGCCTTTGAGCATTTTCAATCCGGCCAGCACACTGCCCATTGCGTCGGAGATTGCCCGTCCCACAACGGGCACGCCGCTGCTCAGCAGAAATTTCCCGGTTTTCAGCGCGAGTGTATCCGCGCTCTGCGCAAATATCCCCTGCAGGCCGATGAGCGCGCCGAACACCGTGGCGCAAAACGTGAGCAGCCACTTCGTCCATCGGCATACGGAGGCGGTCAATTGCGAAAGGTCCAGCGTACTGCCTACGGCCGCAGTAGCATTCAGCGCCAGCAGCACACGCGTGAGCGGCAGCCCCACTCTGCACAGAATATCTGCCATAACCATAGCCGCACCGAAGAAAAAGCCACTGTACAGCGCCGCGCCGCCTACCTGTCCGCAGGCTGTCAGCACAGAAGCGAACACCGGAACAAAAGAAATGATATAAACGCGGCTTGTTTCGATTGCATCCTGCAGTACACCGGTGAGCGCCAGCATGCAGGAAGAACAGAGCGTGAACACAGCCAGCGTGACAACAGTATCCACAAGGCCCGCGAGTTCCGGCGACGTTCGCTCGGTGCACATGCTTTTTCCCACGGCCGCCAGCAGCAGCAGGCCGCACAGCCTTGCCAATAGTCTCAAAGGCTCATGCAAGCTCTCGCGCAGTATTTCCGCGCCCTTTTCCAGCCAGTCGGACAATGTCATCCCGCTGAAATCCCCGGCGGTCATTGGTGCTTCCTGCGTGACCTGCGCCCATTCCTCAGGTATCCCGGATTGCCCGCTTCCAGAGTCTCCCTCCGCCTCCTGCGCCAGCGCCGGCACGCCGGCCGCCGCAACGCAGAACAGCATGGCCGCAAGGCAAGCCAGCCGTTTCCAAATCCTTCGTGAGTGAAGCGGCTCCTTCATCGCAGCAGCGCCAGCAGCGTATCCGTCAGCACCGTGAACAGCGGCATAGCCGCCAGCAGCACGGCCACCTTGCCCGCCAGCTCCACGCGTCCGGCAAGGGCCGTTTGCCCTGCTTCCATGCACAGGTCCTGCACGCTTTGGGCCATCAGCGCGATGGCGACGGCCTTGAACACGGTTCCCAAATGCTCGAAGCCTGAAAACTGCGAAAGAGTTTCCACAAAAGAAAGTACAGGCCCCAGCGCCTGCATGACGAACCAAAGCAATACCATGCAGCAGGCCAGTGCGGCCAGCACCGCGTATCCGGGATTGTATTGGCGCAGTACGCTCAACAGCACCAGCGCACACAGACAGAAGCCCAGGACCTTGAAAATGTCCATGGCAGGTCACAATGCAAACAGGCCCTTGATGGTGTCGAACAGGACGCTGATCTGGCTGATGATCATCATCAGCACGACGATAAGCCCCGCCAGCGTCGTCATCATGGCCTGTTCCTCCCGGCCGGAACGGATCAGCAGCTGGTTGAGCACAGCTACAATGATGCCGATGGCGGCGATCTTGAATACAAAATCAATGTTCATTTTTCGCTTCGCTCCTTTTTCACATACAGCGTGCTGCCCGGAACGCCGCCTGGCTCACAGCAGCAGCAGCGCGGCAGCCCCGCCCAGCGAGAGGCCCAGCGTCCGGTACAGCCGGCGCTGCTGGGCAGCCTCCGCTCTGGCAGCATCCAAAGCGGTTTCCAGCTGTGTTTGGGCGTAGGCCAGCCTTTGTTCCTCCTCCTGCGCGGGACAGCCGCCCAGCCCCTCCAGCGCGCCGCGCAGCAGCACGCGCTCTTCCCGCCGCGTCACGCCCGCAATCTCCCGTTCAGTGCGGCAAAGCGCATTGTCCAGCTCTGTCTGAAGGCCGCAGCCGGAGGCGAGATCGGAAAAATAAAGCGGCAGCGCCGACAGCCGGGTATTTTGCTGTGCCGCAGCGAGGATTTCCTCCGTTCGGCCGCAGCGAAAATGAAGGTCGTCCCGCACTGCGCCCAAAAAAGCGCAGATATCCGCCAGCACCTGTACGCGGCGCATGGCGGCGTTGCCTTTGCGCCAACCCATGGCTGCGCCCGTGTAAAGCACAAGTATCGCACCGATACATTTAAAAAACAGTTCCCGCATCCACGACCTCCGATATTCTGCCCGGTGTTTCCTTACCTTTTAAAAACGCCACATGACGGAAAGCGCCCGTCTGCAGCAGAGCCATGTACTGCGGCCTGCGGCGCAGCGTTTCCGCGTCAGGCGCGTGGATGGTCACCACAAGCCCGACGCCTGCGTTTGCCGCCTGCGTGATCGCCGCGATATCTTCCATTGCTCCAACCTCGTCACACACGATAACGTCCGGTGCAAGTGCGCGCAGCGCATGCTGCATACCGATGTGTTTGGGGTATCCCGAAAGCACGTCGCAGTGCTGAGGCAGCCGCGTGCAGAAGCCGGACTGCTCCACAGGGGCGATTTCGAAACGCTCGTCCACTACGGCTGTTTTTCGGCCCGCCGCGGAAAGCTCCGCCAGCACGGCGCGAATCAGCGTCGTTTTGCCGCTGCCCGGCGCACCCGCGATCAGCAGCCCCACGCCGGGTGCGCACAGCAGCGGACGCAGAACGGCGTCGCAGGCACACAAGCCCGTGCGAGCCACGCGCAGATTGATGGACGTGATATTTTTGAGCGTAAAGGTTCCGCTGCCATCCACGAATGCCGTACCGCACACGCCCGCCCTGTGCCCGCCCGGCAGCGGAACAAAGCCGTTCGCGATGCAATCCGCAAAACTGTGCACCGAATATCCGCAGATGGCCTGAAAGCAGTTCTGCACCAGCGCGTGCGGCGTAGACAGCACGCCTGTATCCGGTTTTTCTCGCCAACCGCCGTCTATGGAAACAAACCGTGCGCCGCTCGGCGTGCTAAGCGACACCGGGCGGCCCGAACGCAGGCGGATTTCCGTAATGTCCCCTGCCCACCGGGGCGGAATGCGCATCAGCGCCTGCGAGACTGCACCGGGCAGCTGTGACGCAGCATGATAAAAAGCGTCCATCTTTTCCCGTCCTTTGCCATTCATTTGTTCAATGATATGAAACGCGGACAGGCGTTAGAACCAAAAATGCCCCGGGCGCTGAATGCGTCCGGGGCATACCTGTATTGTGTTATTCGTCGTTTTCCTGCTCGTAAGCTTCCTGTTCTTCCACAAGCCTTTCCCATTCGGCCAGGACCTCGTCCTGATGAAAACGGGTATCGTCCAGCTCATCGCATACGTCCCGCAGACGCGTGTGATCCCGCAGAACATCAGGGTCGTTCACTTCACCCTCCAACGCCATAATGCGCAGGGCCAGAGTCTCCATTTCATCCTCCAGCGCTTTGATCCGTGTGCGAAGCTCCGCGCGACGGCGGCGTTGCTCCTTGCCGTAAGCAGCCTTGCCTGCAGACGCCGTCTTTTCCGGTGCGATGTTTTTTTCAGGCGGCACAGCCCCGCGGTGCATCATCGCGTCATAATCTTCATATAGCGAAGTCTTTCCGTTTTCAATGAATAAAATTGGACAAGCAAGGCTGTTCATCAGATAACGATCATGAGTGACGAGCACAAGCGTCCCCTCATAGGAAGCCAGCGCCGCCCCCAGAGATTCCCGGGTATAGATATCCAAATGGTTCGTCGGCTCGTCCAGGAACAAAAGATTCGGCTTTTCCAGCAAAATTTCCGCAAAGCGCAGACGGGCCAGTTCGCCGCCCGAAAGTGCCGAACACGGCTTGAATACATCTTCACCACGAAAATTCAGCTTGGCCAAGTGGCTGCGCACCTCAAGTTCCGTGAATTTTGGATATTTGTCCCAAATCGTGCTGATGACCGTGCCGCCTCGGCGAAGCTGTTGCTGTTCGAACACAGACGGCTTTGCGCCAGCGCCTAAGCGCACTGTGCCCGCCTGTGGACGCAGCTTGCCGTCCAGCACACGCAGCAACGTAGATTTTCCCGCGCCGTTCGGGCCCGCGATGACCAGGCGTTCTCCCCGCTTTACAAGCAGATCCAATCCTTCAACAAGTCTTTTGCCGCCCAGTGTGACAGAAATATTCTTCGCCGTAAGAATCTCGTTGTAAGGCGTCACATCGAAGGTGAAGCGGAACTTCAGATCGGTGTGGGAGGTGCGCGGTGCTTCTGTGATCTCCATTTTCTCAAGCTGCTTGCGCCTGCTTTGGGCCATTTTTGTGGTGGAGGCGCGCACCAGATTACGCGCAATATAATCTTCCAGCTTCGCGGCTTTCTCCATATCCGCATCATGCTGCTTCTGCTGAAGCGCCACAGCCGCCTCTTTCTGCGGAAGGTAAGCGGAATAATTCCCCTTATATGCTGTAAGCGTATTGTCCTCGATTTCGAAAATGCGGTTGCAGACAGCATCAAGAAAATAACGGTCGTGGCTCACCACCAGAATCGCGCCCGGATAGGTTTTGAGATAGCTTTCCAGCCATTCCATCGTCTCAAAATCCAAATGGTTTGTCGGCTCGTCCAGAATCAGAAGATCAGGCTTTTGCAGCAGCAGCTTGGCAAGGCAAAGTCGGGTATGCTCGCCGCCGGAGAGCACAGCCACGCTTTTCTGATAATCCGGCGCGGGAAAAGCCATGCCATTCAATATCTTTTTGATCTGTGTGTCCATATTATAGCCGTCCGCCGCATCTACAACGGCGGAGAGCTGCGCATGACGTTCCAAAAGCATATGGTCGCCCGGACACTCCGCCATCTGACGCTCCAGACGCTTCATCTCGTCCATCGCGTCCAAAACGGAACGAAACGCGTTTTCCATTTCTCCATATACCGTGCATGCGGGGTCCAGCACGCTGTTCTGCTCCAGATAACCTACCGTCGCCCCGTGCGCCAGCGTCACGATTCCGTCATCCGGGTACAGCTCACCCGTGATGATCTTGATGAGCGTGGTTTTGCCCGCGCCGTTCTCGCCAATAATTCCGGCGCGGTCTTGTGCGTCCAGCACGCAGCTGATGTTCCTGAGACACAGCTCAGCTCCAAAATATTTTTGAATGTTTTGTATCGTTAATAACATAATTTTCTCATTAATCTGCCGCGTATATCGTTACGTCGGCGTTTTCATACACGACCACAAGCCCGGATAGCTGGCTTGTGTCGCCCGGATACTGTTTGGAACAAACAAGGTAGTCGATGCCGTTTTCCGCACAAAGTCGCAGGACTTCCTCCGGCGCCGTCGATGCATCGAACAGTGCAGTATTCACAGCCTGCTTTTGCGCAACAACGGCCTCGGAAACCCCCATGTTCGTCACTGCATAGGTATAGCCTTCCATATATGCCTGCCGGCCGCTCATCGCGGTATACAAGCTGGAGATACCGTCCGAGGCGTTGGCCATGCTGTGAATACGGTTGGTAGCGAACACTGCATCCTGCGGCGTATTGCTCTGCAGCCATTTCATCGCCGCCTCATCGCCTGCGCTGGCGGTGCTGACATACGGGTACTTGGGGATAATATCAAGGTTACGCGCCAGCTGGCGCATCCCGCTACCCGTAAAGTTAATCACCAGCACGGCGCTGGTGGCGAGACCGACGGCACCGCACAGCGTGCAGAAGGCTTTTCCCGCGCGTGTACGCACCGTCGTGACCTGGTCAACCGCGAGCAGATTCATAAACATAATTGCAATCAGAACAAAATAAAGCTGGCTGTATGAGGGATGCCAAAACAGAAAATAGGCAAGAAAGCCGCCCGCCACAATGCCGTTTGCCAGCAAGCGTTCCGCCGGAAGCCGCAGCAATCCGCGGATGTCCCTACAAAGCCCTTTTAAATACAGTGGAAATTGAAAAGGCTGCATACAAAATGCATGCAAAACCGCTCCCAGCACCATGCATACCGCACCGGCCGCTGCGCTGTCTCCCATCCATGCACGCAGCCACTGGCGCGGTGCGGAAGCTTCCAACGTCTTGAATCCGAAATGAACACTGGTGTTTGTCCCGGAAGAAAAAATCACAAGGTAGACCACCAGGAAAACCGCCAGAACTCCAGCCAACGCGGTCAATGCCCGGCTCCAGCGCGGTTTGCGGAACAGTACAAACAGCATTGTGACCGCAAAGCTGCAAACGACAATGGCTGCTGCCGGCCCTTTGGCAAAACACACAAGTGCAAAACTGCCCAGAAAAACCGTCAGATACATCCAACTCACATCAAAGCATCTGCGGGCCATTTCTGTAAACAGGATCACAAAAACCGAAACAAAAACAGCCGCTGTTCCCTGCGCATTCACGTTCGTAATGAGGTGCATCATATTTGTATTGCCGAAACTGCCTGTTCCGTTTGTCAGAGCTGTCCACAGGCTGGCGCAGTTGAACAAAAACATGGCGAAGGTGAACAATAACGCCTTGTTCCGATGGCCGCGGTAAAAGCAGATGCCCAGTGCATACAGACAGCACAGCAGAGCAGCCAAAACCAGCGGTCCCGCATAAAACACGTAAATATCATAGCAGGCGATTCCGCTCACAATAGAAAGCGCACCGAACACAAGCTCCGTGAGATAATGATAGGAAAAACGCACCATGGAAAAGCGGATGTCCTGCAAAAAAATTGACATTCTGGTGGAAAATATGGGCCGTGTGAATTTCGGTCCCCTCATGGAATCCCAGCGCAAAGGAATTGGCATTCCCGATATTCCACATCACATCCTGCGTCAGCACGATCTCTCCCGCAGCGGCAGGGTGCGCATTTTTTACGCTGACCATCAGCGCAAACAAAACGGACAGGACACACCAAAGAGTGACCCGTGAAAGGAATCCGCCGTCCGCATATACAGCGCGTGCCGCTTTCCACGGACTTTGCGGTGCGCCCCGCAGGAGCACCAGCCAGAGCAGCCCCAGCACCGGCGGCAGCGCGCGCAGCAGCCACAGAACGCCCAAACGCATGCTGACACAATACAGGACGGCCAGAAAGCCTGTGCCAAGAAGGACGCCCAGCGGCACAGCGAATTCCGGCAGAACCTTCTCCATTCCTGTGACGCGGGCCCAGAAACGGCCGGGGAGGTATAAATACACCGCGGCACAGAGGAAGAAAACAAACATCCCCCACAGCTTTGCTCCAGACACGCGGATGAGCGCCAGATAAGTCAAAACGCAGAGCACGCAAAAACACAACTTTACCCGTGGGAAACCGTCTTTCAATCGGAAGAACAATTTTCTCGGCACGTCGGCCCTCCTCCCTGCAACAGGAAGAAACCGCCGCCGGGAATGCGCCTCGGCAGCGGTTTCTTCATTGTATCTCAAGCCTGCGCAGACATCCTGTGCAGGCATCGATTCTCTTTGCCAGTTTCTTTTATTTGAAGAACCGGTTCAGCAGTGAAACGGCCACGCTGATGATACCCATAACAATGAAAATACCGCACATGCCCATGAGCATGACACTGAGAGACTGCAATACCATATCCATACCAGTACCTCCTTATACTCTGGCGATCAGGTTGAGGATCAGGCCGCCCGCGATAACGCTGGCGATCTGCCCGCCGACATTGACGCCCGCCGCGTGCATGAGCAGGAAGTTCTGCGGGTCTTCCTTCAGGCCCATCTTATGGACCACACGGCTGCTCATCGGAAACGCGGAAATGCCGCATGCGCCGATCATCGGATTGATTTTTTTCTTCGTGAACAGATTGAGGAATTTGGCAAACATCACGCCGCCGACCGTGTCGAAAATAAATGCAAACAGACCAAGCAGCATGATCATCAGCGTGCCCCAGGACAGGAACATATCCGCCTGCATCTGGGTGGCAACGGTGATGCCGAGCACGATGGTAATGAGGTTTGCCAGCACATTCTGAGCTGTTTCAGAAAGGCTGTTCAGAACACCGCATTCACGCAGCAGGTTGCCGAACATCAGGAAGCCGACCAGAGAAACGCTGCGCGGCGCAATCAGGCCCGCAATCACGGTGACCACGATCGGGAACAGGATACGCACCGTCTTGCTGATCTCCTTCGCCTCGTAAGGCATACGGATCAGACGCTCTTTTTTTGTTGTCACCATGCGGATGACCGGCGGCTGGATGATGGGCACCAGCGCCATGTAACTGTACGCCGCAACAATGATGGCGCCCAGATACTTGGTGCCGTAGAAGTTGCCGACAAAAATAGACGTGGGGCCGTCCGCAGCGCCGATGATGGCAACGCTGGCGGCATCCTGAATGCTGAACATACCCGGAAAAATCAGGTTCACCAGGCAGGCCAGCGTCAGCGTCATAAAAATGCCGAACTGCGCGGCCGCGCCAAACAACAGCAGCTTGGGATTGGCCAGCAGCGGGCCGAAGTCGATCATCGCGCCGATGCCGATGAACAGCAGCAACGGGAACAGCTCGTTGGAGATGCCCGCGCGGAACAGCTCGCTCAGGGCGCCCACCTCGATGCCCAACTCATGCATCTGGTCGATGGCGCCGGAAAGCGGCAGGTTGACAAGGATGGCGCCGAAGCCCATGGGCAGCAGCAGGCTGGGCTCCATGTCCTTCTTGATAGCCAGGTAGATCAGAGTGCCGCCGATGGCCCACATCACGACCATTTTAACGGCCGAAACGGGATCAAGCGACAGGATGCTTCCAAACATCGCATTGATAAAATTCATGAATACTTCCATTTACGATTTCTCTCTCCATTCCAAAGATTTGGGATATCGCCTATATAAAACAACGGCATGAGTACACCGCCGCTTTATCCAAAACCATTTTGCCCGAGCTTTCACGCCTGATGGGCATCGCACCACGCGAGGATATCCGCGTATACCTCAGCCCGGTTTGTTTCATTCAGTATCTCGTGCCGTGCGCCGGGGTACAGCTTGAGGAAAACGTCTTTCACACCGGCATCTTTCAGCGCGCGGTAAACGGATTCAACGCCTCTGCCGTAATCTCCCACCGGATCTGCGTCGCCGGCAAACAGCGCGACGGGCAGACGCTTGTCCACCTTCTGCGCCCATTGGGGACGGTTCACCGCACGCAAAATCGCCATTAGCTCGTGAAACGCGCTGGCAGTAAAAATAAACGTACACTTTGCATCCTGTGCATACCGTGCAACGACCTCTTTGTCGCGTGAGATCCAGTCATAGGGCGTATCGGGAGAATCCACCCGCTTCAAATATTGGCCGAACGCCATGTTGTTAAGAAACTTCGAACGGTGCTTTCGCCCTTTCACCCTGCCGATCGCCTCAGTAAGAGCAAGTCCTACGCCCGCCAACGGGTTAGGACCGCCCGTGCCGCTGAGCACCAGTGCATGCAGCGTTTCCGGATACAGGACGGCATACATCCGCGCAAAAAAGCTGCCCATGCTGTGTCCGAGCAGGATAACAGGCAGCCCCGGATACGCCTCGCGGGCAAGGCGGTTCATTTCGTGCAGATCCTGCAGCACAAATTTGCGTCCGTCCTTTTCGGCAAAATAGCCGTCTGTTCCGTTCGGGCCGCTGCTTGTGGCGCCGTGTCCCAAATGGTCGTTGCCGCAAACCACATAGCCTTTCTGCGCCATATACCCGGCAAAATCGTCATAACGGCCGATGTATTCGCACATGCCGTGGGAAATTTGCAGGATACAGCGCGGTTCCATCCCGGGACAGGTGTAATAATACCCCGCGACGGTGTCCGTTCCATTGGAGGACTTAAAGCTGATGGCGTTTTTCTTTACTTCCGGCATTTGCAAGCTCCTCCTCTTCCATGACGATGCGAAGCAATTCCTCATATCCCTGGATCGTGTAGGTCGGCTGCGGAGCGCCCTCGGGCAAAACCGCGCCGCGGAAGTTGCACCAGCAGGTGTCGATACCCGCTCCCGTGCCCCCGGCGATATCCGCTTTCAGAGAATCGCCGATCATAAGTACCTTTTTCCGGTTTTCAATGCCCAGTGTATTGAGGGCCGTATCGAATATTTTGCGGGCGGGCTTTGTCGCGCCTACCCGGCCGGATACGAACACGCCGTCAAAAAAGCGGCCCAAGCCCGACTTTTCCAAACGGCCCGCCTGCACTTTTTCAACGCCGTTGGAAACAACAGCCAGCGTGGCCACTTCCGCCAGTTCCTCCAGCGCTTCCTCAGCGCCCGGGAACGTATCTGCGCGCTGAGATAACTGTGTTAAGTAATAATCGTTGATCTCCACGGGATTGCCCTGCACGCCAAACGCAGCGAGCAGTTTTTCAAAGCGCTGGATAACAAGCTTGTCCTGCCGTACCTTCCCCTGCTCCAGCGCCGCCCACAGCGCATTGTTGATGTCATGGTACTGGGAGACGGCATCCTCGGTGTTTGGCAGGGAAAAATGCGCCAGCGTATCCCGCAATGCGCCGTCCTCCGCCGCATTGAAATCCAGCAGAGTGCCGTCCACATCAAACAGCAGGCAATAATAAAAGGCCAAAAAACGCCACGCCCCTTCTGCGCGAAAATAGAATCTATCGTTACTATTATCCATGATTTGTCTGCGTTCGTCAACAGGGCCGGCGATAAAATTCTGTTAAGGCAGCAAAAAGCGGCAGGCATGCCCGCCGCAGTCTGCTTCAAATTTGAATGATCTGCTCCTCGTAGCTGCCCTCGTTCTCCATATAATTATAAACGATCGGCCGCTGCGTCCCGGATTCCGGCTGTTGCTGAGAAGATGCCTTTGGGATAAAGAGTTCCATTTCAGGATCCCTGCATCCGTCGCAGGACTCCCCTTCGCAGCAATTCCGGCAGCCGTCGGGGTCCCGATTGTCATAGGCGTCCCCATTCTCTCCGTTGCACAGGCAGGAGCGTTGATGCGGCGCATCGCCGCCCTCCCAGTCCGGCGGTTCGATATCGTTCCAGTCCGTCAGGTCATAGTTGTCCACGCAGCCGCAAAGGGCATCCTCCTGCGGCTCACTGTTGCAAAACGCATTGTGTTCGATCATACGGCATACCTCCTTGTGCCCATCTTATGCCGGGAGGCTTCGGGATGTGCCGCATGGATTCAGGAATCGAATTCTCCTTTTACACTGCGGGTAAACAAGGTGCGCAACGCGGCATCCGCGTCTGCTTCTTCATAAAGAATGACGTAAATCGTGTTACAAATAGGAAGTTCCACTCCATAGCGCGCCCCCAGTTCCACCAGGGCGCGCACAGTGGGCACGCCTTCGGCAAGGCTTCCGTACGGCTCACCTTTGATATAGCTCTCTCCGAACTGCCGGTTGTGGCTGTGGCTTGAAAAGAGCGTGGCCTCGTAGTCGCCCAGGTGGCACAGCCCGTATGCGGAAAGCTCGTTTCCGCCCATGGCGCGGATGAGCCGCGCAATCTCCCGCGCGCCCCGCGCCATCAGCGAGCCTTTCAAGCTGGAAAGGCCTTTGCCGTCCAGCATGCCCGCCGCAATACCGATCACATTTTTCGCCGCGGCTCCAACCTCTGTTCCCACAAGGTCTCCGCCTTTGTATAGGCGGATGAGGTCGGTGCTCATCGTTTCCACAATGAAATCCACCACCGTCCGGTCGTCGGAATCCACAACCATACAATTGGGAACGCCGGCTGTAAAATCCTCTACGTGCCCGGGGCCCACCCATACGGCAACCGAGACGGGCTGCGTCACCTCGCTACGGAACACCTGCGTCAGCCGGTCTCCGGTACCACATTCGAGGCCTTTCATACAAAGGATAAACGTTTTGCCCGCCACAGGATAAGCCTGAATGCATCGCGCCAGCGCGCGCAACTCCTGCGCACTGATGGAAATGACGACAAGCTGCGCCGATTCCAAAGCAGCACCCAGATTACTGGTCAGGCAAACACGCTCCGGGAGCTTCAGGTAGCGGTTGCCGCCTGTTTCCCGCAGCGCCGCAAGGCTGCGGGAGCCCTCGCGCCCCCAAAGCGTCACGTCATTTTTTGCGCTGTGGTACCACGCTAAAAAAGAACCCCACCGGCCGCAGCCGAGTACGGAAATATTCATAAAAAACTCCTCGGTTTATTTTTGAAAACAGCCGGTCAGCTCGCCTGCGCGCCGCCGGATGCTGCCACAACGCCCTGCCAGGCAGGCGGAGCCTTGCGTTCCGGTGCTTTTGCAGCTACAGGTCGCCTGTCCTCTGCCTCATACGCATGGGTCCGCGTATAGAACAGCAGCTCTTCCAACGCCGCCTGGCTCAGATGCAGCCCATCGCCGATCACATAATCCGGCTTTGCGTAGCCGTCTCCACCCTTGAGCGCTTCAGACGAGTTCAGGAACGGGAGTCCCAGCTCCTGCGCCAGTTCTTCCAGCGCCTTATTGAAATCATCCAGCGTTTCCATTGTGATGTCAGGATAAGAGCGCACCTTGCCTATGGGCGGAATTGCGTTGATGATGACGTCGCAATACGGGTAAGCATCCTGAATCGCCGCAATCGCGTCGCGGTAAGCATCGATAAACGACTCCCGGGTAAACTGGCCGCTGGCGTTGTTTGTGCCGAAGGTCATCACGACCCGGCGCGGCTTCACTTTTGCGATGGCCTGCGGAATGGTATAGACTTTTGTCTCCCCACTGAAATAAACACAGGGCGCCTGCGAGATGCTCTCGATGCCCATCCCCTCCAACGCCATATAGTTTTCCAGCGGGACAAGCCCGTAGGCAAACATCCGCACAGTATTGGAATCCCCTACGAAAATCGTTTCATCCAGATAGGCCTGGCCCGCATCTGCGCTCTCTGGCAGCGCGCCGCCGGGGAACTCCGGCTGTTGCACCTCCGGCTCGGCCTTTCCGGTAAGTTCGGCCATCACCTGCGGCAAAACAGGATTGGCAGAACGTGCATCAAGGATCAGCAGCAGAACCGTGGCCGACGCCGAAGCAAGAAAAAACAAAATGCAGACGATCAGCGTCACGCATGCGCGCCGCTGCCGTTTCGGCACATATTTCCAGTCACGCATTCTGAAATGTGCAGAAGTATCGTTCAAATACGGTCATTCCTTTTCCGGAAGCGCAGCTTCCCCTTGATCTTTGCGCTGCAGCAGCCATGCACGCAGCGCGCCGGCGGACGGCGCAAGATACAGCGGAGCAAAAGGTTCCAGCTCCCCGCGGGAACCGTAGCCGTACAGCACGCCCACCGCCGGCAGC